>OLNP01002593.1_pt1 | contig 12886 bp, 18 predicted proteins | sample 1671951 | NCBI WGS metagenome assembly OLNP01 (sample SAMEA3136629, study PRJEB25190) | human gut metagenome | biome: human gut; feature: human-associated habitat; material: faeces | place: Austria | collected 2013
TCGGCCGCAACCCGGCGGTTGCCGTCCCGGTCGGTGTACTCACGCATCTGCAGGCGGCCTTCCACCAGTGCCATACGGCCCTTGTTGAAGTAGCGGGAGACGAACTCCGCGGTACTGCGCCAGGCCACGATGTTGATGAAATCAGCGCCCCGTTCGCCAGTGCTCTGGCTCTTGAAGTCCCGATCCACCGCCAAACGGAAGGAGGCCACGGGCGTCCCCTGCTGCGTGTGGCGCAGTTCGGGATCGGCCACCAGGCGGCCCTGCAGGAAAATTTTGTTAAGCACGCGCGCGCCTCCTTATTCGGGCTGTTCCACCACGATGGCACGGATAATGCCGTCGGTAATGTTGTAGATACGGGTCAGCTCCGCGGGGAAGTCGGTCTTGGACTCAAAGGTCATGAGCACATAGTAGCCCTCGTTCTTGTGGTTGATGGGATAGGCCAGACGGCGCTTGCCCCAGTCGTCGATGGCGGCCACCGTGCCCTGGGTTTCCACCAGAGTCTTGAACTTCTCGATCATTGCGGCGATGGCCTCTTCGCCCAGCGCGGGGTCCATGATATAGACCACTTCATAGTTTGCGTTTACCTTTGCCATGGTTCGTTGCACCTCCTTATGGACATTTGGCCGGCAATCCTCGTTGCCGGCAAGGATCTGCCTGCATAGAAAGACAGGCTATACTATTATATCGAAAAGGGGGAATTTGTCAAGGCTTTTTTCCTTTTCCCGGGTTTTCCGGAAGGGAGCGTGTGCTGGGGCAGGCATAATTTGCTTTCACCGGGACATACTGCCTGTGAGGTGATATCCATGGAGTTGAACAAACTGAGCAATGAGGCGTACAACGCCTATGTCCAGAGCAAGGCCAAGCCCTCCCCCATGGGGAAGAACATGGTGTGGGCTTTTCTGGTGGGGGGACTGATCTGTGTGATCGGGCAGGGGCTGCTGGACTGGTACCAGACGATGGGACTGTCCCGGGAGCTGGCGGGCACGGCGGTTTCCGTTACCCTGATTTTCCTCACGGCGCTGCTCACAGGGATTGGGGTGTTTGACAGCTTTGCCAAGCACGCCGGCGCGGGGACGCTGGTTCCCATCACAGGGTTTGCCAACGCGGTGGTGGCGCCCGCCATGGAGTTTAAGCAGGAGGGACTGGTCACCGGGACCGCCGCCAAACTCTTTACCGTGGCTGGCCCGGTGCTGGTCTATGGGATTTCCGCCAGTGTGCTCTATGGCCTGATTCTGTGGCTGATCCAGGTTCTGTAAGACAGACTGCCCGTGCCTTCCCTGGCACGGGCAGTCTGCTGTATGGGGCTTGTCTCCGGCGGACGAGTGGCCTGCCGGGCTGTTGTGGCTCTGTCTGCCCGAAAGCCATGGGGGATTGGATGGGGAGCGACCGATTCAAAAAAGAAGATCCAGGGCGCAGAGGGCCAGCACGGCGGCCATGGCCCCGTTGAACGCCCGGGTGTGCCGGCGCAGAAAGGACTGCAGCAGCCCGCCGGCCACTGCCCAGGTGAGAAAGCCCGCAGTGCCGGAGAGGGTGAGGACAAAGGGCTGTATGGGGAACAGGGCGCCGCTGCCGGCGGGCAGGACGTAGCCGGTATAGATGGTGATGGCGTACAGAATAATTTTCCCGTTGACAAACTGGAGAAAAAATCCGCTCCAAAAGGTAGACCGGGGACTGACATCCTTTGCAGGGGTGCTCCGGAGCAGATGGAGGGCCAGCCAGAAGAGATAGAGGGCCCCGGCGAAGGGGAGCACCTGGGTCAGCGCGGGGAGCAGCCGCTCCAGCTGGTAACAGCCCAGCGCGCAGACCGCCATCACGGAAAAAAAGCCGGCGACAATCCCGGCCAGGGTGGCCCGCCCCTGGACCCAGCCCTTCTGGCCCACGGTGTGGAATGCCAGGATGTTGTTGGGGCCCGGCGTAAAGCTGGTGACTAAGGCGTAGGGAAGGTAAGATAGAACAACCGAAAAAAACACTTGAGATCAGCCTCCTTTTCTGCTATCCTACACGCGAGAAAAACTAAAATCAAATTGAAAGTTTTTATAAAACGATGCAAAAAAATTGAAATGAGTGAGGCGGCCTATGGATCTCAAGTATTTGAATACCTTTCGGGTGATTGCGGAGGAGGGGAGCTTTACCAGGGCGGCGGAGCGGCTGGGTTATACCCAGTCCACCATGACCTTTCAGATGGGACAGCTGGAGCAGGCCCTCTCCGCCCGGCTCTTTGAGAAGGTGGGGCGGCGGATGGTGCTCAGCCAGGCGGGGCGGCAGCTGCTGCCCTATGTGGAGCGGGTGCTGGAGGCGGTCAATCAAATGCACTGTTTTACCCAGGACCTGACCCAATGCCGGGGGGAAATCACCATCGGGGTGGCGGAAACCCTGCTGTGCTACCGACTGCCGCCGCTGCTGAAGGCCTTTCACCGGCGGGCGCCCCAGGCCCGGCTGCTGATCCGCTCCATGGGCTGCTATGATATCCGGGATGGGCTGATGGATGGGTCGCTGGATGTGGGGCTGTTTTATGAGAACATCGGGGGACTTAGCAGCCAGTTGGTGACCCATCCTGTGGGAACCTTTCCCGTGGTGCTGACGGCGGCGCCTCAAGTCAAGGCATTGGGCCCTGATTTCGTGGCTCCTGACCATCAAGTCCCCCTGCCCTTCCTCATCAACGAACCCAACTCCATTTTTCGCCAGATGTTTGAGGGATACCTGCGGGAAAAAGCCATCCGAATGGACCACACCATTGAGCTGGGGAGCATCCCCACCATCAAGCACCTGGTGGAAAACGAGGTGGGGGTGACCTTTCTGCCCCGGTTTGCCGTGGAGGATGCCCTGGCGGCAGGGCGGCTCGTGGAGCTGGAGACCGGGATGGAGGAGCCCGTGCTCTCGGCGGTGTGCGCTCATCACAAGAGCAAGTGGATCAGCCCGCTGATGGCGTGCTTTTTGGAGATTGTCACTGCAGCGGGCGTATAGCCCCCTCCGCCGCTGAGAAGCAATGACTTCCCAGGCGGGGGAGGCTCCCGCCCCGACTGCTTAGGGGCAAGGGCCCCAACAAAACGCCCCTCCCCAAGACGAGATGTCTTGGGGAGGGGCTTGTGCTTTGCAGGCAGCGTTATTTGAACTTTACCGCGGTGCCGTAGGCCATGACCTCCGCGGCACCCTGCATCACGGCGGCGGAGGCGTAACGGACGTTGACCACGGCGTCCGCACCCAGATGCTCCGCCTCCCCCACCATGCGTTTGGTGGCCAGGGCGCGGGCGTCGTTCATCATGTCGGTATAGGCGCCCAATTCACCGCCCACCAGGGTCTTGAACCCCTGGGTAATATCCCGGCCGATGTTTTTGGACTGAATGGTGCTGCCCTTGACCAGGCCCAGCATTTCCAGCTCCTGGCCGGCAATGTAATCAGTATTGACTAAGATCATCTTCTTCTCCTCCATTGATTTCTCGAATTCTTGCACAGGCTGCCACGATCACCGCGACGGCGGCAGCGGTCAGCAGGAGGGCCAGCACCCAAAACAGAGGGTGAGAGCCCAGCAGGGTCCAGATCCAAGCGACCCCTGCGATCTGGACAGCCAGAGGCGCCAGCACGGCTGCCACAGACAACCACACACCGACCTTTTTCCCACGGTGTATATCCATGTTTTCCGACTCCTTTCCCGGCTACTCAAGGTCCAACTCCGGCGGTACATCAAGCTCGTCGGAGACATACTTGCCGTTTTTCTTCCGCTGGCGGACGCATTCTGTGAGCAGGTATTCAATCTGCCCGTTCACTGAGCGGAAGTCATCCTCGGCCCAGGCCGCGATGGCGGCGTAGAGCTTGGCGGAAAGCCGGAGAGGGATCTGCTTTTTCGCGTCCTTCTTGCCCTCAGCCATCTTCAGCACCTTAATACAGGCTGCCGGTGTTCACCACGGGCTGGGCCTCCCGGTTGCCGCAGAGCACCACCAGCAGGTTGGACACCATGGCGGCCTTCCGCTCCTCATCCAGCTCCACCACACCGCTCTGGTTCAGACGCTCCAGGGCCATTTCCACGGTGCCCACGGCGCCCTCCACAATCATCTTCCGGGCGTCGATGATGGCGGAGGCCTGCTGACGCTGCAGCATGGCGGCGGCAATCTCCGAGGCGTAGGCCAGGTGGGTGATCCGCGCCTCTAAGATCTCCAGACCGGCCTCCTGGACCTTGGCCTGAATTTCCTCCCGAATGCGGGCGGCCACCACGTCGCTGGACCCCCGGAGGCTGCCCTCATCGGGGACGCCGTCGCCGGTGGTGTCCACGCCGGGAGATACATCGTAGGGGTAGAGCCGGACGATGTTCCGCAGGGCGCTGTCACACTGGAGGGAGAGAAACTCCTTGTAATTGTCCACGTCAAAGACCGCCTTCCCCGTGTCCACCACCCGCCAGGTGACGGCGATGCCGATTTCCACAGGATTGCCCAGGCAGTCGTTGATTTTCTGCCGGGCGTTGCTGAGGGTCATGATCTTCAGGGAGATCTTCTTGGTGACAGCCTCCTTGGGCAGGGAGACCGAGCTCCCGCCCAGGGCGGCCAAGACCTTGGAGCCTTTGGCGCTGTCCACGTCGCCGCTCTGGCTCAGCTGGGTCTTGGCGGCGGGGTTCACCGCGGTGCAGAAGGGGTTGACGAAGTAGAACCCCTCTCCCTTCAGGGTGCCGATATAGTTGCCGAACAGGGTGAGCACCAGGGCTTCCTGGGGGCCCAGTACCTTCAGGCCCAGCAGGGGCAGCCAACCTAAGCTCAGGTAGAGGATGCACAGGACCAAGGGGGCGATCTGCGCCTCGTCCGCGAAAAAGATGGTGCCCAAAACGGCGAGAATGTACAGGACAATGGTGAGCAGAAGCACGAGCATACCGTGCTTCTTATTGGATAAAATAATTTCCGTCATAGACAGTCCTCCTGGTTGATCTATTTGATATCAAAAAAATATCATATTGATTTTTCGCTGTCAAGAGGAATTTGAAAAAATCAGGTGGAAAACTTATCCCAGACCCCCGGGAGGCGTACACAGGAAAAAGGCCAGCAGCAGGGGCAGACTCACCCCCAACACCAGGCCGGGGAGGACCCAGGGCGCGCAGGCAAGCAGGCCGGTGAACAGGGGAAGGCCCAGGCACAGCAGCAGGGCGGCCAGCAGACGAGTCAAAAGGGCGGGCAGGGGACTGCCGCCGGAGAAGAGCAGGGGGAAGAGATCGGGCAGCTGAGAAAAACAAAAGGTCCAGAGAGAGGACCACAGTGCGGCCAACAAACTGGACGGGAGAGAGAGGGGGTGCATATAGATTCTCCTTACGAGGGATAGTTGATATCCAAATGGATATCACATGGGCATTATATCGTCGGGGCGGATTAATGTCAAGATATCCAAATGGATATCAATGGAGGAATTATGGGATACTATAAACGGATCCGCGATCTTCGGGAGGACCATGACCTCACCCAACGGCAGCTGGCGGCCAGACTTCGGATGACCCAGACCCAGTATTTCCGCTATGAGCAGGGCTACCGGGATATCCCCAGCGACATTCTGATTGCCCTGGCCGATCTCTACGGCACATCCACAGATTATATCTTGGGACGCACCGACGATCCCCGGTTTTCCGGGGCCAAGGGGAAGTGAGCCGGCCTGGGGAGGGAATGGCGCCTTGCCAAGAGTGGAAAGATATGGTATTCTATAAAGGTATCCCAGCAAGCAAATCGACGTTTAAGGGGACTTTGCCTTGAAGACAGCCATTGTAACTGATACCAACAGCAGTATTTCTGCCAAAGAGGCCCAGGAGATGGGCATTGATCTGATCCCGATGCCCTTTTTTGTGGATGGGGAGACCTATTTGGAGGGAAAGGACTGTACCCCTGAGACGTTCTTTCAAAGGATGAAAGCGGGGGCGGAGATCAGCACCTCCCAGCCTGCCCCGGAGGAGATTACCTCCCTGTGGGACACCCTGCTGAAGACCCATGACGCGGTGCTCCACTTCCCCATGTCCTCGGGGCTGAGCGGCTCCTGCCACACCGCCAAAGCCCTGGCCCAGGAGTACGGCGGCCGGGTGCTGGTGGTGGATGACCGGAGAATCTCCGTCACGCTGGCCCAGTCCATCCGCAACGCCCAGGTGCTGCTGGCCCAGGGAAAGACAGCGGCGGAGGTCCGGGACATTCTGGAGGCGGAGCGGGATGCGTCCAGCGTCTACATCGCGGTGAACACCCTGGAGTATCTGCGGAAAAGCGGCCGGGTGACCGCGGCGGGCGCTGCGATGGCGGCGGTGCTCCATATTAAGCCCGTCCTGCAGATCCAGGGCGGAAAGCTGGACGCCTACAAAAAGGTCCGGGGAATGCTCCAGGCCAAAAAGACCTTGTTGGAGGCTCTGCGCCATGACTTGGCCACCCGGTTTTCGGGGATGAAAATGGCCGTGTTTTCCGGCTATTCCGGCGGCGACCCCACCCTGGGGGAGACCTGGCGCAGGGAGGTGCAGGCCGCATTTCCCGATTACGCGGTGGGGATGATCTCCCTCCCCCTGAGCATCTGCTGCCACACGGGAGAGGGCGCGGTGGGCGTGGCCTGTGCAAAACTTTGGTGAAGGGAACGCAGCGGTTCCGGCATCCACGCCGGGACCGCTGCTGTATTTTAATTAAAATTTAAGAAAAATCCTATCCTTTCTTCATTTTCCTCCCGTATAATCAAACCCAGAAGAGGAGGGAAGTCCATGAAGAGCAAGCGCAGGTTGGGGATCTGCTTGGCCGTGGGGATTCTGGTTTTGGCGGTGTCGGCGGCAGCGGCCTTTGGCAGCGTCAATGGGTATGCCCGGTATAAGCAGGCGGTGTGGCTGTGAGCTGCGTCATCGGTACCTACTATCTCAAATGGGGGGCCTACGAGTATCCTGCTGCTGCGGGAGGACAATTTCACGGTCCAGGCCCAGACCCACCTGTCAGTGGACGGGGAGAGACTTCTGTCTGTGCAGATGGACTATGCAAAAGCCGGCCTCAACAGTGCCTATCACAGCAGGGAAGACCACGGCGGGGAGAGCCACCAGGAGTACCGCACCGTGCTCGACGGAGTACGTACCCGGTTTGCCGGGGACAGTTCCTTTTACTCCTGCGAGTCCATAGAGCGGGGGGAGGCCTTTTCCAACCTCCTGGGCTATGATGTGGACAACGAGATGGAGCGGCGCCTGGTGGACTTCGCGGAGACCGCGGTGGATCTGGTGCTGGGCGAGCTGAAGAACAACGTGGTACAGTTGGGCACCGAAGGGGATGAGACGATCTATCAGGTGCGGGTGGCCCGGAGTCAGATTCCCACCCTCCTCAACGCTGGACTTTCCCTGTTTGTCTATGACAACGTAGGTGTGCCGGTGTCGCGGTTTCTCACCTATGAGGATGAGATAGGCCTGCTGTTCCAGCGCTATGAGGCTGTCACGGGGGAAACCCTGCCGGAGGAATTCCGCGCCAAATACGCCAGCGGAGATTACGATGACGCCTGGTACCAGGCCAACCGGCGCCTCATCGAACGGCTGGACACCTTCAGCACGGACTGGAATGCGCCATATTGGACCCTGTTTGAGAAAAAGGACCAGGGTGTGCTCTATGTGAAAGCCGATGGCAGCGTCCAGGACTATGACACGGTCCAGGCATTTTTGACCGACCATCCTGAACAGAAGTACCACTATCTGGAGTATTACATGGGCGGCAGCGCTGCCCTCTGCGATGTGGTCTGCACCTTCCGGGTGAACGGGGCGGGAAAGCTGACCGCCAACCAAATACAGGCCAACTTGAAGACCACGGACAGCGCCGGCGGAAGCCACGCCATGCAGATGGTCCTGGACCTGACCATAACAGACTATGGCACCACCACCGTGGCTCCCCTGGATGTGGGGGACCGGGTGATGCGTTCCTGATACCAAGTTCTCTCTCATTTTGATTGGATCAAAGCGCCGCCGCCCTCCGGGAATCCTGTCCCCGGAGGGCGGTGGTGCGTTTCCATGACATGAGGGAAGGAGAACCGTGTATTTTTTAATGAATTTTTAAGAGTTTCCCCATTCTTTTTTTAGAGATGTACGGTATAATAACAACAGTCAACAAAGCCCGTCTCGGGGCGGTGCGCTGGCAGAACCGAGCGCGAAGGTCCCGTGACGCAGTGAAGGAGGAACTGAGGATGAAGAAGCGAAATCGATTGACCATCTGCCTGGTGGCCGGTGTGCTGATCCTGGCGGTATCCGCCACGGCGGCCTTTGGGAGCGTCAATGGGTACAGTAAGTACAAGGAGGCGGTCAAGGCCCTGGCCCTGGAAACAGACAATTTCACCGCCAACGGAACCCTGAAAATGATCTGTGACGGGAAAGAGGTCGTGCATGTGACGGAGGACTACGCCATGGACGGTCATAATATGTCCAGCCATAGCATCAGCAAGGACAGCATGGGGTCTCATGAGCAGTACGAAACCATTCTGAACGGCGTGAATACCTGGTTTGATGTGAACGACCGGTACTATTACCAGTCGGAGTATGAAACCGACAGCAGCAGCCTGGGAGGCAATCTGCTGGGGGTGGACCAGGACGACGAGATGGCCCGGCGCATGGTGAACTTTATGGAGATCGCCGCGGACACCGTGGTGGGTGAGCTGAAGAACAACTTTGTCCAGGTGGGCAAGGAGAACGGCGCCACCCTGTACCAGGTGGAAATTGCCAAGAACCAGGTGCCCTCCCTGGTCAACGCCGGCCTCTCCCTTTTTGCTTACAGTGTCGGCCAGTCCCATGACTACGATTATACCGTGAATTATGAGGATTACTCTGCCACCGCCATCCAGAACTATGAGAAGGTGACGGGGGAGACCCTGCCGGAGACCTTCAAAGAGGGCTATATCAACGGCGGGAATGAGCAGTGGTATGAGGACAACGAGGAGCTGCTCCAGAAAGTGGAGGAGGTCAACGCGGAGAACTGGGAAGAAAAGTATTACGAGGTCCTGGAGAAGAACAACGGCGGCATTGTCTACGTCAAGGCGGACGGCACCTATGACTACTATGCCGATTACGACGCCTTTGCCGCGGCAAAGCCGGAGCTGGTGGCGGATAACCTGGAGTCCTATATCGGCCAGGACATGACCTTGGAAAAGGTCCTGTGCAACTTCGGCGTGGACGACAAGGGCAACCTGACCTCCAACCAGATTACGGTGAACTTCAACACCACCGATCAGGACGGGGAACACCACACGCTGGTGATCACCGGGGATGTGACCATCTCCAACTACGGCACCACCACGGTACAGCCGCTGGATGTGGGGGACCGGGAGAAATACGCGTGAGGCATCCGCGGAGGCGGAAAGCAGACTGATACCATCGAGGGCGAAACCCCGGAGGCCAAGGGCCTCCGGGGTCGTCCCGCCCTCACAGGTCCTTTGGACCGCGGGAAAGGAGCACAGAATTTGGATACCGTTTTGACCTTGGACCACGTTTCCAAGATTTATCACAACGGCCGGGGCGCCCGGAACATTACCTTCTCTGTGGAGCGGGGACAGGTGGTGGGACTGCTGGGCCCCAACGGCTCAGGGAAGACCACCATTATGAAATCCATCACGGGGCTTTCCCAGCCCACGGAGGGGACCATCACGGTGTTCGGCGCCCCTGTCACCGACCGGGAGAAGGCGCTGATGCAGGTGGGGGCCCTCATTGAGCAGCCCGCTCTCTATGAAAATCTCACCGCCCAGGACCACCTGCGTATGGCGGCCCGATACTACCCCGGCGTGGACCAGGCCCGCATGGACAAGGTGCTGGAGATTGTGGGACTGACCCCGTACCGCAAGGAGCGGTGCGGAAAATTTTCCCTGGGCATGAAGCAGCGGATGGGCCTGGCCCTGGCGCTGCTGTCCGAGCCGGAGCTGATGATTTTGGACGAGCCCACCAACGGCCTGGACATTGAGGCCACCGTGGAGATGCGGGAGGTCATTCTCCGCCTGGCCAAGGAAAAAGGCGTGACCTTCCTGGTGGCCAGCCATCTGGCCGCGGAGATTGAGAAGATGTGTGACAAAGTGCTGGTGCTCTACGAGGGGGAGATGCTCTCCTTTGACACCAAGGAGGAGGCCCTGCGGCTCAACCCTTCCCTGGAGGACTACTTCCTGGCGAAGGTCCGGGACAAGAAGGGCTCTGTGGTCCTGTAAGGAGGAGACGATGGAACGATTTTTGGCCAGTTTGAGCAATGAGCTGTTTAAGCTCCGCAAGCGGAAAAAATATCTGGTGTTTCTGATCATCGGCGCGGTGATCTGCGTGGCCAGCGCCCTGCGGGTTCTGATTGTCAACTACATCACCGACGGGGGCGTGTCCCGGGAGGCCATTCTGGGGGGGCTGATGTCCTCCAACCTCCCCTTTATCCTGTTGATCTTCCTGCCTTTGATGGCGGTGATGGCCGCCAGCGACCTCTTTGTGGGGGAGCAGGTGGACCATACCCTCCGATTTTCCCTCATGCGCCCTGTGGGAAAGGGAAAGCTCTTCTTTTCCAAGGCGGCGGCGGTGTTCCTTTTGTGCGCCTTTGTGGTCAGCACCGTGGCCCAGGTGGGCCTGGGAGGGGGCACGGAGGGGATCCTCACCAGCCTGGGGGCCTGCCTGCTGGACCTGATCCCCCTGGCGGTGCTGGTTCTTTTCTTCTGCCTGATCAATCAGCTGGTGAGAGGGTCCAGCCTGACGGTCCTGCTGTGTGTGGTTTTGTACATCGGGCTGCTGGTTATGGGGACCTATCTGCCCGCGGTGGGGGGGCTGGTGTTCACCGGGTATCTCCAGTGGCACAATCTTTGGATTGGGATTGCCCTGCCCTTCTTCTCGTTGCTGCCCCGCATTGGCCTTCTGGCGGGGTACGGCCTGGTCTTTGGATGCTGCGGCTATCTCCTCTTTGACAGGAAGGAAGCCTGATGGTAAAATGGCGGGGAGAAATCCAAAAGGAGGCGGGCGCCATGCCGAAAAAAACCACCCTGAAGGGACAGTTCCTGCGGACCAGTCTGGCGATGCTGGTGCTCTCCCTGCTGATCGGCGTGGCGGTCATGGTGGCGGTGATGATTTTTTTCACCGTGCGGGTTCCCGATGGAGAGAAGTTTCTGATGGAGAGCCTGTCCTTCCTCTTTGGCAAGCAGACCATCGGCCCCAGCAGGATGGTGCCTGTTTTGGTGCTGGCGGGGGTTTTGCTGTGCCTGATGGTGACGGGGGTGTGCATTCTTCTCACCTCCCGGCTCACGGGAAGGATCACAGCCACCCTGAAAACCCTGCGCCAGGCGGCGGACAATCTGCGGGACGGAGAGCTGGATTTCCAAATCCTCTCCTGCGACGAGCGGGAGCTGGACGAGCTCAGCCACTCCCTGGAGAGCGTCCGCCAGCGCCTGAAGGCCACCGCGGTGGCGGAGGCCGCCGCCCAGGAGGAGCGGGGGCTGCTGATGGCCAATCTCTCCCACGACCTTCGCACCCCCATCACCGCCATCAAGGGATATGTGGAGGGGATTCAGGACGGCATTGCCAATACCCCGGAAAAGCAGCGCCATTACCTGGAGATTGTCTATAACAAATCTGTGATTCTGGAGAGGCTGGTCCGGAATATGTCCGATTTCTCGGAGTATGAGCTGGGACGGATGCAGTATCATTTTGAATATGTGGAGATGGGGCCCTTCCTCCGGGACCTGGCTGAGGAATACCAGGTGGACGTGCAGCAGAACGGCATGACCTTTACCGCCCAGATCCCCCAGGGCCATTACGTGGTGACCGCGGACCGGAGCAAGCTCAAGCGGGTGCTGGACAACCTGGTCTCCAACGCCATCAAGTATGGACGGGCAGGCGGGGCCATTGCCCTGACCGCAGAGGAGTATGAGCGGGGCTTGGTGATCCAGGTCTCGGACAACGGGAAGGGCATCAGCGCCCAGGCGCTGCGCCATGTGTTTGACAGCTTTTTCCGGGAGGACAGCGCCCGAACCAGCTCGGTGCCAGGCAGCGGCTTGGGGCTGGCCATCTGCCGGAGCATTGTGGACAGCCACCACGGCAAGATTTGGCTGACCAGTGAGGAGGGAGAGGGCACCCGGGCCTTCCTCTATCTCCCGCTCCAGAAAGAAGAGGGGTTGCTGTGATGAAAATTTTGATTATTGAAGACGACCAGAGTGTGGCGGAGCTGGAGCGGGATTACCTGGAGATCAACGGCGGATTCCAATGCGATCTGTACACCGACGGTACCCAAGGGCTCCAGGCGGCGCTGGCGGGGGACTATGCCCTGGTCATTGTGGATGTGATGCTGCCGGGACTGAGCGGCTTTGAGATCTGCCGGCGGCTGCGGGAGGTGAAGGACACCCCTGTCATCATCATCTCTGCCCTGGCCGACGACATTGACAAGGTGCGGGGCCTGGGGTTGGGGGCGGATGACTACATGACCAAGCCCTTCTCCCCCAGTGAACTGGTGGCCCGGGTAAAGGGACACATTCAGCGGTACCAGCGCTTGGTGGGCAGCCGGGAAAAGGCCCGGCCGGAGATGCTGAAGGTCCGGGGGCTGGAGATCGACCGGGAGAGCCGGCGGGTCTGGGTCAACGGCAAGGAGACCAACATGACCAGCAAGGAGTATGATCTGCTCCTCTTTTTGGCTGAGCATCCGGACACCGTGTTTTCCAAGGACCGTCTGTTTGACAGCGTCTGGGGGGTGGATGCCTATGGAGATGTCTCCACGGTCACGGTGCACATCAAACACATCCGGGATAAAATTGAACTCAACCCCGACCGCACCCAGTACATTGAGACCGTCTGGGGGGTAGGGTACCGGTTTCGCGGCTGATTTGCCCAAGGGCTCCTTTGCAGGAGCCCTTTCCTTTTGCCTGGCGGCCCTTTCGGGAGCGTGTACGGAGGAGAAACCGGACCCAAAAAGCCCCCTGCCCGGGGTTCCGCCGGGCA
>OLNP01002606.1_pt1 | contig 12841 bp, 9 predicted proteins | sample 1671951 | NCBI WGS metagenome assembly OLNP01 (sample SAMEA3136629, study PRJEB25190) | human gut metagenome | biome: human gut; feature: human-associated habitat; material: faeces | place: Austria | collected 2013
CCTTCTTGGTCAGGTAGTCGGCGCAGTCGGTGGCGTTGATAAAGCCCTTGGCGGCAGCGCGGCGCATGTTGGCAGGCAGGGTCTTCATGGTGTCCAGCATGGGGGTGACGGTCTTGAGGCACAGCTCCAGCGTATCCACCGCATCAAAGATGGCTTCCTTGTCCTCCTGCATATCCTTGTTGTAAGCCAGCGGAATGCCCTTCATCATCACCAGCAGGGTGTTCAGGTCACCGTAGACGCGGCCGGTCTTGCCGCGGATCAGCTCGGTGACATCGGGGTTCTTCTTCTGGGGCATGATGGAGGAGCCGGTGGTAAAGGCATCGTCCAGCTCGATAAACTTGAACTCCCAGCTGCACCAGAGGATGATCTCCTCCGAAAGGCGGGACAGATGCATCATGCAGATGGAGATGGCGTTGGCCAGCTCGATGCAGAAGTCACGGTCAGAAACGCCGTCCAGACTGTTGGCACAGGGTGCGGCAAAGCCCAGCTTTTCGGCGGTGAACTGACGATCCAGCGGGTAGGTGGTACCGGCCAGAGCGCCGGAGCCCAGCGGGCACTGGGCATCCATGCGGGCGGTGGCATCCTCAAAGCGCTGCAGGTCGCGCAGGAGCATGGAGGCGTAGGCCATCAGCGCATGACCAAAGGTGATGGGCTGGGCGCGCTGCAGGTGGGTGTAGCCGGGCATGACAGCGGTGGTATTCTCCGCGGCCTTCCTGCAGATGACCTTGATGAGTTCCACGATGTAAGCCTGCAGGGTGTGGCTGTAGTCCCGCAGGGTCAGGCGGATATCCAGCGCCACCTGATCGTTGCGGCTGCGGCCGGTGTGCAGGCGCTTGCCTGCATCGCCGATGCGGGCGGTCAGGGTCTGCTCCACGAAGGTATGCACATCCTCGGCGTTGGGGTCGATCTCCAGCGCACCGCTTGCCAGATCGTCGGCAATGGAGGCCAGCCCGCTGAGGATATCCTCGCAGTCCTTCTCGGAGATGATGCCCTGCTTGGCCAGCATGGCGGCGTGGACCCCGCTGCCGCGCATATCCTGCGCGATCATCCGCTGGTCAAAGCGGATGGAGGAGTTGAAATCATTGACGCGCGAATCGACCGCCTTGGAGAAGCGGCCCTTCCATAATTGTTCTGCCATCGTTATTGTCCCTCTATCTCAAAATGTTAAAGCTCTGCGCAACCAAACCCCTCAGTCTCGCATACGCTCGACAGTCCCCCTAATAGTGGGGCCCTTGGCATAACGGGAAACTCGCATATCCTCACGCAACGCCAGGGCCGCCCCTACTAGGGGCGGTGGCAATGCGAAGCATTGACGGTGGGGTTGAATACCTTTAGAAACGGCAAAGCCGCCGCAGGGGAAAACGCTCCTGCGGCGGTGCCGCCGGCAACTATGCCGGTTTTGGAACTCCGTTGTGAAAGTGTAGAAAACACACCGGAGAGAAAGTTGGCTTTGTGTGATCCCGGTGGATCAGCCGCTTAGTCCTCGATCTTCGGCCAGCTCTTGGACAGCTTTGCGCGCTCCTTGATGGACAGGCCGAACAGGTTGATGAAACCTGCTGCGTCTGCCTGGTTGTAATCCTCGTCCTCACCAAAGGAAGCGGTCTGCTCATCGTACAGGGTGAACGGAGAGGTGACACCGGCGTTGATCATGTTGCCCTTGTACAGCTTCAGCTTCACATCTCCGGTCACGGTCTTTGCCAGGCTGTTGGCAAAAGCATCCAGAGCCTCACGCAGCGGAGTGAACCACTGGCCGTTGTAGACGATGTCGGCGTACTTCTGAGCCAGCTGCTCCTTGAGGTGTGCGCTCTCCTTGTCCAGGGTGATGGTCTCCAGAACATTGATGGCCTTGTACAGGATGGCACCGCCGGGGGTCTCGTACACGCCGCGGCTCTTCATGCCCACCAGACGGTTCTCCACGATATCCAGCAGGCCGATGCCGTTCTCGCCGCCCAGCTTGTTCAGGTACTCCACCAGCTCCACAGCGCCCATCTCCTTGCCGTCCACGGCAGTGGGAACGCCCTTTTCAAAGTGGATGGTCACATAGGTCGGGGTGTCGGGAGCCTGCTCAGGGCTGACACCCAGCTCCAGGAAACCGGGGTGGTTGTACTGGGGCTCGTTGGCGGGGCTCTCCAGATCCAGGCCCTCGTGGCTCAGATGCCACAGGTTCTTGTCCTTGGAGTAGTTGGTCTCGCGGTTGATCTTCAGGGGGATGTGGTGAGCCTCGGCGTAGTCGATCTCTTCGTCACGGCTCTTGATGTCCCACTCACGCCAGGGAGCAATAATGGCCATATCGGGGCACAGGGCCTTGAGGGTCAGCTCAAAACGCACCTGATCGTTGCCCTTGCCGGTGCAGCCGTGGCAGATGGCATCCGCACCTTCCTTGATGGCGATATCGGCCAGGGCCTTTGCAATGCAGGGGCGTGCAAAGCTGGTGCCCAGCAGGTAGTCCTCGTACTTTGCACCGAACTTCAGGGTGGGGAAGATGTAGTTCTCCACAAAGTCCTTCTTCAGATCCAGAACGTACAGCTTGGAAGCGCCGGTAGCCTTGGCCTTTTCCTCCAGGCCGTCCAGCTCGGTGCCCTGGCCCACGTCACCGGAAACGGCGACGACTTCGCAGTTGTTGTAGTTTTCCTTCAGCCAGGGAATGATGATGGAAGTATCCAGACCACCGGAGTAGGCCAGAACGACTTTTTTGATGTTTTCCTTTTTCATAATAAACGCGCTCCTTTTAATAAAAATACACTTTTGTACCCTGATGCGCACTTTCCCTTCGCATCCTCTGTCTTTGATTCGCGGTTGATGCTTTTATTATACGCCACGCGGCTTTTCCGTCAATGCCGAAAACTGCCAAACATGCCGCGCATTTGCGGCAGGATTTGTTACACTTTGTATGTTTATGCAGTATTATTTGTTTATATTCAAATTTTATGCAGTTAAAATGTATATATGAAATGCAAAAAAGCGCCCCGAAGGACGCTTTCTTTATGCCTGGTATCTTCCCAGGATCTCCTCCACCTGTTCCTGTGTCAGCGGGCGGGTGGGCTCCGGCTTTTCATTGCCCCTGCGCAGGGGCAGCCACCAGGTGGACAGGCCCAGCCAGCCGAACTTATAGGCAGTGTGGGGCTCACGGCCCACGCAGGTGAAGCCCAGGCGGGCATGGATACGCTCACTGGCGGGGTTGGGGTCAGCCACAAGGGCGTAGACATTCCAGTAACCCATCCCGTCCAGAATATCCAGCAGGGCGCGGTAGAGGGTATCCCCCACACCAAAGCCCCGGGCATCGGGGGCACAGTAGATGGTGCTCTCCACAGCCCAGTCGTAGGCCTCCCGGGGGTGGTAGCGGTGGGCGCAGGCGTAGCCCAGCAGTTTACCGTCCCCATCCCGGGCCAGCAGCAGAGGGATCAGCGCACGGGTGCTGTCCACCCAGTCCTCATACTCCGGCAGGGAAGAGGGCGTTACCTGAAATGTGGCGGTATGGTGCAGGACATACCAGTTGTAGATGTCCAGGATCTCCGCCGCATCGGCCCGGGTGGCCAGCGAGAGCCGGGGCAGGTTCTTCTCAGCCCATTCGGCGCACAGGGTTTCCTTTTGCGCCTTGGTCAGCTTTTTCAGGGCTGCTTCCCGGCGCAGGGCGGCAGATTTGTCTGTGCACCGTTCCAGATACGCGAACCGCTGTGCCCCCAGCGCACGGGTGCACTTGGCTCCCTTCCCGCTCTTGTGGGCGTGCAGGCGGCTGGCCGGGTCATTTGTCCAGCCCGTGTAGAGCTGGCCGCCTGCGCAGCGCACCATATAGACATAGGCTCGCTCCGTCTTCTCCGCTTCCCCGCTCATGTCACAGTCTCCCGTTGTTTTTCAGCACCTGACGGCAGGCGGCCAGCGCCGTCTCCTTATCCTTTGCGGTGATGAGGAACCGGCTGGCGTGGCAGAAGCTGATGCCCTCGATGCCGCTCTTCTGCTCAATGACCTCCTGCGGCTGGCCCGCCCAGCTCTGGGGGAAAGGCAGCTTCGGCTTTTTGGTCTTGTGGTCGGTCACGCACTGGGCACTCCACCCGCCGCGCTGGCTGGGGTAGATGACGAAGAGGGCATCGGTCTTGTACAGGCCATTCTTCCAGGGCAGATAGCAGGGCAGGATCACGATGCCGTCCCGGGAGTTCTTATAGGCCTGCTGCACTTTCTCGTCGGCGCGGTTCACGGCGTTCGCGCTCTCGATCTGGTTTTCCAGGATCTGCTTTGCCACAGCCACCGCCTTGAAGAAGCAGGTGTCCTGATCCTCTTTGGAATCCCACACCGGGTTGAAGAAGCCGATGGCATCACACAGGCTGTTCTGCTCGCCGGTGTTGTCGTTCAGGTCAAGGGGCTGGATAAAGTTTTCATCGATGAGCCGGGCCTGACGCTCCCCCACCAACCCCGGGCCCAGCACCCGCCACAGCAGGCCGAAGGCCGCATAGGGGATGCCGTTGGCGCGGTACTCCCGGGGCTCCTGATGGTGGTCGAACATGCCAAAGCCGATATCATACACGATGCCGTCGAAATCGTCCGGTACCACAAAGCCGCGGGTGATCCTGATGTCCGGCCGGATGATCTGCAGCAGCGCCGTTGCAAATACGTCGTCCGCATGGAACTTGCCGGCGTGGGTAAATCCGTTTGCAGGAATTTTCATAACAGCAATACCTCGTTCTCTTTCTTTGGGAACAGTATATCACATTCTGAAGCAGGGGACAAATTTTTGTGCACAACAAAGACCCGCCGGGCAGCATACGCCACACAGCGGGTCTGAAAGGAGGAAGTGCCGTTTCAGGGCACCTTATGAGAAGCGTGTGTTACAGGACGATGGGTTTCTCCGGGTCGAGCTCCAGGTTTTCGCCGTTGGATTCGATCACGCGGCGGTACCACTCGTAGCTCTTTTTCTTGTAACGTTCCAGCGTACCGGAGCCGTCGCTGTTCAGGTCCACATAGATCATACCGTAGCGCTTTTTGATCTCCGCCGTGGAGCAGGAGATCAGGTCAATGCAGCCCCAGCTGGTATAGCCCATCACGTCCACGCCGTCGTGCAGCGCTTCGCTGACCTGCACCAGGTGGTCGTTCATGTAGCGGATGCGGTAATCATCCTCCACCGTAAAGCTACCGTGGCCGTCCGGCACCAGGGTGTCGTTGGCACCCAGGCCGTTTTCGGCAATGAACAGGGGCTTGTGGTAGCGGCTGTACAGCCGGTTCAGGGTGTAGCGCAGGCCCTTGGGGTCGATCTGCCAACCCCACTCGCTGACCTTGGAATACGGATTGCGCTTGAGGGTGGGGACCATGTTGCTGCCGGTGGGCTCGCCCAGCGAGTGGTCGGCGGCGGCGCAGTTGCTGGAATAGTAACTGAACGAAACAAAGTCCACAGTGTGGGTCAGGGCTTCGCGGTCCTCATCGCTGATCTCCAGTTGCACGCCCTTTTCCTCAAACACGCGCTTGGCGTAGTAGGGATAGGCCCCCAGGGCCTGCACGTCCGAGAACAGGTACACCTCGTTGTCCAGCTCCATCACCTCGATGATGTCATCGGGGTTCGGGGTGAGCGGGTAGATGGTAACGGCCAGGATCATGCTGCCCACCTTGTACTCCGGGTCGATGCTGTGGGCCAGCTGCACAGCCTTGGCGCTGGCCACCAGCTCGTAGTGGATGGCCTGATACAGCTGCTGGTTGCTCAACTGGGCCTTGGGGGTCAGGATGGCACCGCTGACAAAGGGCTGGTGCAAAATGGAGTTGATCTCGTTGAACGTGATCCAGTACTTCACCTTGCCCTTGTACCGCTCAAACAGGACCTGGCAGTATTTCAGATACAGGTCGATCATGATGCGGTTGCTCCAGCCGTTGTACTTGCGGGCCAGGGCCAGGGGCGTTTCGTAGTGGGAAATGGTGATGAGCGGCTCGATGCCGTACTTGTGGCACTCGTCAATGACATCATCGTAGAACTTCAGGCCCGCCTCGTTGGGCTGTGCTTCCTCGCCGGTGGGGAAAATGCGGCTCCACGCAATGGAAAAGCGGTAGACCTTGAACCCCATGCCCGCAAAGAGCTTGATGTCCTCTTTGTAGCGGTGGTAGTAATCAATGCCTTTCAGCTTGAGGTTGTCGGGGGTCGGCTCCTCGGTGATGACCTTGAAGCCCTTGGGCAGCACATCCTGGATGGACAGGCCCTTGCCATCTTCCAGATAGGCACCCTCACACTGGTTTGCGGCCGTTGCGCCGCCCCAGAGGAAATTTTTCGGGAAATACATGCAGGTTCCTCCCTAATGTTGCAGCGTCCGGGGATCAGCTCTTTTTCTCGTCACGGAACAGGACGAACGAGACGATAAAGGCCACCACAAAGGCAATGGCTGCACCGGCGCAGGCATAGTAGAAGTTGGACATGGGGGTATCCAGTCCAATGTAGCTGGGCAGGGTCAGCAGACCGGGAGAGCCGCCGGAGTAGTTCTTGGTATTCATCAGGCCCATAAAGAAGCCGCCCACGCCGCCGCCAGCCATGGCTGCGATCATGTTGGTGCGGATCTTCATGGTAACGCCGAACAGGACCGGCTCGGTGATGCCGCAGACGGCGGTGATACCGGTGGCGGAGGTCAGCTGCTTGAGTTCGGGGTCCTTGGTCTTGATGGAAACGGCCAGAGCAGCAGCGCCCTGTGCCACGTTGGAGGCCAGCTGGCCCGGATAGATGATGGTGTCAAAGCCGATGGTCATACGGTTGTTGATGCCAATGGGGGTCAGGGCGTGGTGGGTACCTGTCATGACCAGAAACGGCAGGAACACGCCGACGATGGTGGGCACCAGCCAGGGTGCCAGGGTGCTCAGGCCATTGATCACAGCGGCCAGGGCGTTGGAGACCACATAGCCCACCGGGCCCAGCACACACAGGGTGGCAATGCCGCAGATGAACATGGTCAGCAGCGGAGCGGTAAAGAAGCGGATGGCTTTGGGGGAGATGCGGGTAGCCCAGGGCTCCACCTTGGACATCAGCAGCACGCCCAGGATGATGGGGATCACGGACGAAGAATAGGAGGCGTTATAGATGGGCAGCATGAAGATGGTGATGGCCTCGCCGCTTTCCTTGGAGGCAGCCACCAGGTTCACAAAGCTGGGGTGGATCAGGATGCCACCCAGCATCATGGCCAGGTAGGGGTTGCAGCCCAGCTTTTTCGCCGCCGAGTTAGCCAGCAGGATGGGCAGGAAATAGAACGTGGCATCGCCCATGAAGTTGATGACCTGGTAGGTACTGGACGTATTGCTGACCAGCTTGAACGCCACCAAGATGGCCAGCACGGCCTTGATCATGCCTGCTGCGGTCAGCGGGGGCAGGATGGGGGTAAAGATGCCGGTCAGGGTGTCGATGACACGGTCGTACCACTTGCCCTTGGGCGCGGGGGCTGCGGCGGCAGGGGCGGTGCCCAGCATCCCGCTGAGCTTCTCGTACACCTGCGTGACCTCGGCACCAATAATCACCTGATACTGGCCGTTTGCCTGGGCAACGCCCACAACACCGGCCAGGCCCTTGATGGCATCGGTATCGGCTTTTGATTCATCTTTCAGGTTAAAGCGCAGACGGGTGGCACAATGGGTGGCGTTGCTCACATTCTCGGCACCGCCCACCAGGCTGAGGATCTGTTTTGCCAATGCGCCGTAATCTTCTTTTTTTGCCATTTGCAATTCCTCCATGATGGTTTGATCCAGGGTGATCCGGAGCCTGCTGCGCAGAAGCTCTGCGTCAGCCACACCGGGCAGCCCGCGGATCGCGTTGAGGTCGATCACACTGCGGTCCTTTACGGTAACGGACAGACAGCCGCTGCGGAAATCACACAGGCCTATGTTTTCTTTTCCGCCGGCCGGAGCAGCCAGCTGCTCCAGGAACTGTTTACGATCCATGGCAGAGGACCTCCCTCTCGGTCAATATCTTCTGAACCGCCCAACGCGCGCCATTGGGTGGATTCATGCAAAAAGGTGGGCAGGGAAGCGGGCCGGTTCAGGCCTCGTTCTTCTCCTGCAGGCGGGTGATGTGCAGCATGAGGTACACGATCTCCTCATCGTTGCACTGCCAATTCCAAGTGGCCTGGAAATAGTCCGCGATAGCGCGGGCACACTGATACACCTGCGGGTACTCCCGCCGCATCTGGGCCAGCATCCCGCTGATCCGCTCCTCCACCTGCCTGCCGGAGGCAAGCCGCTGGATGAGGTAGCGCAGATGCATGGAAAACCGGGAATACGAAAAGCTCTCTTTGTTGAGCGTAATAGCAAGCTGTTTCTCCTCGATGCCGTCCACGTCCGAAAGGGCCTTGAGCGTCATCATCATGGAGTGCATATCGCTCGCTTCCGCCTCGGCGTTGATGAGGTGGAGGGCAATGTTCACCACCTCGCTGTCTGGCAGCTTCAGCCCGGCTTCCCGCGCCAGCAGCTCCCGTGCCTGTTTGGCCAGCTCTGTCTCCTTGGGGTACAGGTGGCGCACATCGTAAGCCAGCGGGGTCGAGATCTCGATGCCCTTGCGCAGCCGCTCCGCCGCAAAGTTCAGGTGGTCGGCCAGGGTAAAGGGCAGGTTTGGGTTCAGCGCACAGTCCAGCTCGATCTCAGCCCGCTCCGTGATCTCGGCGCAGGCCAGCACCAGCGGGCGGGGCAGATCGGCCGCCATGCCAAAATATTTGGGGTTCACGTCGTAAAACGTTCGCTCGATGCGGGAAAGATCCGTCAGCTCGTAAGGCATTTTGGGGAACCCGACCCCCCGGCCCAGCACCACCAGCTCCTTACCGTTTCCGTCCAGTGCCAAGGCGGCATTGTTGTTGATCTGTCGGATGATTTTCATACCGTTCTACTCCCTGCATCGAATTTTCGGACAAAAAGAAAAACCCCGAATGCAGCAGCTCACACTACTCCCCTTGTTTTAGAAAGGGAATTCGATGCAAGTAGCGCCTCCGAGGAGTAACGTCTTGTTTTTACAAATTTATAATACCAAAGGTTCTTTGCTGTGTCTATTCGCACGATACCCAAAAAAGCGTATTGTTTTTTGTGCACCGTGAAAAAAGTGCAGCAAAAAGCCGCCGGGCAGAGAAATGTCCGGCAGCTCCTGGTTCAAGCTAAATTCTATGCACTTACTTTTTCCGGCTGCGCGTCTTGGTCACAGCCGTGGTGGGCTTCACGGCGGGGGAGAGGTTCGGCTTTTCGGTGAGGGCGGTGGTGGTGGGCTCGCCCAGTGCCAGCACCTCGGCCAGCTCCTTCTGCACCTTGGCGTTGACAGGGTCGTTCACAGCCAGCACATCGGAGTAGAACTGCTCCATCTCTTCGCGGGTGGAGAAGGTTGCAACGTACATCTGGTTGCCCATGGCACCGGACAGGGCCTCAGGGATGCGGTCCACCATCCGCATATTCTTCTGGTACTTCTGCATGATCTGCTCATGGCTGTACACAAAGTTCTTGCCATCGCGGCGGCCTGCAAAGGGGCAGTAGTAGTGCTCGCCCACCGGCATATCCGTGCCGCCGAAGGCGATCATATCTGCCCAGATCTTGTACACGTTGGTGGAGCGGGCAAAGTTGATCATATCCGGGGTAAAGCCACCGCAGGGGCGCATATTGACCTCCAGCGCCACGAGCTGGCCCTTTTTGCCCATGCCGGCCTGATCCTCGGTCATGCGGAAGAACTCAAAGTGGACGAATCGGCTCTTCACGCCAAAGCTCTTGACGGCGGCACGTCCGGCGGCGCGGGTATCCTCGGGCAGATCCTTGATGATATAGTAGATGGAGTTATCGTTGTCGTTGACGATGTCCATGATGGACACCGGGCTGACATTGCCCGCCTCAAAGATGGGGTTGCCGCTGCCGTCGATGATGGCATCGTAGCTGTTGACCTCGGCATGGACGAACTCCTCCATGATATAGGAGAGGTCGGGGTGATAGGTGCTCTTGTAGAGCAGGAAGCGCTTCAGCTCCTCATCGCTGGACAGCTTATGGGTATCGGAGGCACCCACACCGTTGTCCGGCTTGACCACCACCGGATAGCCCACCTCGTTGATGAACTTCCTGCAGCTTTCCAGGTCGTCCACCATGTGGTAACGTGCGGTGGCGATGCCAGCCTTCTGGTAATACTCCTTCATCTTGCTCTTGTACTTGATGCGGGGCATATCCTCGGTCTGGAAGCCTGACTTGATGTTGAAGTCCGTGCGCAGGGCCGCATCCCGTTCCAGCCAGTACTCGTTGTTGGATTCCAGCCAGTCGATGCGGCCATACTTGAAGGCGAAGAACGCCACCGCCCGGTAGACCTCGTCATAATTCTCCAGACTGCCGACCTTGTAGTATTCGTTCAGGCTGTCCTTCAGCTCCGGCTTCAGCTCATCATAGGGCTGGTCACCGATGCCCAGCACGTTCATGCCGTTATTTTTCAGCTCCCGGCAGAACTGCCAGTAGTTGGTGGGGAAATTGGGGGAGATAAAGATAAAGTTGCTCATGGTTTTTGATTCCTCTTTCTTGTTCACGTCCTCGCCCTCTCCGTCATTGCTTCGCAATGCCACCTCCCCCAAAGTGGGAGGCCTTGGCAGTCCCTGCAAAGTTCACGGTTTTGCCAAAGGCTCGCCCTTTGGGAGAGCTGGCAAAGCCGCAAGGCTTTGACTGAGAGGGTGAGCCGCCTTATCCTAGAATATAAGGCATATAATACACGACCTGCTGATACCACCAATCCCAGTCGTGCTTGACATCATAGCCCCACAGGTCCACCCAGACAGGGATGCCTTTCTGCTCAAAGATCTGCTTGAGCTGCCGGGTGGTATCGGGCTGCTCCCAAGCGCCCTGACCGCAGCAGATGACCGCCTTCCTGCTGTGGTAGAGGTCCATATAGGGGTGATCGGTGGGGAAGTTGGCCATATAGTCCACGGGGGAGTTCTGGTAGACCACCTCGTCCATGTAATCGCCAAAGCCGTATTTTGCGGTGTAGATGCCGCTGAGGGCCAGACAACCATCGAAAAGATAGGGGAACCGCAGGTAGAGGTTGACGGCATGGGTCGCGCCCAGGCTGCAGCCAAAGGCGATCACGCCGGGGAGGCTGTCCCAGCCGTTGCGCTCCTTGGCGATATACTGGATCTTGGGCACGACTTCCTCCACGATGTAGCGGATCCACTGCTCATAGCGGCGGATCCGCCAGTAGGGGTCGCCGTTGGTGTCGGACCAGGTCTCCTGATCGATGGTGTCGATGGAGATGACCATGATCTGCCCGGATTCGATCCACGGAGCCAGCGTACCGGCCATGTGGAAGTCCTCAAAGTCGAAGAAACGGCCATCCTGACAGGGGATAAAGAGCATAGGGCGGCCTGCGTGGCCGTAGACCTTGCACTCCATCTCCCGGCCCAGTGCGGGGCTGTAATCCTTGAAGTATTGTGTTTCCATGTAGTTCCCTCCTCTATAAAAAACCTCTCAGGCGCTCCGCGCCTCTCCTACCAGGAGAGGTGGCATCCCGAAGGGATGACGGAGAGGTTCAGTCCAGTTCATACATCAGTGTATGGAACACGAACGGCAGCTGCTTTTCCCAGCTGGCTTCGCTGTGGGTGCCGCCGGGCACCAGGCGGCTGGTCAGGTGGATGCCCCGGACCATGATCTTGCTGCACATCTCGGCAAATTCCCTGCGCATTCCCTCGTGGTTGCCCATCTCCTGGGAACCGTAGTCCATGTAGAGCACCGTGCCGGGCTCCAGCTTTGCGCGGCCCACCAGACCGCTGAGCTTTTCAGGAGACACCCAGATCGACGGCGACAGGGCTGCCGCGCGGCTGAAGGTATCGTTATACTGTAGCAGGGCGTACAGGCTCATCAGGCCGCCCATGGAACTGCCGCCGATGAACGTGTGCTCCCGGTCCGGCAGGGTGCGGAAATTGTGGTCAATGAAGGGCTTGAACCGGTGGATGAACCAGCTCATGGTCGCCTGCCCCTTGCCGTCAAAGTGGCCATAGGTCGGGTCATCAAATCGGTAGGGCGAATACTCCACAAGGCGCTCGTTGTTGGGGCCTGCATTGCACTCCACTGCCGCCACGATGAGCGGGGTATCGGTATAGTCCAGATAATCCGCCACGCCCCAGCTCTTGCCGTAGGTGGCATCCGCATCAAAGAACACATTCTGGCCGTCGAACATATACAGCACCGGATACCGGCGCTCCGGGTCGGCTTCGTACATGGTGGGCAGGTAGACATACACCCGGCGCTGCTCCACGCCGTTCACCGCAGGATAGCTGACGCTCCATTTTTTGACCATATTCCAGTTCCCTCTCGTTTCTGTTTTTCTGCACATAGTCTAGCACTGTACAGGCGGAAAAGCAATCGGGAGACAAAACCTCTCCGTCAATGCTTCGCATTGCCACCTTTCCTAGCAGGAGAGGCAAGAAAACGGTATCGTAAACTTGGCTCCCCTGACTAGGGGAGCTGCCGCCGTAGGCGGCTGAGAGGTTCTATGATACGGCAAACGCCGCCCGGCATTTCCACCCGGCGGCGTTTGCAAAAATTCTGAACAGAGAGAAGCGCGGGAAGGATCAATACTTCTTCTCAACCGGAACGATCCAGCCCTTGGTATCGGGGATCTTGCCCCACTGCATCCCGGTCATGGTATCGTACAGCTTCTGGGTCACAGGGCCGATCTTGCCATCGCCAATGTAGGCATGCTCGCCCTTCCAGACCAGCTCCTTGACAGGGGAGACGACTGCGGCGGTACCAGTGCCGAAGACCTCCTCCAGCTTGCCCTCGCGGGCGGCCTGCATGATGTCCGCAATGGCCAGCTTGCCCTCGATGACATCATAGCCCCAATCCTTCAGCAGCTCGATGCAGCTGCGGCGGGTAACGCCGGGCAGAACGGTGCCGA
>OLNP01002610.1_pt1 | contig 12812 bp, 10 predicted proteins | sample 1671951 | NCBI WGS metagenome assembly OLNP01 (sample SAMEA3136629, study PRJEB25190) | human gut metagenome | biome: human gut; feature: human-associated habitat; material: faeces | place: Austria | collected 2013
AACCGGCGGCATCCAGTTCCAGCGCCCGTTCTCTGGTAACAGGGAGCATCCCATCGTAAAAGTAGCCGTATCCCTGCATATCCGAAACAGATACTTCGCTGTCGGGCATGGGGTACTCATCCAAAGACTGTTCCTGAGCATCCGGCAGCTGGGTGTCGGCAGTTTCTGCGGTCTGCTGGCTGATCTGTTCCTGCATCTGCTGACAGGCTGCATCCTGCAAGGTCTCAATCATAGACAGCGGGGCATCCTGAACAGACGGATTTTCCAGTTCCAGCCCCTCACAAATCTGCCGGACAGCGGCGGAACGGGACAGTTCCGGGGTATCCAGCTGGCCGCCGTCCAGTTCTTTCATGGTTTCTTTGTCATAGAGGGTATAGTCCCAGCCGGTATCGCACGGCTGAATGTGCAGATAGGTGGCATCGTTCAGAAGAAACAGAGCCTCGGCGGGTTCTGACAGTTCCTGCGGGGAATGTTCCGCATTGGCGGAAATCTCCTGATACTCTGTGTGATAGAGAGACGCAAGCTGTGCGGAAAGATGTTCCGGGTCCACAAAATTGCTGTTATCGGCATCCGGGGCAGCGCCATTGTCCAGAGCCATCTCCATTTCTTCGTCCCGTTCCCATTTTGCCTGTTTCTGTTCCTCCAAAAAGAGGACCATATCCGCGATGTCATGGTGCAGGATTTTATCCGTGTATTGGGTAATTTGCGCCTGAATCTCTGTTTCTGAAAGGGTTTCGACACGAATTGCCTGTGCATACAAGACATATTCGCGGGCAAAGGACTCTGCCTGTTCTCTTGCTGGCGGCAGAACCACCGGAACAGTTTCTTTTTTCGGGGCGTTCAGTTTAATGCCGCGCTCCTTACAGATTTCCTTGTAGTTGCGCTCGATGTCGTTAATTAGCTCACAGGAAGTCTTGTTGATGGTCTCCAGACTGGCTTTTAATTCTTTTAGGTCCTTGTCCTTGCTCCAGGTAGCGATATACCCGAAACTGTTCTCACCGGTCTGGATACCAAAATACTGGCAGACCGCATAGGAAATACTCTCGGCCTCCACTTCCTCGGTATTGCGGTTCCTGGCGGTCTGTTTCACCGCCGAATGATCTTCCTCCACTTCCAGCCGCCATTCAAACTGATTTTCGTCCACATAGCGCCAGCCATCCTCGGCAGCGGCCTGTTCTGCCTCCGCTTCGGTGGCAAAGTCCAGGCGATAATCGTGCTTGATGCCGCCCTCGCTCACCATCACAATCTTCCAGGTCGGCTCTGCCTCGTACTTTTTGGGGTCGTGGAGCTTGCTGTGTGCAACCTCATGGACAGCAGCAGAAACGGTCTGTACCTCGCTCATGTCTTCCCGGATGGCGATGCGCTGGCGGTCGGGTGAAAAATAGCCGTCCATGTTGGCGGCCATCGCCTCAAACTCGATGGGAACCGGGGCAGAGCGCCGCAGGGCTTCCAGAAACGCTTCATAGTGCGGAACCGTCCCGGACAGGGAGGAAGCCAGCTCCGGCAGGGGCTTACCGTCCGTCTGGCTCACATCAAACACCTTGACTGGGCGATACATGGGGATTTCGATTTCCTTTTCCTCCATAACCGCCTTGCCGTCTACATCCAGAATGGGGGCATGGGTGTCCGGGTCGCGCTTCATTTCCTCGATTTTCTTTTTATAGGGCGTGGGGGCGATGATGGTGATGCCATGTTCGCCCTTTTTCACATGGCGCGCAAACTGGTTTTTCCACTTGTTGAACCCGGCCACCAGCGTAGCTTCCGGCTTCTGCATATAGATGAGCATGGTGTTGTTGACCGAATAACGGTGGAACTTGGACATGACGGACAGATAGCGCATATACTTTTCGCTCTCGAACAGCTCCTTGATGCCCTGTTCGATACCCGCCGTGATTTTCTGCAACCGTTCCCGGTTGGTGGGCTTATCAGCCATGATGTTCACTCTCCTCTCTAAATTGGCGATTGTTGATTGATGTTCAGCGATCCACAGCTTTTGTTCCTCCGGGCTGTCCTCCAGAAAAGAATCCAGCAGATAGCCGATATAATCCTTTTGCTGCACCGCCTCTAAAAAACGGGGGTGCATGGATTCCACCGGCGTTTTGGGTGTGTAATTGGTTTCCCACTTGCGGAGCAGATGGAAATAGTCCGCCAGAATGCGAAAGGCATGGTCCCTGCTCTCCTTGAATTTCTGCGCCTCAGTTTTCTGGCGAACATAGTTCCTCCGAGGGGGAGCCTGACTGTCATAAATAAGGCCAAAATCCTGCGCCAGCTTCTCGGCGGCTTCCTTGGGGGACAGGTTGTAGAGCCGGGCGGTCAGGCCGATCACATCGCCGGTGGCTCCGCAGCCGAAGCAATAGAAGTAGTCCTTGTTCAGCTTCATGCTGGGATTTTTGTCATCGTGAAAGGGGCAGCAGGCCATGCTGTTCCGTCCGACCTCAATCCCATATCGTTCTGCGGCTTCCCGAATGGTGATAGACTGCTTGACCGTCTCAAATACATTTGCGCTCATCGTCAATCAGCTTTCGGTTTGGGGATGGGCGGCCTGTACCCGGCAGCCTTGGCCCGTTCACTGGCAGCCTTGCGGCGCTCGGCGCTGTATGGCTCCCGGACGGACACACAGCGTTTGGGAACCGTAAAATTGTGCTTATCCTTTTTACAAACCTGTTCCGGGTGCTTTTTGGAAAGGCGGGTCAGCTTCTCCATCAGTTTTCGGTCATGGGTATAAACTTCGGCGGTGTCCTCGGCCTGGTTGTAGAGGAGAATGGTTTCCTGTTCATAAAGGGAGAGCTTCATTTTGCACCGCCTTTCTGCCGGTCAAATTCCAGCTTGAAGCCCACGTACCGCCCATCGTCCTCCAGAACCACCGTGGCGTCATAGGTCTTGCCGGTCTTTTCGGAATAGCAGCCGGTGATCCTTGTACGGCCATCCTTGAGCAGTGCTGTCACCAGTGCCTTGGTAGGCTGCTTTTTCTTGGCTGCCCACCATTTGTTGTTTTTCCAGATGGCAAATTTGCAGGATTCTGTCTGGCAGAAGAACCCTTTTTGCAGTTCCGCCACATCACCGCCGCAGCGGGGGCATTTGCCCACCACTTCGCGGGGCGGCGTGAACAGGTACTCAGTCCCCTTGATGACCTGATAGGTTCTCACCAACTCCCGGAGCATGGCACAGATCCCGCCCATGAAGTCCTCCGGGGACAGCTCGCCGCGCTCGATCTCGCTTAAACGGTGTTCCCATTCAGCGGTCAGCAGGGGCGATTGCAGCTGTTCCGGCAGAACGGTAATCAGGGACACCGCATCTTTGGATGGCATGAGCTGCACAGCTTTCTTACTCTTTTTTCGCTCCAAAAAGCCGGTGGACACCAGCTTTTCCAGAATCCCGGCGCGGGTGGCCGGGGTTCCTAAACCCTGACGCTCCGCATCCTCCGGCATATCGTCTTTCCCGGCAGTTTCCATCGCGGAAAGCAGCGTATCCTCGGTGAAGTGTTTGGGCGGGCTGGTTTTGCCCTCCTTGACGGTAGCGCCGGAAAGGGGCAGCGTCTGACCCTCGGACAGTTCTGGCAGACGGCCTCCGTCCGGCAGGGCCTTGTCCTCGGTTTCCTTGTCCGGCTCCGCATTTTTCAGCGCAGCACGGTAGGCAGCGTCCAGCGCCCGCCAGCCGGGGCGCTTCACCGTTTTGCCCTTGGTGGTAAACTCCGCACCGGCACACTCCACGGTGACAGCAGTTTCTGAGTAAGTATGCGGTTCCGCCACCGCGCACAGCAGGCGCAAGGCTACAAGTTCCAAAATCATCCGTTCACCCACCGGCAGACCGGACAGGTCGGCGTTTTGGAGATTGCGGGTGGGGATCACTGCATGGTGGTCGGTCACTTTTTTGTCGTTGATGACCGCACCGGCATCACAGGAAATGGCGATCCCTTTGCGAAACGGCATGGCGTTGGCAACCAGATTGACCAGCACCGGCAATCCCTCCGCCATATCCGAAGTCAGATAGCGGCTGTCTGTGCGGGGATAGGTGCAGAGCTTCTTTTCATAGAGGTTCTGCAAATAGTCCAGGGTTTGCTGGGCTGTGAACCCCAGTAGCCGGTTGGCGTCCCGCTGGAGGGTAGTCAGGTCATAGAGGGCGGGCGGCTTCTCGGATTTGTCCTTGCGCTCCACCTTTTTGACCGTCACATCCGCACCCTGACAGGCAGTTTTCAGCTGCTCGGCAGCAGCCTTATCCGCCATGCGTTCCCCGGAAACGGAAAACTCAGGTAGCTCCAGGACTATCGTGTAAAACGGAACCGGCTTGAAGGTGTCGATCTCGGCTTCCCGCTGAACGATGAGGGCCAGCGTCGGGGACATGACGCGCCCAATATTCAAAGTCCGGTGGTACAGCACCGAAAACAGCCGGGTGGCATTGATCCCCACCAGCCAGTCCGCCTTGGCGCGGCAGAGGGCCGCTTCATGCAGACCGTTATAATCCGCGCCGGGGCGCAGGTTTGCAAAACCCTCTCGGATGGCAGAGTCCTCCATCGAGGAAATCCACAGCCGTTTCATGGGCTTTTGGCATCCTGCCAGCTCATAGACGCTGCGGAAAATCAGCTCGCCCTCGCGCCCGGCGTCGCAGGCGTTCACCACCTCGGTCACATCCGGGGCATTCATCAGCTGTTTCAGCACATCAAACTGTTTCTTTTTGTCTTTGCCCACCGCCATCTGCCAGTGCTTGGGCAGGATGGGAAGATCCTCATAGCGCCACTTGGCATACTTGGGGTCATAGCTGTCGGCGTCGGCCAGCCCAGCCAGATGTCCCACGCACCAGCTGACCCGCCAGCCGTTCCCCTCCAGGTAGCCGTCCTTACGGGTTGCTGCCCCAATCACGGCGGCCAGACTTTGGGCAACCGAGGGTTTCTCAGCAATCACGAGTTTATATCCCATTATCTTCATCCTCCCATTCTTCCCGCACAGATGCGTACAGTTTTTTCTCAATGCTGTTTTCTTCTGTCAGCAGCAGGTCATAGCCGAACCGGTAGTCATAGCGGTACAGCTTTCCCAGCAGATCGTTGATAAGGATACGGCAGGCCAGAATGACACGGGTTTTATCCACCTGCATCAGCCGGTAGCGTTGATAATTGCTGTAATATTCCTCATAACGGTTGGTGCGGCGTACCGTATTCTCAAACAAAATATCCACAGGGTCCTGGCAGCCGTCCTCTTTTTCCCCCTCCATGCAGTTCAGAAGCTCCATCACTATTGGGAAACTCCGTTCATCCATCGGGGCTTCTTCCACCAGAAAACCGACCAGTGCGGATAAGAGCAGCTGGGCGGCTGTCTGTTCCCGGTCTGTCAAAACCTCTATCGTCTGTGCGGCATCCGGCAGGAGTTTTTCTTCCACAAAGTCCGCCGCATCGCCGGAATAAAGCTGACGGATGGAATCTATGGACAGGGGAACCGCTGCGGAATCATCCTCATAAAATTCGAGAGGGTCATTCTGAGCAGGCTTTTTCCGAACCTTACTCCATACAGTGGAAAGAATGTCGCTGCCAAAGTACACGGCGATCACCAGCAGGTCAAAAACAGCAATCATCTTGATAAATGTAATCAAAACACTCATTTTTTTCGTTTCCTTTCTTTGAGCCATCGTTCCATTTCACGGTGGCAGACTCCCACGCAGGGCTGACCATAATTCCCACAGCCATAACAGGGGTGGCTTTGGGGTAAAGAGAGAGGACGGGAAGTGTCCTTCCCGCCCTCCGGCCTGCGTGTCATCATGCGTTCATAGGGGCTGTCGGTAAAGCGGGTCAAACCGTCTTGTTCTCGCTTTCCTCACCGCCGTCCCCGTCAGCGTCCAGTTCACCGGATTCCCCGTCCTCCAGCTCGATTTCTTCCTCGTCCGGGATTTCCCCTTCCTCGTCATATTCATAATCATCCGGGTCGTGAGGATTGGCAGACTGCGGTTTCTTTTTGACGAATTTCAGGTAAATCACCGCACCAATACCGCCCATGATGGCCAGCACCAATATCAGCACAGCCGGATTCAGCCCCGATGTTTTTTCCGGTTTCTCCGGCGCTGGGGTTTCCGGTATTTCCGGCTCCGGTTCTTTTCCGGTGCAGCTGCTCATATCAGTGGCACACACTAGGCAGTCTGTATTGACCGCGCCGGCTTCACATTTTTCCGTGCAGTTGCAGACAGCAGGCGGTTCCTCCTGTTTCTGCCCGTCCTCCGTCAAGGCGGCAAGGTCCGCATCATCCACCTGATTCAAGAAGTGAACGGCAGTTTCCTTATCCTCGTTGGCACGATCAATCAGGATGTAGAAGTAGTTGCCTGCCTTGGTGGTGACAGTGATGAGCTGCTTGTTGCCGCCGAAATCATCCACAAGAGCCGCATTGCCCTCCGGGGTCAGGGGTGGGCTGTCCTCGGTTTTCTCCACCACCACATTGCTGTCATTGGTAGCATCGGATTCTGCGGTCTGCTCCGTTTCCGGGGGCTGCCCGGTTCCCTGGGCAAAGGCGGTGACAGAAAAACCGCCCATCAGCACCAGTGAGGTGCAAAGGGCGGCGAAAGTTCTCCAAATCCTCTTATTCTTCATGGGCATTGTCCTCCTGTTCGGTGTTGTCAGCGGAGGCAACAGCCGTGCCGGGAACCATGCCGCCGGACAGCATGGCGCTTAACTGCTCCGGGGTCATCCGCATGGCGCGCACCATCTGGACGATCTCCAGGTTTTCGGCCTCGGTTTTCTGCGCTTCCAGCGCTTTCAGCTTTTCCTGATACTCCGCGATTTTCTCACGGGTTTTCGTGATTTCCCGGTCAATGCGTTCAATTTTATTGGTAGCCATGATAAAAACTCCCTTCTTCATAGATATAATGTTGTCACCAGTTCATCAGGCCGTAGCCCTTGATGCACTCATAGTTCAGGTCATAACTTTTGATTTTACAGGTGTCGCCGGAATTTCCCTCCACGGTATATACCCGGCTTCCGTCCGTGCCGATGACGATGCCCACATGGTCGGCGCTGCCATCCAGGTCCCAATCGAAGAAGATGGCATCGCCAGGGGCCAGATTGTCATATCCCCGTGCGCCCCATTGTCCATGCGACTGGAACCACGGGATGCCCTGGGACTGGCAGGCGGCAAAACGGGGTTCGGACAGACCCATCTGGCCATAGCACCAGGACACGAAACAAGCGCACCATTCCACACGGGAACCAAAGCCGTACCAGCTCCAGTAAGGGTAGCCGCCCACATTCCCCACCTGGCTTTTGGCGAGGTCCACTACCGCCTGATTGCCGGGCCGGGAACCGTTCACAAATTCCACGCCGGTCAGATCCTCGGAGTTTCCCATATCCGGGGAACCGCCGCCGAAAATAAGGGGCTTGTTGCCCAGGGTGGCACGGTACACCTGATACATCTCCAGCTGGTCCTCTGTGAGTATTTCAGAGGCCAGTGCGGAAATTGGGCGGCTTTCCAGGGTCACATGGAGAATCCGGTACTCATATTCATGTTCGTCCCCGTCCTCATCCGTATAGGTGCGAATCTCCACTTCCTCGGTGAGCGTCAGGGTGTACTGTGCGGAAAACACACGCTCCAGTTCTCCCTGTGCGCTGGACTGGGTGTACCCCTGCAATACGGCGGACAGAAGCGCCGCCAGCTCGTGAGGGTCATGCCCGATCATGTCCAAATTGTACCGGTACTCGTCATACCCTGGGTGGCTGCTCTCAATGTTGTCGATTTCAGCTTGCAACTGAGTTTCTTTGGCGGCATAATCAGCCTCCACCGCCACCAGCTCCGGGTCATCGGAAGGGTAGGTGCTGCCGGACACCACGGAACCGATACCCTGTCCCAGCATGGAACAGGAAGAAACGGTATTCATCAGCAGACAGACTACCAAAAAGAGAGCCAGCACGATGCCAGCCCCTTTCTTGTGGCGCATGACAAACGCCCCGGCCTGCTGCGCCTTTTCCTTAACGGTTTTCGCGGCCTTGCCGGTTTTGCTGGCAGTTTTTGCAGTTCCTCCGGCGGTCTGACCGGCGCGTTTGGCGGCGGCATACTCCTTTTTGATGGCCTGTTTCTGCTGCCAGCGGGAAAAGGGATTGCTGGCAAGCTGAGGATTATCCCGCAAGGACTTCTGATACAGGGCGTTTACATTGGCCTTTTCCAGCTTCTGTTCCGCCTTGGCTGCCTTGCGGTAGGGTTTCAGCTTGTGACTGCGGTAGCCCTCCCGAACCAGACGAGCGCCGGTCTCGGCAGCTTCTTCGGACTTGTGGGCGCTCTCCACACCCACATTGTCCTGCTCGGTTCCCCGAATCTCTTTATGAATTTTTCCCAGCACTGCGTCTCCGGGGGCGTCCCGCACCGCATGGGACAGCTTAGAAGGCGGCTTTTTCTTATCCTCCAGCACCAGCTTGGTGGTCACTTTGCCGGTCTCCGGGTCGATGGAAGTTCGTCGCACCTGCTTCTTGGGGATTTTCGCCTGCGCCCTGTCTGCTTTGGCGGCGGCCTTTTCCGCCTTGCGGATGGGTTTTTCCAGCGCCGGGTCAGAGCGTTCCTCCTCCGTAAAGCGCAGGCGTGGTTCCTTATTCATACCATTCCCCCAGCATGAGGGCGGCCATCATGTGCTGTAATTCTACATAGAGGGACAGCCCCGCCGGATCGTCAAAGGGGTTCTGGAGCAGATAAGCATAAATCTGTGCCACCACACTGGCCAGCAGCTCGGCCTGGCTGCCCTCAAAGAGAACGACTGCGGGAACGCCGTGCATAGCGCACCAGATTTCCGCCAGGCGGAGAAGCCCGGCTTCGCCGTTCTCACTCAGTTTTGCCGCCTGATCTGCCGCAGCACGGCACTCACTGACCGCATCCGCCATAGCGGTGAGCAGTTGGCGGCGCTGGCCCTCCAACGCCGTATCAAAAAACATCATGGTATCCAGTCCGGTATTCAGTTTCATGGTCATTCTTCCTCCTTTTTTAAGTCCAGTGGTTTCGTGGTCATTATGGCATAGAGTTCCGTATTTTTCGGGAAGTGGTCCACGAAGGGCAGGATGGTGGAACCGTAGAACAAAAGCCCCTCACCCTCGCCGGAGTGGGTCACATAGGAAAGCTGGTGCGGGGAAATGCCCAGCTGTTTGGCAAGAATCTGCCGGTCCCCGCCCGCCTGGTTGAGCATATACACGAAGTCCGAGTTCTCAAAAATGTTCTCCACCTCGCGGGAGGAAAGCAGATCCTTTACATTCTGGGTAATCCCTGTCGGGATGCCGCCCCATTTGCGGAACCGCTTCCAGATCTCCACCGTATAGGCGGCGGTCTGTTCTTCCTTTAATAAAAGGTGCATCTCGTCAATGTAGTAGCGGGTGGACTTGTGGGCGGCGCGGTTGACGGTAACGCGGTTCCACACCTGATCCTGGACCACCAGCATCCCGATTTTCTTCAGCTGCTTGCCCAGCTCCTTGATGTCATAGCAGACAATGCGGTTGTTGATGTCCACATTGGTCTGGTGGTTGAACACATTGAGGGAGCCGGTCACATAGATTTCCAGCGCCGTGGCGATGTACTGTGCTTCCTTTTCGTCCTGGCTCCGCAGGAGGTTATACAAATCCTCCAGGATGGGCATATTCTCCGGGCGCGGGTCGTTCAGATAGTCCTGATAGACCAGCCGCACACAACGGTCAATAATGGTTTTCTGTACCGGCTGCAAGCCCTCCTTGCCGCCCACGATCAGCTCGCACAAGCTGAGAATGAAGTCGGATTTGAGTGACAGCGGGCTTTCATCGTCTGAGTAGTCCAGGTTCAGATCCATGGGGTTAATGTAGTTGGTGGAAGTGGGAGAAATCTTAATGACCTGCCCGTGCAGACGCTCCACCAGGGGCGCGTACTCCGCCTCCGGGTCCAGAATCTCGATCTCGTCGGAGGTGAGCAGGAAGCAGTTGGCAATCTCGCGTTTTGCCGAAAAACTCTTACCAGAACCGGGCGTACCAAGAATCAGGCCGTTGGGGTTCTTCAGCAGCTTGCGATCCACCATGATAAGGTTGTTGGACAGGGCGTTGATGCCGTAGTACAGCGCCTCTTTGCCGCTCTGAAAAAGTTCCTGCGTTGTAAACGGGACGAAGATCGCCGTGGAACTGGTGGTCAACCCCCGCTGAATCTCCACCTGATTCACGCCCAGGGGCAGACAGCTCATCAGCCCTTCCTCCTGCTGGAAGTCAAGCCTTGTCAGCTGGCAGTTATATTTCTGCGCGATACTGGATGCCTGGAACACATTGTTGTCCAGCTGGCGGGGATTGTCCGCCGTGTTCAGCACCAGGAAGGTCACAAGGAACATCCGCTCGTTGCGGCTCTGCAAATCCTGTAACAGTTTTTTGGCTTCACTGCCGTAGGTGGCAAGGTCAGAGGGGATCAAATCCATATCATATCCTGCCCGGACCGCCTTTTTCTGTTCCTCGATCTTGCTGCGGTCCAAATCGGTGATTTTCCGCTTGACCGTCTTGATGGCTTTGACCTGATCGACGGACTGGATGTGCAGGCTGACAATGAGGGAGCTTTCCATGTCCAGAAAATCGGCCAGCATCCGGTCATTGAGTTCGGGAGCCAAAATCTGCAAAAAAGAAACAGCCCCGTATTTCTTACCCATACAGAACTGTTTGCCGGTTCGGAACTCAAAAGAGCTTGGCGCGATAAAGTCCTTGGTGGACAGGCCGCTGGCCGCCAGCCAGTCCCACTCAAACCGGAACGGCAGCTGTTCGTCCATGTGGAAGATGCCATGCAGCTGGGCAAGCCGCGCTTTGCCGTCCAGGGTCTCCGCCGCCACGCCCAGCCGCTTGAAGTTGTTGAGAATGTCGGTCTCGATGCGCTCCAGACGGGGCTTGGCAGCTTTGATGCTGTCCGCGTCAATGCCGAAGGTGAGATACTTGGTTTTAATCAGGCCATTGTTGCCCTTTGCCAGCTGGTTTTGCAGCATGGTCATGTACTCCACCCGGATACTGTCAAAATCATCTCCCTGGAGGGGGATGGAGATGGCGCGGGCAAAGGTTTCCTCCGACGCCGCAAGGTTCAAAAAAGACAGCTCAAACCGAATCGAGCTGTCAAAGTAGTTGAGGAAATCGCACCAGCCCTCGAAGATCGCCGTTTTATCTTCATTTTGCGAGAGCTGATAGTTGATGTCCTGAAATTGGATGGTTTTGGTGTAGTGGCCGCCTGCCACCCGGCAGATACCGTCCGGCCACATCCGTTCATAGGGGATGCTATCCTGAGCCGATTTTTCCTTTTTGTCCGTGCGGTTTGCGCGGGCAATGGCGGCTTCAATCCGCTTTCTGTCGGCGCGGGACAGCTTTTTCTTTGTCCTGACCGGCTGCACCGTTTTTTCCCCGTCCTTTCCGAACAGCCGTTGCAGCCAGCGTTTGATTGTCGTAAACAATGTGTGACACCTCCTCGTCGAGATTTGCCTGCCGTTCCAGAACGGCATAGAAGTTATTGGTGCGGTAAGGGCGCTGCCTGGGACGGATCACCATGACGCGGATGAGATTGCCCAGAACCTTTTCCAATGGCTGTCCGTGCTTTTCGTACATAGCCAGCAGGAAGAAGGGCAGCATGACAAACATCATGCACATGACCGCCGTGCTGGTCCCCACAGGCCCTTTAAGCAGGAAGAACAGCGGCACGCCGATGAGCGCCCCGCAGCCGAAGCAGACCAGCTGCCTTTTGGTCAGGTTGAACGCGACCTTGGTTTTGATCTTGGTTAAGTCCTTGGGTACGGGTACATAAGCCATAATCCACTTCCTCCTTTTTAATGCGCCTGAAAAATTGACTTGGCGAGTCTTCCGGTCTTAAACAGGGTGAAGCACAGCAGCACCGTATAGCCCACGCAGGTCCAGATGGCCATAATCACATCTTCCTCGGTGGCGATATTCTGTACCAGCACGGCGTAAATCGCCACACAGACGATGATAAGGAACGCCTGGAACCCCAGAGCGAACAGGGAGCGCAGGTAGTTTTGGCCCATGCCACCCCATTCCTTGCCCATCATGGCAGCCATAGGAATGGGCGCAACGGATGTAACAAGGTAAATTTCGACCATACGGCCATAAATAACGATGAAGATGCAGATATACATGGCCCACATGGTCACGCCGATAAACATACTCTGCACCCACAGGCCAATCAGCGGCCCCAAATCCATCTCCATCAGCCGGGATTCCATATCGCCCATGACAGTGGAAATATCAATGGAAGCGTCCGAACCGATGATGCCGGACGCCTGGGACACTACGCTCTGGGCCATGTCGAACACGCCCATGACGATGTTCCAGGTATTCGTGACAAGGAGTATGGCTGCGGCTGACTTGAACACCCACTTGAAGATCATCCAGGTGTCCACATCATGCAGGTTGTTCTTGTCGGTAATCATCTGAATCAGCTCCAGCGTCATCACGGCGGCCAGGATCACGCCCGCAATGGGAACCATGATATTTTCCGAAAGGGTTTGGATCATGCTGAATACACCGGGGTTCCAGCCCTGGGGCGTCTGCCCGATCTGCACGGATACATCCGCCACCTGCCGGTTGACCGAATCGAACATCCCGGACAGGTTGCCCATAATACCGCCCACCAGCATTTCCTTGAGCCAGTTGGTCAGGGCGTCCAGTAAGAAATCCATACAGTTTTCCCTCCTTTCCGCCCCTCCCGCATGGAAACGGGAGGGGCAGGGATTTTTAGTGGACGGTTAGACGCTGAACAGCCCGGAAAGCAGCGGTACAAGAACCATGCCCACGATAGCCACACCAGCGCCCGCCATGAGCTGTTTTATCCCCAATTAGGTGTAAAACTCTGCTCGATGGCGGGCGGCGGCGT
>OLNP01002622.1_pt1 | contig 12781 bp, 9 predicted proteins | sample 1671951 | NCBI WGS metagenome assembly OLNP01 (sample SAMEA3136629, study PRJEB25190) | human gut metagenome | biome: human gut; feature: human-associated habitat; material: faeces | place: Austria | collected 2013
CAAATCGTTTAATTTAGAAAATCCACAAAAAGTATCTTGACAAACTCGACCCCGATTCTGCTCGATGCAGTCGATACCCTCGTGCAGAAATGTCCCCCCGCATACGCAGGACTTCCGGCGCTCAGGGAACGCATCTATTTAGGTCTCCAGCTTCTGGAAAGCTTTGCGCACACCCAGCTGGAGACTTCCCTCTGCAGTCAGTTTGATATGGAATCCATGCAGACACTCTGCCTCCGGATTGCAGTGGAGCTGCTGACACCGCCGCATCAGACGGGATCCGATACGGCAGTGTCATGTTCACACTAATCTTATGAAAACGCCCTGCGGTCTTAAGCTTCCGTGCTCCAATCCGTTCGCGAACAGGCAGTCCTCCGGCTCCGGCAGTCCCCGCTCCCCTGTCCGCACCGGTTCCTCCCCGGCGTTAATGCAGACCTCCAGCGTTTTTTGTCCTTCTTTTTTCTTATAATAATGTAACAATCTGGAATCCTCTCTGACATCCCACATCACGTTCCCGCTCCTTGTCTGCGGATACTGCCTGCGCATCGCAATCAGCCGCTTTACCTGTCCGGTCAGCTCCGCAAAGCTACCCGCATCGATCTCCTCCCACGGCATGCACTTCCGGTTCGCCTTTGTTCCGCCTCCGTCCATGCCGATCTCGGTGCCGTAGTAGATACCCGGCGCGCCCTGCATGGTGAACAGAATCGCAAGCTGTGCCAGAAACGTATCCGCATTACCGTGACATCTCTCCATCAGACGATCCGTATCATGGGAATCTAACAGATTAAACAGCACCCGGTTCACCTGCTCGTAGTACATGCTGTAACACTGGTTAATGCCATGCATAAAATCCATTCCGCTCTGTACCGCATCTGCCCAGAAGTTATTCACACACGCCAGAAACGGATAGTTCATCGTCGAATCATACTCGTCGCCGAGCAGCCACGGGAAAGAATCGTGCCAGATCTCGCCGAGCAGGAAAAGCTTTGGATTGCACTTTTTCAATTCCAGACGCAGATGTTTTAAAAATGCATGTGAAATCTCATTGCCGACATCAAAACGGATTCCGTCAACCTTCCAGTCACATACCCAGTGCTTTGCAATGCCGGTCAGATACTCCATCACGTCCGGCTCACTGGTATCAAATTTGGGCATATTGTCGACAAACGCAAATGAGAAATAATCCCCCTGCTTTGTCGCATGGGTCTGCGCATCGATCGGCCAGCGGTTCACGCAAAACCAGTGGTAATAGTCGGACTGCGGTCCCTTTTCCAGCACGTCCTGCCAGAGCGCGCACTTCGCTCCGCAATGATTGAATACCGCATCGATCATCACACGAAGTCCCAGCGCATGCGCCTCCGTAATCAACGCCTTCAGTTCTTCCTCCGTGCCGAGATCCGGCTCCACGCTGTGGTAGTCGATCGTGTCATACCGGTGGTTGGAATCCGACCACAGAATCGGGTTTAAGTAGATGCCTCCGACGCCAAGGTCTGCAATATAGGCAAGGCGGCTGCGGATTCCCGCCAGATCCCCCCCGTAAAACTCCTTCCAGGTCGGATCCTCCTGGCATGCCCACTCGCGGCAGGAATGACGCTTTTCTTCCGGATTTTTTCTGCAGAAACGATCCGGGAAAATCTGATACCACACGATATTCTCCGCCCATTCCGGCACCTTCATAATGTCCGCCCGGTTCATCCACGGATAGATAAAACGCTGGATCATCCGGTCCGCCGGAAAATGTTCTGCGTTTTTCGCAAATCCATCCTCAAACAGGCAGACACTCTCCCCGCCGCCGGTGATCTCAAAATGGTACTTGACCCTGCGGTACGCCGGTGTAAGGACGGCACTGTATACATTTCTGTGTGCCAGTTCCCGCTCCAGTTCCATCGGCACCCGCTCTCCCTGCCAGTTCTGCTCATTTTCGGCAATCCCGGCGGAATATGGATCACCCGCCCAGAGGATCACCTCGTCCACATCTTTTCCTGTCTGAATACTTATTTTTAAATGTCTCTCATCAAGCGGATAGCAGGCTAAAAAATACGCCCGATGTGTAATTTCTGCCAGATTCATAGTTTTCCCCCTGTACAAATTTGCTGCAGATCTCCTGTCAGCTGCTCCGGGAACTCCGGATTTCTATTCTACGCACAGTATATCTCTGCGAGGGGAATTTTTCTCACACTATCAATCGCGTAACCTGTACAAAACAATCATTTTTTCTTTCACTTCTATCACAGCATCCGGCCGGAAAGCAGTTCGCTTCCCTCTTCGTAATCCAGGTTCTCATATGCCGCATGCAGTTCTGTCAACAGTTCCCGTTCCTCCGCTGTCAGATGGGCACGCGCAAACCGGGAAAGTCCCTGCTCAATCCCGTTTAAATCACACGCATCAAAAGCTTCCCTAAGCTGCGCCAGAATCTGCTGCTTTTCCTCCGGTATGTCCTCTGCCGTGGCTGCGCCTTCCCCCTGTATCTCCTGCGGCAGATTCTTTAATTCATCCTCGACACTCTCTAACGTGTGCCGGATCGTCTCCAAAAACTCTGTCATATGCTTTTCCAGGTACCGGATATTTTCTGTCTTTGCCGCCATTTCCATGATTTCTGCGCTCTCGCTTAACGCCTGTCTGCCGATCTGCTGGCTGGCGCCCTTGATTCCGTGCACTTTCGTTCCGAAAAGCTCCAGCTGCTCCGGCACATAGCCCGGCAGTTCTGCTGCAAGCGATCCCGTCTCCTGCAAAAACGTCTGCAAGAGACGGCGGTATGCCCCATGGTTCATCTGCGCGTGAAGCAGGAAATCCCTGCGCTCTGCGACAGGCAGATAAGTCTCAATCACTTTCTTTAGCTCTGACACATCGATCGGCTTGTCCAGATACGCCGTAAATTCCGGTCTGCGATTCCGATGCTTTAACTCCGCGGTAATATCAGCAGTCATAAGTACCATTGGGATATCGCAAAACTGGCGGATCTCCTTCGCCGCTTCATCGCCATTTTTTTCCGGCATCCTCTGATCCAGAAAAATCAACTGATACTCCTTCCGCGCTGCCGCCTCCACAGCCTCCTTTCCGTTGCGCACAACATCCAGTGTAAACCGCCACGGCGCTGCGAGTTCCTGGAAAATCTCCTGATTGATCCGCATATCATCCGCGAGCAGAACATGTGCCCCCGGATAGATCCATGTCGGCTGGATCCGCTCCGTATAGACCACTGACTCGCGCAGCAGACTGTCCGTCGTATAGCACACCGCATCATGCAGGGTGCTTCCGCACACCTTCTGCCGGATTTCCACGGTAATCGTGGTTCCCCTGGTGCCGTTGCTCTCGGCGCGGACACTGCCTCCCATACGGTTTGCAAGTTCCTTTACAATGCTAAGTCCCAGTCCGTTTCCCGACTGTCCGCTCTCTGCCGCATAGCTCACATACGAATCAAATCCCTGCCGCAGCTGTTCGCTTGTCATTCCGGTGCCGGTGTCCGACACCCTGCAGCGGACCATCACATCCGAGGAATCCCGGATTGCCTCACAGGTAATCACACAGCGGATCTCGCCCTCCTCTGTGAACTTGACCGCATTTGCGAGCAGATTCTGCAAAATTTCCCGGACGCGCATGGCATCCCCATACATTTTCTCCGGGAATTCTCCCTGTATACAGGCCTCAAACCACACCCTCTTCGACTGCAGATTGATGACACACATGTGTGCCACCTCCTCGAGCACCTGATCCAGCCGGTAGCACTCCGCCATCAGCTCGAACTTTCCTGCCTCAATTCTGGAATAGTCAAGAATCGCATTCACCTGTTCCACAAGGCTGTTCCCAGCTCCCTTGATGTGAAGCAGGAGTGCACGGTCACTTGCCGTGAGTTCCTTGCGGCTGCTTAAAATATCCGTGATTCCGATGATGGCGTGCAGCGGGCTTTTCAGGTCATGGCTCATCTGCGCGAGGAAATCACTTTTCCGCGCCGTCTGCATCTCTGCTTTTCCCTTTAATGCCTGCATCAGCTGCGTCTCTTTTTTCGGGCTGGTAATATCCCAGGCACCGAGAATATATCCACGGAGTCTCCCTGAATAGTACACCGGCGTACACTGACACTGATAATACTGTCCGTTCTTCTCGATCTCCCGGCTCTTTTTTCCCTCCTGTATGGACTTCGCCAGCTCCTCCGCCTCCTGCATGTATCCGCGGTGCCTGCGGCTGTCTCTCTCATACAACTGCATCGGACCCGCAAACAGACTTCTGCCGCTGCGGTTCGCATCAACGCAGTAAAAATTGGTATCCAGCAGTACCACTGCCGTATCCGAGTCATCGTACAGCCGCTCACGCAGAAGCTCGCCCGTATCCATCAGCTGATCCGTCTGGATCAGATAATGAACCGCACCGCAGACACCGGTTGTAGCTGCCAGCATCAGAAGATTGCCCGGAATAGTAAAAAACTTTTCCGCGCACATCGCTGCTGCATTCACGAGCAGCACAATATAGAGCAGATTAGCAATCTGATGCTCATGCATGGTCAGGGAACGGCGCAGATAGGCGTAGGTCCCCATTGCAACGATCGCCGCCGTACATCCGATTAAGTAAATTCTGAAATAAATGTGATAGATTTCCGGCTGCCGGTAGCGCATAAAAACAATCACATTCAGCGCGAGCAGCACACAAAACATAATCCACTGCACCCCGTAGGGGATATGGATTTTCAGAAAATCCATGATATAGATAAGAATCAGATAAAGCACCTGAATTAAGAGCATGTCCTTCAAACGCCCGAACAGTTCTGTCTGTCCGGTGAGCGTAAGGACAACCTGATAGAAATTATATACACCGATCAGTCCGACCAGCAGCGGCAGCAGCCTGTGCTGTCTGGAATATGCACCGGAAGTGGCATATTCCTGCAGTACATACAGCGTATAACAAAGACATATTATCTGAACCAATAATATCATTCAATCTCACTCCGCCCCATCAGAATCCTCTTAATCTCTGTCTTGACAAAGACCGGCTTGTACGGTCTTACAATGTAACCTGCCGCATCCAGATTCCGGCACAGCGTGACCGTCTGTCTGTCGCAGAGCGCCGTGACGAACAGGATCGGCACCGTGTGATCCGTCATCTCCATAATGTGTTTGGCCGTCTCGATACCGTCCATCTCCGGCATATCGATATCCATCAGCACCAGATCCGGCGCCGGATGTTTTTTCAAATACAGCAATGCCTGGTGACCGGATTTCATCAGGATGACATCATATAACGGCTCTAAAATGCCACGCAGCATCTGCAGATTCGTCTTCATATCGTCCACAACCATGATCCGGCAGCGTACCGGCGGCCGTATCATCTCGTTGCGCTCCTTTTCTGCCTCTTCCGTGGAGAAGCCGGATTCCGTCTTCATACGCAATGTAATATGGTAGTTCGCTTCGTTGGACAGATCCAACAGTTCCCCGTCCATCAGACGCACTACGGGTCTTAAATTATGTACGCCAAAATTCTCATAGATGATGGCTTCTCTTCCATCGGAAAGCGTAACCATCGTTCCCTTCGGATAGAGCGGCACATACTTTAGAAGTGTCTCCACTACCTCGCGGTCAAACATGATGCCGCAGCCGCCCATCAGATACTCTGTCGCCTCATACGGTGCGTATGGCTCCTTGTACGGGCGCCTGGACGTAAGTGCATCATAGACATCCGCCACGTGCAGAATCCTGGTAAACATCGTCTGCTGCGCGCCTTCCAGCCCGTCCGGGTATCCGCTTCCGTCCACATTTTCATGGTGATGCAGCACGGCCTCCTTGATATGCGCAGAAATATCCCACCGCTCACTGATAATCTGGTACGACAGTGTTGCGTGGGATTTCATAATCAGATATTCTTCCTGTGTCAGACGTCCCGGCTTGTTTAAGATCTCATCCGGGATCTGCAGCTTTCCGAGGTCATGAAGCAATGCCGCAGTCACAAGATGCCCCAGCTCCACTTCACTCATCCCCATACCCATTCCAATGACGCCGCAGTATACCGCCACGTTCACAGAATGTGCGTAAGTGTAATCGTCGTAGCTTCTTAAGTCCGTAAGATCAAGAGACACATTTCCGCAGGATAAAATCTCCTCCACCATGCGTCCGGCAATCAACTTACATCCGTCAATGTCGCAGGCACGGATGCGCTCCTGTCCCTCCTGCCTTAACTGCGGCGTAATCACACTCTCAATCGTGATGCCCTCTGAAAGTTTATCTTCTATATATATACCGTCGAATCCGTAAGCTTCCAGTTTTTCCAGATAGCTCTCCGTCAATTCGCAATGGCAGCCAATCAACGTTCTTCCGACGGAATCATAAAGGTCGGCTGCAAGAACCATGCCCGGTTCTGCCTCCCTGAGTGGTACATAACGCATAACATTCCTCCTACCTTTCACTGTACCAAGCCGACCTCATAAAGTCAATGAAACTTTTGACCTTATTTTCTAGGATTCGACAGAAACCACCTCGTAATCCTGATCCTCAACCGCCTTCTTTAAGACCTCATCCGCCACGTCGCTGCTAAGCGTCACAACCGCGTTTCCTGCCTCGTGGCTGACTACAGCCTCCTGCACGCCTTCTACCGCTTCGAGTGCCTTCTTGACTCTCGCCTCACAGTGTCCACACATCATACCGTTAATCTTCATTGTCTTTTTCATTGTCTCATTCTCCTTTTTTTGATTTGTTTCTGATTTCTTCTCCAAAGCGTCATCCGGCTCCTTCGCCGCAGCTGCGGCGGTCTGCCCTGTCACCGCATTTTTGATCCTGCGGTCTTTTCCGACGTCATACATCCGGAACAGATTCAGGCGCAGCGCGTTGGTCACAACACAGAAGCTGGATAAGCTCATGGCTGCCGCACCGAACATCGGGTTTAACTGCCAGCCGAACAGCGGAATCCACACGCCTGCCGCAAGAGGAATGCCGATAATATTGTAGAAAAATGCCCAGAACAGATTTTCATGAATATTGCGCAGGGTTGCGCGGCTCAAGCGGATTGCCGCAGGCACATCCGACAGGCGGCTCTTCATCAGCACGACATCCGCGGCATCAATGGCAATATCCGTTCCGGCGCCGATCGCCATTCCGATATCCGCCCTTGTAAGCGCCGGCGCGTCATTGATTCCATCGCCGACCATGACCACTTTGCCTTTTTTCTGCAGTTCTCTTACCACCTGCTCCTTGCCGTCCGGAAGCACGCCGGCGATCACCTCGTCCACGCCTGCCTCTTTTCCGATCGCCTGCGCCGTCCGCTCATTGTCGCCGGTCAGCATCACCACATAGATTCCCATGTTCTGCAGTTCTGCCACTGCACGCGGGCTGTCCTCCTTGATGACATCCGCCACGGCGATTACGCCGAGCAGCTTCTCATCCTTTGCAAAAAACAGCGGCGTCTTGCCCTGCATGGCGAGCTGTTCCGCCTGCCGCTTCATGGCATCGGACACCTTCACGTGCTGCTCGATAAAGATGAGATTGCCGCCGTAAAGCCGTCTTCCATCCCACACACCGGTCAGACCGTTGCCCGGAAGCGCCATGAAATCGGTCAGCATATCTTCTAAGCCGTCCGCTCCGCCAGATGCTCCGTCTGCCGCAGTCGCCCTCTTCCCGCCGGACTGCGCCTTTGCCCCGGCCTGCTCCTTCACGTAGGCAAGAACGGCCTTTGCAAGCGGATGCTCGCTCTTCTGCTCCAGAATCCCTGCCGCATGCAGCAGCTCCTCCGCCGGAACGCCTTCCGCCGGAAGGACATCCGTAACCCGCGGCTCTCCGCTCGTGATGGTTCCGGTCTTATCGAGCGCTACAATCTGCATTTTTCCGGTCTCCTCCAGAGAGATTGCCGTCTTGAACATAATACCGTTCTTAGCACCCATGCCGTTTCCGACCATGATGGCTACTGGCGTGGCAAGACCGAGCGCACACGGGCAGCTGATGACCAGAACAGAGATCGCTCTCGCCAGTGCAAAACCGACCGGCTTTCCGACAAGCAGCCACACAATCAGTGTCACAATCGCAATTCCAATCACCGTCGGCACAAATACGCCGGAGACTTTGTCGGCAATCTTGGCAATCGGCGCCTTGGTCGCCGCGGCATCGCTGACCATCTGGATAATCTGGGATAAGGTTGTATCCTCGCCGACTCTTGCCGCCTCGCATTTTAAAAAGCCGGACTGGTTCACGGTCGCCGCGGAGACTTCATCTCCCGCCGCCTTGTCCACCGGTATGCTCTCGCCGGTCAATGCCGCCTCATTCACAGCACTGCTGCCCTCGAGGATGATACCGTCCACGGGTATGTTCTCCCCCGGGCGCACCACGAAGACGTCTCCCTTTTTGACCTGCGCGACCGGAACCTCCTGTTCCACACCGTCACGCACGATGGTGGCAGTCTTCGGTGCCAGGCTCATCAGGCTCTTGAGCGCATCGGTCGTCTTGCCTTTTGAACGCGCCTCCAGCATTTTTCCGACCGTGATCAGCGTCAAAATCATCGCCGCCGATTCAAAGTAGAACTCGTGCATGTAGCTCATGACCCCGTCCATATCGCCGCGCACCTGTGCATCGGTCATTGCAAAGAGCGCGTAGGTACTGTAGCCGAACGCTGCCGTTGCCCCCAGCGCTACCAGTGTGTCCATATTCGGCGCCCGGTGCCAGAGACTCTTGAATCCGCTGATAAAGAACTTCTGGTTGATGACCATGATCACCACCGTCAGCAAGAGCTGTACCAGCCCCATCGCCACATGGTTTCCTTCAAAGAACGCCGGCAGCGGCCATCCCCACATCATATGTCCCATGGAAAAATACATCAGCACTGCCAGAAAGCCTACCGAAGTCACCAGTCTCTTTTTTAAAAGAGGCGTCTCCCGGTCCTTTAACATCTCTTCCTGCGGCATCGCCTCCGCCGCTCCCGCGGTTTCCGCGCCGCCCCGCTTCTTCTCGGCAGCGCCGTATCCGGCGTTCTCAACCGCCCGGATGATCTCCTGCGGCGCCGCGTTTCCCTCGACACCCATGGAATTCGTCAGAAGACTCACCGAACAGGATGTCACACCCGGCACCTTCGACACTGCTTTTTCCACGCGCGCGCTACACGCCGCACAGCTCATTCCCGTCACTGTATATTGCTTCATCTTCCTCCCTCTCCCATCTATTTCATCAATTTCTGGAGCACCGTCACCAGTTCGTCGACAGTCTCCTCCCTGCCCTCGCGGATATCATTCGTCACGCAGGTCTTGATATGATTGGCGAGAAGCACCTTGTTAAAACTGTTGAGCGCCGCATTCACAGCCGCCACCTGCACCAGAATATCCGTACAGTAAGCATCCCGCTCCACCATTCCCTTAATTCCGCGAATCTGTCCCTCGATGCGGTTTAAACGGTGAATCATATCCTTGTATTCTTTCTCTGACCGTTCCTTTGTCTTATGGGAACAGCAGCATTCCTTTTCCTCTGCCATACGCTTTGCCCTCTTTCTTACTATTTACCCGCAAGTCTGTTTCTATTCCTCATTTGCAGGCTCATTATATACCCCATTAGGGTATATTGCAAGTGTTTTATTGTGTTATTTTTCTCATCAAAAAAATCCCGGCCTGTCCAACCGGACCAGCCAGGATCTTTTGGGAATCTGCCGTCATGCGGCAGTCTCTTTTATTTATCCGCAAACCCTCTCCAGAATCTCTGTAAGTGCACTTCCGCTGCTGGTATGGCTTCTCACCACATCCGCATTGCAGCGCTCCGCCTCTGCCACCGCACACCGTACCATCTTATGTGATACGGTGTTGGTGAAGAGAATGATCAGATCCGGTGATCCGATCTGGTTCCCGAGCTTTGCCGGCATCTGTGTAAATACCTTCGCTTTACAGTTATGTTCCTTACAGATCTTTTTGTACTGGCAGACCATGCGGTCATGTCCACCTACAATCACAACGCTCATAACTACACCGCCGCAAGCTGCTTACCGAGATCAGTGCAGGCAGCCACAGCCTCATCGTCCGGTGCCTCCTTACAGATCACGCCTTCGCCGTTTAATACATTCGCACCTGCGGATGACATGCGGTCTACCCAGTCACGCATCCACTGCCCGTCTCCCCAGCCATAGGAACCGAACAGACCGATGGTCTTGCCTGCCGCAAATCCTTCCACCTCGGTTACGAAAGGCTCCATCTCGCCCTCCTCAAGAACCTCAGCCCCCATTGCCGGGCATCCGAGTGCAAATGCCTTTGCATTCTTTAATTCATCTGTAGAGACGCTGCTTACGTCCACCACTGCGGCTTCCTTACCTGCTGCAGTGATTCCGGCACCGACTGCCTCTGCCATCGCCTGTGTATTTCCTGACTGTGACCAGTATACTACATAAATCTTATCCAACACTTTTCCCTCCTGCTATATCTCTGTATTCTGCTATGTAAGTTAGTCTTAACTAACTTTAGCTATACTATACTAAATAAGAAGGGTTTCGTCAAGTGCAGTAAATGAAATATTTTTCTCATTAGAAAACTGCTATTCCACTTCATCCGCGAACTTCGTCAGGTAGCGCTGATTCTCCTCAAATTCGCAGGTACTCGCATTGTCAAGCACCTTGCGCCCGTAGAAAACGCGCTTTTCCTCCACAGGGATCGACAGTGTCGCCGTGCCGTTCTCCGTCTCGTAGGAGACTTCGTCAATCCCCGTCTCACCAAGTGCCCGATATGCGTCATACAGCGTGTGATCCCTGTATCCGTTCACCATCTCCCAATAGGAAGCGTACTTGTCACTGGTTAGTCCATACAAATCCAACGTATTATATAGTCCACTGTAATTACGTTCTATATACTTCCGCTCACACCAGTCCAGATGATAGGCATCGCCGGAATATTTTCCCTCATCCACAGCGGTAGCAATCAGAGCCCACAGAACCGAGAACACGAAAAACAGCGCTATCACACATCCTGCTGCCTTTACTGCCAGCATCGGCATACTTACCTCATAGTTTCCGGTCTCATCTGAAAATTTCCACATCATTTTCAGATTCTTAATCTTCTTCATATTCCCAGCCCTCTCTCTCAAAGATCCGGCGTACCAGTTCGTCCACCTTCTCCGAATCACGTTCCATGCCCATCAGCTCTGACAGTTCTTCCTCTGACATTCCAAAGGTGCCAAGCAGTGCCGCTGCCACGTCCTGTTTCATGTCATTGTAATATTCCTTGTTTTCTTCATATTCCAGCTTGCGGTAGGAAAAATCTGTCTCCATTTCGAGAATATCCTTCCCGTCCAGAAGCACATATTTCACCCAGTTTGGACGCATCTGCTGCCCGGTGGGCCAGTCTAACACCTCCTGGATGCGGAACAGATCTCTCATAAATGCCTGATCGTCGTCATACAGCCGGACGCGCTCCGTATATTTTTCAAATTCCTCCTGCCCATACACCTCATAGGAATGCAGATAATCGTAAAGTCCGGTATAATCCTCTGCCGCAAGCAGTTCTTCCGCCTCCTGTACAGACGCCCGATTCCGCTGGCAGGTAATGTGAATGTTCTCCAGACCAACTCCAATCGCGAGCACCAGAAATGTAAGCGCTGTCACTGCCGTAATCACCAGCAGAATCACATTCATCACCTTATCTGCAACATACAGTGGCATGGAGTGAATCACCCTGGCTTTCGTAAGCAGCGTCTCCTTTCGCGCCAGATTTTCCTCATTTTCCCATTTTTCGCCAAGCGGATTCACCTCTCCACAATATGGGCATTTCAGTTCTTTCGCCGGATAATCATATCCGCATTTTTTACATATCATCTTCGCACACGCCCTCGCTTTTATTCCGTAAGATGGGAAAATGCCCGCTCCTGCATCATCCGCTCCAGATTGCTCTGATTATCTTTGTCTGATGGATCATACCCGTCCATCACTTCCTTTATCTCTTCCTCTGTCAATTCATAATGCTCATTTAAATACGCAGAGCAATACTCCCGGTAATAAGCGACTGCCTCCTGTTCTTCATATTTATAATCAGCCGCTTCACTTTTCTGGCAGACAATAAGTGCATCTATGATATAGCTCACATCGCTCAGTCCAGTTGGTTTTTTCTCACGGATAATTCTCTCCAGATACTCTCCCTCAGGTGTTATCAGATAATCCTTTGTATCGTTTTCCAGTGTCTCTACCAGCCGGTACTTGCGAAATGCTTCACCATACAATGTATTGTGCTTTTTCATATAAGTACAGATTCCGCTGTAGTCCTGCTGCTGATACATCTTCTCCAGCTTTTCGAGTACTGCCTGCTCTCTGTTATCCGAAGCAACCGTATGAATACGCATGGCCACATATATACCGGCACTAATCAAAAGTCCCGCCACAATCACAGTAATCAGAACCTTCGCCGCCATAGACATCCCTGCTTTCGCCACCCGCTGGGGCTTCTCCTCCCACTGCTGCTTCTCTCTTTTTAAGTCATTGATCGTATCCTCGTGCACCTGCACAGATTTTTCAAAGTTGTCGCCACCACAGTACGGGCAGCGCGGTGCATCGTCTGCATATGACGCACCGCAGTTATTACATACAATCATCCTTTCTCCCTCCGGTGTCTCACAGAACTCCTCTTCAAGTAACACCCTGTATTGCTCTTTGTCTATTATATCAGTTTTTTGCTGTATAGGAAGCATTTTCCTATGAACCGACAAATCGGGGCAGTCTCTTGAAACGGGCAGCCCCTTTTGAAGTGAGAAGTAATAGGAAAAGAAGCACATCCTACCGATTTCTGATGGAATACATCTGGAAATTCGGTTCAAAAAATGTGGCATTTCTAACCAGCCGAATGTTTGCATCTTCGATG
>OLNP01002634.1_pt1 | contig 12740 bp, 10 predicted proteins | sample 1671951 | NCBI WGS metagenome assembly OLNP01 (sample SAMEA3136629, study PRJEB25190) | human gut metagenome | biome: human gut; feature: human-associated habitat; material: faeces | place: Austria | collected 2013
AGGCCACGGCGCTCCCGCCGCCGAAGTGCACGAGCACCCGCTTGGCCCCGGCCGCCGCCAGCTTCTCGCCCACCTGCTCTTCAGCTCCGCGTCCGAAGACGAAATGCGTGGGGGAAACGAATTCGAAGTTTTCCATGGGAGTCCTTTCTGCTTTTCGACCGGGCGACACCTTATCGCCATCGCCGCACCATCGCCGTTGGGCGCGTTCTCTAATCATGCTCTGTGTCGATGCTAGGGCATCGCTGACAAACAGGCAACTGTCAGACCACGGAAAATGTCTCGCAATCTTCGCAAACAGGGCAGCTTGTCACAGGATCGCACCCGGGCCATCGCATTGGTCAGGGAGGCTAATCCCCGTGGGCGCGGGTTATGAGGTCGGCCATTTCCGTGGCGGTTTTGGTGGCTATGTTGGCCTGGGCAGCCAGGCGCTTGTCATGGGTCACCAGATAGTTTGCCTTGCTCAGCTCGCAGCAAGCAAGCACCGAGGCGTCTTCGTAATCCGAGGTGATATCGCGATAGTGGCGAGCTAGCCACGCCGTACGATCGTCCATGGGAACCGATATCGCAAGATCGGTCATGTGGTCGACGCACCCCCACGCGAAGTTGTTTATAGCACGGGCCGTGCACTCGTCGACAGTGCCACCGTTCTCACATACTTGCTGCTTCAAAAACTTCCCAATGGTGTAAAAAACTTCATTGACAGCATCCGCTGGTGTTCCCAAATTGGCGTTGTGTTTCTCCGCAACGCGAATAAAGCGAGCAGCTTCTTCATGAAGGGGCCGCTCGTGAAGATAGAAATCGAGCCAAATGTTTTTGTCTACAACAATAGCATTCTCCGCAACCGTCACCAGAGCCCCCTTTCAGCCAGTCTTTCGGTCTTCGCCTCGTAGAAAAGATTGTCCCAATATTCATCCGAGAACTCCTGAGGCGAGGCAGCTGGTGGAATACCTAGGGCCTCGCGTTGCGCCTGAAGCGATGCCAGGAAATCATCGATCGCTCGGGCGCGTTTCTCGCCCTCGCTCATGGCGTCGGCTTCCTCCGTCTCGAGGCCGATGACCGCCTGCAAGGCCGCTTCGGACTCGTCGTCATAGCGCGCCGCCACCTCGTAAAGCCGCCGCATGGCCTCCGACGGCGTGCACCCGAACCGGGCAAAGCGCTCGTCCCCGCGCCGCTTCAATTCGGCATCGATACGGAAGTTCATCTGCATGTTCGGCATAGCAACCCCTTTCAGAATTGCTAGCAGTATATCATAACTCATGACCTTCTATCCATAGTAGGTCGAGAGTCCCCGACAAACCTTCCCTCCGCAGCTCCCGGTTTTTATTTGCTTCGCTGGACCTGAGACGTGAAAACATGGGGCTCGGCGAGGCTGTGCTAACATGGAAGAAGCTGAGGTACTGTGCGCTTTCACCATCGAGAACCGCCGCGTTGAGGTGGGCGACCCTGTAGAGGTCCTTCCCCGCGTGCGCATCGCCGGCGAATACACCCAGGAAGGCTTCGAATACCTCGTAGAACCCAACGGCGGCGAGCAGTAAAGGCGAGACTAGCGAAGAGGCTTCTGGGCGACGCCCGCCGTTTCCACAAGCGCTCTGCCAAGATCGCCAGTTTGGTATCCTCCGACGCTGCTTGCTGTCGCTTAATCCCGCTCGCCGGGCTGGCGAACGCGAATTTCCTGCTCCTTCACGGAGACGCGGGAATGGGGCGGCACCGAGAAGGTCACGAACGTGGAGCCCGCGATAACCGAGCCCTCGCCGATGACCGTCTCGCCGCCCAGCACACTGGCGTTGGAGTAGATGGTGACGTTGTCCTCGATGGTGGGGTGGCGCTTCACGCCGGCCAGGCGCTGGCCGCCGCGGGTGGAAAGAGCGCCCAGCGTAACGCCCTGGTACAGCTTCACGTGGTCACCGATAGTGGTAGTCTCACCGATGACAACGCCAGTACCGTGGTCGATGAAGAAGTACTCGCCGATATGAGCGCCAGCACCGATATCGATACCCGTGGAAGAGTGGGCGATTTCGGTCATCACGCGCGGGATGATGGGCACGCCCAAGTCGTAGAGCACGTGCGCAATGCGATACACGTAGATGGCGTACAGACCCGGGTAGGTGAAGATGACCTCCTCCTTCGAGCCGGCCGCCGGGTCGCCGTCATAGAGCGCCTGCACATCGGTGAGCAACGTGCGCTGAATTTCGGGCAGGGCGTCGAAGAACTTCGTGCAGATATCAGCCGTCTGCTCGCAAATGGAGTCACTCGTGCAACCGCCGCACAAGTGATTGCCGCTACCGACGAGGTCGTCACGATCATCGGAGGTGTAGGTGAGCGCCAAAATGAGCTGCTGGCGCAGCACCGATTCAATGTCGATAAGCGTCTGACCGATGAAGTAGCTGGGGCTCGTGGAAGGCGACAGCATCTCCGGCCCGAAATAGCCGGGGAACAGCACGCGGCGCAACTCGGTGATGAGTCCCTTGATAGCCGTGCGGCTGGGGAAGCGGCGGCCGGGCTTGGTGAAGAAGATCTCGTCCGCCTCGTAGTTCTTCTCGATGGCCGCGACGATGCGCTCTAGGTTGTCTCCGAACATGGGGCCTCCTCGAAATCGATTCTGTGCTCTACACAGTGTAATGAATAATTGAAGGCCTGAGTCAACAAATTGTAAGCAAAACGCCCTGCGGAGGAAGCCGCAGGGCGCCAAAGGGAGGGGACTATTGATGGTGCAAGGCTATGCTTGTGCGTATGCTGCGGCATTGCGACCCACAATAGCAGAAAACGCGTAGCAGGCACCCGCGCCGCCACCAGAAGCAATATAGCTCGGTCCAGCCCAGTTCATGTAAAACATGTCGTTACCACCGCCGTAAACTCCCTTGAGAGGATTTCCCATTCCGTCAAGCACTCGCCCTTGCTCGTCCACTTTCACGCAATTACAGTCGGTGCCAGACATCCCGTTAATACCCGTGGCCATATAGAACGGAGGCTTTAGCTCGCGCATACTGTCAACAGGCCTGCCAAATTTATCTTTACCAGCCGCCACTCCTGCGTTATAGTCAGCCACCTCACCAGCTACGGTGTCTGGGTCCAGGTATAGAGCCTCAGCAAGCTCCTCCACTGTGTCGGCCTTCAGTATCCAACCGTCTTCAATGGCTTTTGCGAGAGACTCCTTCGTTCCCGTTTTCATGAGAGTGAAATTAGGATCATCCACTTCCGCCTGATCGAAGAGCTGATAATTCGGAGATGTCAGTAAATCTCCCCCTATCTGCGTATAGGGCATCGTCTCCGGCCGATTCCTCCTCCCCTGGTCATCGAGTATGATCAGGGAATGAGCCTGGTTTTTCCAGAAAGTCTGGTAGTCATTGCTCTGGAACGTGTCGCCCGAGTTCGGTTCCATCGTCACCGACGGCACAATTTTCTTGAAAGGGCAGAATGCCGCTCCTTGATCGAGAAGCATACGGTATCCATCGCCTGTAGCCGTTTCATGCCCAATAACACCCCAGCCTACAGTCTCGGGGTTATACATCGCACGCATATGTTGACTAGCAGTGTAGCCTCCCGTAGCTACTACAACGGCTTTAGCGCCAATTCTTTTGCGGCCCTCGGCAGTCTTCACTTCCACGCCACAAACACTGTAGTTGTCATCGAAAATCAGGGCCGTCGCTTCCGTGTCTGTCATGATTTTTGCATCCGTTTGGTCAATGCGCTTCGTAACCTCATTTACAAAGGCTCCGCCCGAACAGCGATTTCCGTCAGCGTCCAGAATGTAGTGTCCACGAGCGATAGGGGCATCGGCCATACCGCACAGCTCTGTGCGCACATCAACGCCGGCGGCCACGAGACTGTTTATGAAGGCTTGCTCCTCTTTCAAAATGGCCTCTACCAGAACCGGATCTCCATTTCCCCTGGAGCAGCGGATCCAATCGGCTACCGCCGACTCTATAGTGTCCTCCTGCCCTGTACGCTCGTCCTTGTCCCCCGCAGCCTTCATCGCGTCAGTAGCAGGTGCGAACACGATGCCCGAATTAATGGCCCAGTTGCCGCCAAGCATCGAAAGCTTTTCGATGCCAATAACTGTCACTCCGGCCTCAGCAGCCGATAAAACAGCGCCCAGGCCGCCGCCGAGTCCGACGACTACCACATCGGCAGAATCATCCCAGCCCGTCTCGGACAAGGGATCGCGACCGACTCCGGACTCGTCTTTCGCCGTAGGAGAGCAGGCCGCCAATGTGCCCAGTCCCATAATGGCTGCCGCGGCCATACTTCCTTTGACAAACCCTCGCCGATCGAATGTGCCTTCTTTGTTCAATGTGCTCATGATCCTTTCCCTCCTATGACCTCTCGTGCGGAATTGCCCGAGATAGCCGTATTATCGATTCTCTTTGGCTTATTTTCAGTGTATTGCTTTCACCCCTTCTTGAAACACCTTCACGTGCTGTTCCGTTTTCTGCACCAAGTGATGCGCAGACAACATCGAACATTGCGAAGCTCCTCTACGTAACTTGATATACTTTGGGGGAACGGCGGGAGGGATGCCTATGGACATTCAGCTTATGCGCGAATTCATTGCGCTTGTGAACCTGAAGAGCTATCGAAAGGTGGCGCAGCAGTTCCATATCGCGCCATCAACGCTCAGTCGCCACATTAAAGCCATAGGGAAGGAGCTTGGGCACCCCCTCTTTGAAAACTTGCGTGCCTATCAATTGACCGATGAGGGACAGGTTGTTTTTGAGCGATTCGGAATACTTGTCGGCGAATATGACGGCTTGCTCCAAGCGCTTGCTGCACAAGGGCCCCACTATGTTCGTATCGCCTATTGCTTCGAAGACCGTGCCATATCCCATTACGTGCGGGCGGCAAAAGAAAAGTTCGAGAGAGCCCATCGCCGTACTCGCGTCAAAATAATCTCTCCGCAAGACAAAACTATTTCTGCATGCTTGGAAAGCGGAGAGGCGGACCTCTCTGTTATGTATGCCCCACCCGCTGCTAACGCTCGCCGTTTCAAGACCCAGCTTCTTATTCCAGAGCCCCTTTTAGCTGCCGTGCCCAAGGGCACACTCGAGCATAGAGAAGGACCCCTTCCTCTCGAGGCTCTGGAGGGGCGGACGTTCTACTACTCAGCGCACCCAGGGTACTTGGATTATAGCCACCATATCCTGGATTGCATCGAAAGCAGCGATGTCAGCATGTCCTTTCGAGCCGTGGCGTCGGACAACATCGACGAAATGTATTCTTGCGACGGGCCCGATCGCGTTTGGTTTTTCACGCAATCAAGCTTTTCGCCCCGAAATCGCCCTTTGTTCGAGCGTGCTTACGAAACAAGCGATCTGTTTGAAGTGGATCCTAAAGATCTCAATGGCAATCGGTATATCGTTTCTCTTTCCGACAGAACCAACGAAGTCGCCCTTCGCTTTGCAGCCGATCTCCTTGAAATATCGACAAGGCATCCTGATGAAGATGCCGGCTGATCGACACTTCCTCGTTGCCATCGAGCAGCTACTTGAAAACAGCTACTATCGAAATCGAAGATACTAGATGCCCGAACGACGCCGAACCGCACCTCTGAGCACCTGGGTCTTTCACCCATGGAAGCTGGCCTCGTGGCTTCCCGAACGCAAGCAGCCCCGTTGCCCTCGCTCGCCGGGGCTGCTTGAATTTAACACTCCTCGCAGGCCTCTTCCACGCACTCGTGCTGGCCGGAGGGGCCCTCACCGCAGTAGACGGCGCGCTCCGGATGGTCGGCCAAATAGGCGGCCATGGAGTACTGGGTGATGTCGCTGCGGTTGATGATGCCCACGATGTGGCCCGCTTCCAGCACCGGCACCTTCTTCAGGTGGTTCTCGGACAGAACACGGCACACATCGGTCAGGTTCGCGTGCACGCTCACGCAGATGGGGCTGGCAGCGCCAATTTCGCTGGCGCGCATCTGCATGACCTTCGCCAGCTTCTCGTCGTAGCCCTCGTCGTCGTTCACGGTGCTGTTGATCAGCACGATGGGATCGGTGAACGAGTTGCTGCGCGGGCTCAGCCGCTTCAGGATGTCGCCATCGGAAATGAAGCCCACCGGCTCGCCCGACTCGTCCACGATGGGCGCCGCCGAGATGTTCTTCTCCACGAACAGGCGCATGGCCTCTTCCACCGTAGCCTCCCGGCTCAGCGAGTACACGTCGGTCTTCATGATGGACGTGAGCAGCGACTTGCGGGTGCCCTCCTCGTCCACCGCAGCCTCCTCGCCGGGCTTGTCCTTCACAAGGGCGATAGTCATGACCAGGCCGACGAGGCAGAGCACCGTGCACACGAGGAAGGCGGCGTTGATGCCCAGCATGGTGCCCTCGGTGGCGCCGAGGCCCGGCGAGGCGATGTTCTGCACCTGGGTGCTCACGGCGATGATGATGGCGGTGCCGAGCGAGCCTGCCACCTGGCGCAGCGTGTTGTTCACGGAGGTGCCGTGGTTCATGACCTTGTTGTCCAGGGCGTTCATGCCCCAGGTGGTGATGGGCATGTTCACCAGCGACATCGAGAACATGCGCACCGTGTACACGATGGTGATGTAAATGATGCTGGACGTGAGGTTCAGAATGGCGAAGGCGAAGGTGGTGAGCGTCAGCAAACTCATGCCCACGATGGCCATGCGGCGTGGGCCGTGGCGGTCGAACCACTTGCCGGCGAGCGGATTCATGATGCCCATAAGGATAGCGCCGGGCATGAGCACGAGGCCCGACACCGTGGCCGACAGCCCATGGAGCGACTGCACGTAAATGGGCATGAGGATGCCGGCGGCCAGAAGCGCACCCTGCACGAGCATGCCGATGATGGTGCCCACGAGGAAGCGGCGGTTCTTCAGCACGTCGACGCGCAGCATCGGACGCGGCAGACGCGTCTGGCGGATGAAGAACCACACAACGCCGACGATGCCGAGCGCGGTGGTGAGCAGCGGCACCAACGTGAAGCCGGCCGAGCCCAGGGCCGAGAAACCGTAGAGCATAAGCCCGAAGCCCAAGGTGGAAAGGGCCAGCGACAGCGGATCGAGCACCGAGTCGCCCTTGTTCGCCGGCGCCTTGTTGTCCACAAGGAACAGCGACGGAACGATAATAACGATGGACAGGGCGAAGATGAGGTAGAACAGAATGTGCCAGTCGGCCTGGTCGATGACGAAGCCCGCCACCGTGGGGCCGATGGCCGGCGCGAAGGCGATAACCAAGCCGAAGATGCCCATGGCCGAGCCGCGGCGATCAACCGGGAACACCAGCATGAGCACGGTCATGGTCACCGGCATGAGGATGCCGGCGCCGGCGGCCTGCACCAGGCGGCCCAGCAGCAGCACGGGGAAGTTGGGTCCCCAGGCCGCCAACAGCGTGCCCACGGCAAACAAGCTCATCGAGAACACGAACAGCTTCCGCGTGGAGAACCGATCCTGCAGAAACGCCGTGATGGGGATCATGATGGCGTTCACCAGCGTGAACCCGGTGGTCAGCCATTGGGCCGTGGACTGATCGACATTCATCTCGGTCATGATGGACGGCAGTGCCGGCGTCACCAGCGTCTGGTTCAGCACCGTCACAAAGGCGCCCAGCACGAGCACTACCAGCATCATCCATTGTTTGCGCGTTAGCTTCATACACAACACCTCACTCGCTTCTCGCCCCGCTCTCGCTTGTTTTTCCTAGTATGAGCGTCGCCGGCACCTTCTGCGGTATCAGTTCGGCGACTGTTTGGGAAAATCATCTATGGATTCGCTCATGTTATCTCCCGCACCTCTATAATGCGGAACAGAGTTTTTGCCCTGAAAGGATGATTGATCGGTATGCAAACCGCTATATGCCTGTTGCTCGTGGTGTTCTTCTTGCTGATGAACGCGTTCTTCGTCATCGCGGAATTCGCGCTGGTGCGCGTGCGCAAGAGCCAGATTGACATGGCCGTCGCCGAGAAGCGCCGCGGCGCCGAGGCCGCCCGCGACGTAACCACGCACATCAACGCCTACCTGTCGGCCTGCCAGCTCGGCATCACGCTGGCATCGCTGGCCATCGGCTGGTTGGGCGAGCCGGCCGTCTCCGCCGTTCTGGAAGCACCGCTTCTGGCCTGGGGCTTCCCCGAGGCGACGGTGTACCCCATCTGCGTGGCCGTGGGCTTCTTCATCGTGACCACCCTGCACGTAGTGGTCGGCGAGCTCATCCCGAAGTCCTTCGCCATCTTCGCCACCGAGAAGTACGCCCTGCACACCGCCGGTCCCTTGCGCGTGTTCTACCGCGTCACCTACCCAATCATGGTCATCTTCAACGGCATCACCAACGGAGTCATGCGCCTGTTCGGCCACGACCCGGCCGACGAGCACGAGGTGTACACCGGCGAGGAGATCAAGCTGCTCATTGACGAGTCCACGGAAAGCGGCCTCATCGATCCGGAGCAGAACGAGTTCGTCGACAACATCTTCGATCTGGGCGACAAAGACGCCGAGGGGATCATGACCCCGCGCACCGACGTCATCTGTCTGGATTTGGAAGACACGCTGGAAGAGAACTGGGACATCGTGCGCCAGTATAAGTACACGCGCTACCCGGTGTGCGACGGCTCGAAGGACCGCATCGTCGGCTTCGTGCACACCAAGGACCTCGTGGACGTGCCCAAGGACGCGCCCATGAGCGATTGGAAGATTCGCGAGCTGCCGCCCGTGCCCGAGGGCGCGCCCATCGCGAAGCTGCTGCAGGCCATGCAGGAGGGTCGCACCGAGATGTGCGTTGTCGTGGATGAGCACGGCGGCACGGCGGGCATCGTCACCATGAGCGACATCATGGAGCAGATCGTCGGCCGCATCGACGACGAGTACGTGCACGACACCGACGATGACATTGAGGAACTGCCCGACGGTACTTACCAGATCAACGGCACCCTCGCCATTGATGACCTGGTGGAACTGCTCGGCTTCGAGCCCGAAGAAGCCAACGATGTGGAAACCGCCGGCGGCCTTCTGCTGTCGCTGTTCGACCGCATTCCCAAGGAGGGCGACGTGGCGGTGCTGGAAGATCGCGGCACGAAGGTGACGTTCACCGTGCTCGCCATGGATCGCCTCCGCATCGACCGCATCTGCATGGCCATCGACCGTCCCGACGAGGAATAACGGGCGGCCCCGAGAGCTTCGTATCCGGGCGGTCTTCGGGCCGCCCTTCGACCGAGCGACGGCCTCATGTATAATGTCCCCATATGATCGAGGGCCACAACAAGAAGGGACATACCGTTGCAGCGCAATCATGGGCGGTGGCTCGGCAGAAATCTCCTGATAGCTGTGGCGGGTATCTCCGCCCTTCTGGCGGCCCAGTCATTTGAGGCGCCCTGCGAGATTTCCTGGCATCTTCCCCTGGGACAAGGCAGCGTGCCGGCGACCATTGTAGACGTAGCCGTCGCCTCCCTCGTTTCTTGCGCTTTGATCATCGCGGGCAACCGAGGGAGACGCGCGCTTGCGAGTGTTCCCCTCGCCATAGCAAGCGCCTCGTGCTGCCTAATGGGCCTGGCCGTGCAAGGCACGGGAGAGCCCCTCTCCATTTTTGGACTCATCCTCATGTCTGCCGGGGGAACCGTTCTTCTCTTCTGCTGGCTGGCGGCAGTCTGCGCCCAGCGCGATATCGGCATTGTCGAGCTGATGATAGAGATCGAGGTGCTCGCATCGGCGGCGGCGATTCTCCCCTCGCTTCTGTCTGCGTCATGGTGCCAAGCCCTCGCCGGCATGAGCGTGGCAGCCTCTGCGGTGGCACTTTGCCTCATCCAGCGCCCCGCGCCTTCCGCATCGGAGACCGAGCGGTCTTTTACCCTCGAGCCGTCTTCGCTGGCTAAAATCCTCTGCAGCTTCTTTGTTATCGGACTGGTGGTGGGATCCTTACAGTACTCGGTCTTCCTGCAGCAGGCAGAAGGCGAGATGTTCCCCGTCATCATTACCGCCATATCGCTCGCACTCGTGCTCTGGCTCTTTAACCGCGGCCGGGACTTCAACCTGTCGGTGTGGACGAAAGTGGTTGCAACCCTTTCGCTGGTCGCTCTTATCTTAGTGCTGTTCTCATCGACTCTCACCTACCTTGCCTACGTGTTGGCCGGCATCGCATACTCTCTTTTGGAATGCGGCGCCCTCTACATGGGATTACTCCTGGGGAGGCTGTATCCTGGTACTCGTGTGAGAATCTTAGCCACTGCCTGGTGTGTGGGGACTTTAGGATCCCTCCCCCTGCTAGCTTCCGTTTTTTTCGGACTCCACATCGCAAGCAGGGTCGCCATGCTCTTCATGGCCCTTCTGCTCGTCGTGGCATCCATTTGGATTCTGGAGGATCGAGCCGTGTCGCTGCTGTTGTCCGCAAGCGGCGGCGCGAAGCTCACCTCGCTCTCGGGTCGTCCCCTTGAATCATTCGGCGACAGCATGGGCCTGACTGCTCGCGAACGCGATGTGTTCAATCTCTATATCGTCGGACGAAGCGCCCCCTACATTGCAGAGAAGCTCGTAATCAGCGAGAGCACGGTGAAATCTCACCTGCAGCACATCTACACCAAATGCGACGTCCATTCGCGCCAGGAGCTTATCTCTCTCGTTGAAGCTGTTCGAGAAAATTAGAGTTCTCCCTGTTCAAAAGGTATTCATACGTTTCGTAGGAGAAGAGTTTTCCCTTATTTCATACGTTTCTCCTGTTTCGCCGCCTCCGAAAATGCGGTGATATGGGCACTATCTTGCCGTACAACGGAAGAGGAGGAAATTATGGCAATGGAGGAAAAGAGCGCGGGGGCAATGACCCGGCGCGGGTTTCTAACGGCCCTGGGCCTGGCGGGCGCTTCAGCGGCCGGCGCGGGCCTTGTTGGCTGCGCGCCAAAACAGCCAACCGAGGCAGCTGGCGACGACCAGACCGCCCTCGCTGACACTGGCACCCTGGTGGAAACCGACATCCCCGAGGAAAAAATCCTCGAGACCGTCGATTGCGACGTGTGCGTGGTCGGCCTGGGCGTGGCGGGTGTGGGAGCCCTGCGTTCTGCTGCTGAAGGAGGACTCAAGGTAGTCGGCGTCGAGAAGGGCAGCAAGCCCAGTGCTCGCTCGAACATGTTCGCCGCCTTCGGCACCGAGAAGACGCGCTCCATCGGAATCGAGGACATCAGCCCCACCGAGGTGGCCAACGAGCTCATGACGCAAATGTCGCATCGCGCAGACTATCGCATAACCACGAAGTGGCTGAAGAACTGCGGAGAGGCTTTCGAGTGGTACACCTCCGCATATGACGGCCTATTGTGGCTCGGCATGGAAGACGAGCTTCCCGAAGATCCTAGCCAGTTGTTCGTCTGCGCCGATACGCTCACGAGCGGCATCTACCGTTTCGGAATCGACCACGAGCGCCTCTTCGCCGGATGCTGCTGCATCAGCGGAGGAGACGAGACCCATACGCCCATTCTGCAGGCCAATGTCGATACAGCCGTGGCCACCGGCAACGCGCAGGTACAATTCTATTCGCCAGCCGTGAAGCTCGAGGCTGCTGACGGCCAGATAACCGCCGTGATCTGCCGCAATGATGAGGGCGAGGGCTACACGCGCTATCGTGTCTCCAAGGGCGTGGTGCTCGCCACGGGCGGCTATTCCCACAACGAGAAAATGCTGGGGCAGTATGCTCCGTGGATTCTGAAGAACCAGGACAAATTCCTGTTCTCATACGAGGTGACGGATCACGACGGCAACCCCGCCGATACCGGCGACGGCCAGCAGATGGGCATGAACGTCGGCGGCCACCTGGACGTGGGACCCCATGCGGTAATGGCTCATATTCTCCAGTTCGGCCAGGAGTTCTTCCTGCAGGTCAACGAGCACGGCGAGCGCTTCACCAACGAAGACCTCAGCATGACCAATATCGCTAAGGTCATGCAGAACCAACCAGGCAGCAAGGTTTTCCAAATCATAGACAGCCACTGGCCCGAGCAATACCCGATGCTTGAGATGGTCATGCAGAACATCCGCAGCTACGGCGACGGCGAGGGTTTTTCTGCCCAAGCCGACACGCTTGAAGAGCTCGCCTCCCAGCTGGAGCTCAGCGCGGATGCCACCCAGAACCTGTCCGCCGCGGTCGCTCGCTACAATGAGCTGTGCGAGAAGGGCGTCGACGAGGACTTCGGCAAAGCTGCGGAGAAGATGTTCCCTGTGGTGGACCCGCCGTTCTATGCAATCACCTACGATATGCTCAAGCACACTTCAGTGGAAGACGTAAGCTGCATGCGCCTGCTCGTAACCATGGGCGGCCTTGTGACCGACGACAACGCGCGCGTGCTGGACGATGACTCGAACCCCATCCCCGGTCTGTTTGCCGTCGGCAACGTGCAAGGCGGCCGTTTTGTGGAAGACTACCCCTTCACCTTGTCTGGGGCCAGCCACGCCGCCGCTCTCACCTATGGGTACCTGACAGGCAAGTATCTCGCTGAACAGGCGTAAGTTCCGCACATCCGAATCTGGCGCACCTGCCTCCCTCCCCGATGCGCCGAATGGGGGCACTCCTGCCCCATAAGACGGAGAACCCTACAGCCCCAAGGGCAAAGGGTTCTCCGTCTGTCGTTCAGCGAGATATACGAGAGGTCCAAGACGACCCCTTGCGGTACCTGGGAGCCTTCTAGATTTCCTGGCCGATAAAGCGCTCGGCGTTGTGCCAGGTGATGGCTTCGAACTCTTCCTGGGTGAAAGGCATGGCGGCCAGCATGTTGTACTCGGTCACGGGGCTCCACATGGGGAAGTCGCTGCCGAACATGATGCGCTC
>OLNP01002649.1_pt1 | contig 12709 bp, 13 predicted proteins | sample 1671951 | NCBI WGS metagenome assembly OLNP01 (sample SAMEA3136629, study PRJEB25190) | human gut metagenome | biome: human gut; feature: human-associated habitat; material: faeces | place: Austria | collected 2013
TACCGCTTTCCAGCCGTACTGTGTTCCCGTGTCAGCTTTCGCCTTTCGGTTAGGCTGGTTGTTTCCCGTGTTATCTTACGGGGCAGTACCTTATACTGCTTTTCTCATTGCCCTATCCGGGCGTACATTATGAATGTGTTTTTTATCGGTATGAGTGGCAACGATAAACGCATGCTCCCCATGCGTGAAACGTCTGGCCAGCTCCTGTCCCAGCCGATTGGCCTCCTGCGGAGTAATCTCCCCAGGAACAAAGGACTGACGAAGATGATATGCAATCACATCATCCTTGCCACGAATCCTGCCTGTTCTGGCGATGTATTCACGCTTGGACAGCATGAATTCCACGTCTGCCGTTCGATGATCGCAAGCGTAGCTGGTAATCCATTCGCCGCGTTCCGTCTTGCGGGGATTAATCACATACTGAATGGTCTGACGAATTGCCTGTCCGGCTTTTCGTCCCTTTCCTGCATGCAGTGGAATGAGCCTTGTTGTGGCCACAAATGAACCTCCTGACAAAAAGAAAAATAGTCCGCACATTTAGTGCAGACTGCAGCCTGTCAAAGAAGCCACATTGCATCGTAGCGAAGTGGCTTCTTGTAGTAGGTGAAGATAGAAAAGCAGAAAAGGTCGCCACTTGTGGAGGGCGAGTTTCTTGAGATTCATCGCAGCAAACTTGAGCTTGACCCATGCGGTGACCGCGGCCAGCCCTCAATAAGGAGTATAACGCATTGCGTGTTTCTCTTTTGCGTCCGCAAAGACGCGCTCAATCGTCTGCGAACGCAGGGCGTAGGTTGCCTTACCTACAGGAGAATGCCGTATGTCTTCTGCCCGCTCCAGATATTCCTGCCAGATATGACGGGTTACGGTTTTCGTGTACTGCCGGTTTTGCGTGCATTTCTCCAGTTCTGGGCAATCCCGGCAAATATAGCTTTTGCTCTTATATTCCCGATATCCTTCACGGTTGGTAGTGGCATAACTGAGAACCTTGTCTTGCGGGCACAGGATACAATCGTAATATTCATCATATACGTACGCATACCAGGGCAGATTCCCTTTCTTCGTCATCGGCCGTTTGTAGGGAAGCGATGGGATTTTTCCACTATCGAAGATTTGTTTGCAAATCCATGGCGTTTTGTACCCTGCATCCGCTGTAACGACTTGTACTTCCGGATAATGTGCCTTCAGGCGCTCAAATACCGTATCGAATGCTACGCTGTCATGAACGTTACCGGGCGTAATTTCCGTCTCCAATATATAGCCCCGTCTGTCGCATACGGTATGCGCCTCATACGCAAAGCATTTCTTGTGCTCTCCCTTGTGGAATACTCCGCTTTCCGGGTCAGTGGTGGATTCTGCCACCATTTTTTCCTTCCCAGACGCACAAGGTCCGTCATCGTCATCATCCTTCTTCAGCGGTTTCTTTCCATGTGCTGCGCGATCCGCTTCGATCTCCTCATCCAGTTGCTCCTGATAGCGTTTCGCTGCAACCGGTATGGCCTTTTTCATTTGCTTTTTCAGGTTCGCATTCGCTTTGATATGCGTTCCATCCACAAACACGACTTCCGCAGACAGGTATCCTGCCCGGGCAACTTCCTCCAGTATCCACCGGAACACACCTTCGATTACTTCGGCTGTAAATCGATGCCGGAATGCGTAGCTGATGGTTGCAAAGTGCGGCAGCTGCTGCGACATGGTGTACCCCAGAAACCATCGATAGGCCACATTCACTTCCGCATCCCGCATGGTCTGCCGCAGAGAACGGATGCCAAACAGATGCTGGATCAGCACCAGCTTAAACAGAACCACCGGATCACAGCTGGGCCGTCCGTTATCCTCGCAGTACAAGTCTTCTACCAATTCGTATATGCGCGCAAAATTCACCGCTGCGTCGATCTTCCGCAGCAAGTGTCCCTTGGGTACCAGCATATCTGTGCACAGCATTTCTATCGCCTGGCGCTGCTCCGCTTCTTTCTTTAGCATCTTCATCACCTGTCCTTAGTATAACAAAAAAGGCCGCATAATGCGACCTTTTTTGACAGGCTGTAGTCCGCACATTTAGTGCAGACTGTTTATCTTCTGATTTTGCTATCACCTTAACACGATTCGAAATAATACTCCACGCAGATTATCGAGTCCCCTCCAAAGAAAATCCGCAATCAACGGCAGTCCCAGCGGACTGATGAACCAGGCAAGAATCAGGAGCAGGCATCCGCTTTTCTCCATGCCGCAGATGAATACCGGAACAGCAAAGGCAGCAAGTGCAAAGGAAACAATCGTTAGCAGTTTGGAAGAAACCGCAACCATCAGTCCGATCACAAAAGTGACGATCGTCATTAGCGCAATCAGCGGTGCAAGCAATACCTTCAATACCAAGCGAATCATTCTCGTTCCTCCTTCGTATGAACCATAATCATGAATCAGACATGCACCTTGCTCGCATCTGCTGGCTCAGCTCCTGCAGCATGTGCTGTTCCTTCTCCGTCAGATCTCGCATTCCATTGGTGATATTGGCTTCCCAATAGTTGCTGTGCGCGTTGAGCAGCGTTTTCATCAGTGCTTCCGGCGTGCCGCAGAATACGATGTCGCACCAGTCCTGGGCTCTTTCATCCCACCCGAGAACGGTATAGCCTCGGCTGGTTATCACCACTTCAAACATATCGTCCTGCGAGAGATAGAATTCAAATTCTTTCAGCACTTTCTCAAATGTCAGCATCGCTGGCACCTCCTCTTTCGTATCCACTTATGTGATACCTCATTTGAGACGAATGCACAAGGATACGGAAGGTTCCATTACAAGACAGAGAATTTTTGCAGCATTTCCCGCATGGATGACCATAATTCTTCCTGCTGATTTTGAATTTCCTCCAGATCTGCATCATAGACACGCCCTGTTTCATTGGCACGTTTGGCAATCTGATTGATGTTGCTGCTGATACGACGCATCAGGAAAAGCATTTCCTTCATTTCAGCCATATCCAGCTTCAAAACGAAGCCGTCAATCGCCATCTTTCTGAGATATGCGCCCATGTTGGTTGTCCCAAGCTGCTGCATTTTCTGCTGGATGATTTCTTTCTCCTGCTGATTGACACGGACTTTCAGCTGAATGGGACGTGTGCGGTTCTCGCTCATCGTTCTGGCTCCCGTGAAGCAGATTTCTTTGGCGCATGGGCTGTTTTTGCGGATTTCAGCTGTTCAATCACAGACGGTCGCTTCTGATTCTGTTCCATCTCCCGTGCCTGATTCATAAAAAGATTCACCAATCCAGGATGGCTTCCGTGAATCACATAGCTGACACTGCGTTCAGCAGAGTCCGAATTGGGTCGATGGAACGCCCATTCCTTGTGTTCAAAAGAAATACGTCCATCCCATTCCTTGTACTGTGCCGTCGCTGCCAGCACATGCAGCACGCGTTCCAACCCAAACTGCTCAACCACCTGCGGCACTGCGCATGGGGCAAGACGGTTGTCATGGTAATGCTCCCGAATGGCGGCGTCTATGGCGTCACGGCAGGCTACATTGGCCTGAAAAGAGGCGCGGTACTGTTCCATTTCATTGTTTTCTCTCGCATAGTGAACATCATGGAGATAGAGTAGAATATCCTTTTTCTCTTTCAAAAGTTCTGCACGCTGTGCAGCTATGGCCTCATCTGCCCGATGTTCAACCCCATCTCTGACCATATCCATATAGGAAGTTTCCAGATTCTCAATCGTCTGGACGATATCATTCAATGGGGTTTCAATTTGCAGCAGCGCTTCGGCTTGTTCATCCTTCAAGTCATTTGTGTCCATGCTGAAAAGAATATCTTCACGCAAAGCAAACTCATAGGCATGCTCCAGGATTTCCTTTGGGGATTTTGCCATAAGCTGCTCTTTGTAACGTTCCTGTTCATCAGTCATTTTGTTGAAAAGAGCCGTATGGGGATCATCATATAGCATTGTCATCGCTCCTGTTCCTGTGTGTTTTTCATTGAATTGCTGCCATGAATACACGGCTTTTTCAAAGCGTCCCTTACGGACGGTCTTTCTTCTTCCTGCTCATGTTCTGTGGGCTTCTTTTCATCCATGTTCAGCGCAGCGTCCAGCTCAGCCAGCCGAGCGCTCTTGGTTTGCAGTTCTTCCTCCTGCGGAAAGGGCTTGTCCACTTCCTCTTTCGCGGCTTCCATCTGCTGATGGATATTTTCAAGCTGCTCCTGCGCAGCCTGAATCCGCTTTGGAATGCCGTTCAGCACGTTTTCGATGCGCGTCAGGTTGCCAAGAATTTTGTCGCTCAGCTCTACAGGATGGGACATCGCGCCGCGCAGGATGAGCTGAAAATCGTTGGTGAACAGGTTAAATTGTACCTTCATACCAAAGCCGCGATAATGGCCGATTTCCGCCTCTCCTGTTTTACCAGCCTCTTTGCAGGCATTGAGTAACGCTTCACCGGCTTTTTCCTTCTCCGTATACATCCGCCCCATGATCTCCATGCCCACAAAATCCTCTTTGGGCAGCGGATGATCAACCACCGTCTGCACGTCTTTTTCAAAACCCGCGATGTTTCCTTTGGTTGTTTCAATCTGCTGCGGAAAGAATTTCAGGAGCTGATCTTCCAGCCGGTAGCGTTTGCTCTGGTGGTCGGCTTTCATCAGGCGAAGACGGGCAACGTCGATATCCAGATCCATCTTTTCCTTGATTCTTTCGTCTCCGGCACACAACGCCTTGATTTCAGCGTAGGACAGCACTGTTTCATCCACGTCATCGCAGGAACGTACAGGACTTTTGCTGGTCATGATCTGAGAAATAAACTTCTGCTTATTCTCAATCGTCTGCCACAAGTAGCCATCAAAGGTTCCTTCCGTGACATAGCGATAAATGAACACTTCTGGATTGGTATTGCCCTGACGTACAATGCGGCCCGCGCGCTGTTCCAGATCACCGGGTCGCCACGGACAATCAAGGTCGTGCAGTGCAATCAGCCTGTCCTGACAATTTGTACCCGCGCCCATTTTGGCTGTGCTGCCTATCAGCACACGCACATGACCTGAACGGACTTTTGCAAACAGTTCCTTCTTTTTTGCTTCTGTGTCAGCGTTATGGATGAATGCGATTTCGTTTGCCGGAACACCTCGTTCAATCAGCTTTGCACGGACATCATCATAGACACTGAATTCAGTTGGCTCATCAGGATTGACGGTTTTCCCCTTGGGCGTTGACATGTCGCAAAACACAAGCTGGGTCAGTCGTTTCTCCTGTCCCTCATTCCAGATACGAAAGATATTGTCTATGCAGATATTAACCTTGCTGCCCGGGTCATCCGGCAAAAGCGGATTGATCAAACGCTGATCCAAGCCCAGCTTTCGACCATCGGACGTAATCTTGAGCATATTATCGTCTTTGGGCTCGACCTGCTTTGCGTGCACTTTGGCCGCGCGTTCCGAAAGTGCCTGCACCATCTGCTTCTGGATTTCACTTGGCTTGACTACGACGGTTTCATAGTTTGCCTTGGGTGTTGGCAGATGGAGCTGATCAGCAGTTTTGATGTCAGCCACTTCCTTGAACATGGTCATCAGTTCAGGTAGATTGAAAAACTTGCTGAACCTTGTTCTGGCACGGTATCCGGTTCCTTCAGGAGCCAGTTCAATAGCGGTGGCCGTTTCACCGAAAGTAGACGCCCATGCGTCAAAGTGGGTCAGGTTATTTCGGCGAAGAGTACTGTACTGGAGATATCGCTGCATGGTGTACAGCTCTGTCATCGAATTGCTGACAGGCGTACCTGTTGCAAACACGATACCGCGTCCTCCGGTCAGCTCGTCCATGTACTGGCATTTCAGATACATGTCGCTGGATTTCTGTGCTTCCGACGTAGAAAGGCCCGCCACATTGCGCATTTTTGTTATTAAAAATAAATTTTTGAACGCATGCGCCTCGTCTACATACAGCCTGTCTACGCCCAACTGTTCGAAGGTGATCACATCATCCTTTCGTTCTTCGGCCTGCAGTTTCTTCAAACGGGCTTCCAACTGCTTCTGCGTGCGTACCAGCTGTTTGATGGAAAATTGCTCGCCATTATTGCGCTTCAGTTCTTCGATGCCCAGCATAATCTCATCGATCTGCGCATCAACAAACCGCTCCTGACGTTCCAGCGATACGGGAATGCGCTCAAACTGGCTGTGACCGATGATCACAGCGTCGTAGTTGCCAGTGGCCACCTTGGAGCAGAACTTCTTGCGGTTGTTCTTTTCAAATTCCTTTCGAGAGGTGACGAGGATGTTTGCGCTGGGGTACAGGCGAAGAAACTCGCTTGCCCACTGCTCCGTCAGATGGTTGGGTACTACGAACATGGACTTCTGACAAAGGCCAAGGCGTTTACTTTCCATCGCTGCTGCGATCATCTCGAACGTTTTCCCAGCCCCGACCTCATGCGCGAGCAGGGTGTTTCCGCCATAGAGAATGTGCGCCACAGCATTGGACTGATGCTCCCTCAGAGTGATTTCTGGATTCATTCCTGCGAATGTGATATGGGAACCGTCGTACTCTCGCAGCCTGATCGAATTGAACCTCTCGTTGTAGGCCTCCACAAGCGCATGGCGGCGATCAGCGTCCTGCCAGATCCAGTCCCGGAACGCATCCTTGATGGCCTGCTGTTTCTGCTGTGCCAGAGTGGTTTCCTTCTGATTCAGAACCCGACTTTCCTTACCATCCGCATCACGCACAATATCGAAGATACGCACATCACGCAGATTCAGCGTATCCTCCAGAATATGATAGGCATTGGCGCGCGTGGTGCCGTACGTGGTATAAGCCGCTACGTTGGTGAATGGAATTTTGCCTTTGCCTGAGATGTTCCACTCAGCGGTGTACGCAGATAGATCATGTTCTGCTGATCGTACACAGCAGCGCCATCATACTGGAAGCCATCCGCCTCCATCGTTCCGTTCACATATCCCTGTGCAGCTTTTTCTGCTTCCTCCAGCGTCTGATAATCCAGCTTTGCATCGAATCCGTTTTCAAAGTGATGGTATACCATTACCAGATACGGAGGAGCCATTTGGGCAGCATACTGGTCAATCGCCTCTTCCGTCAGCCATTCAGGCTTATGCGGAAGCGACTGATACAGTTCCCTCATTTTGGCGATCTGTTCATAAGCGGTTCCTGCCCACAAATGCTTTTCACTGCGCCCGCCAGCGCCAAGAAAATAGTCACAGTCGGAACGCAGGCGGCTTAACAATCTATAGTCATCAGTGCGATCACTCTGGGTTTCCAACAATTCCTCCGATGTGAGGAATGGGTTGTTTTCAATGAGCTTCACGACATGCTGCTGCACTTCCGACCACGGAAGATCAGTGATCATTTCTTCTGTTGTTATAGGGAAAGCAGGCATATCATCGCCGTAATACTCTGCGAGCCATTCGCCTGTTTCATCCGGCCCGTGCTCGCGCAGATACGCGACAACCTCCAGTTTACTGGCAGAATCTCCGTTCCACTCACGAATGGCTTCTTCGATCTGTTTCTGTGAAGCCTCATCTGCAAGGGGCTGGGCTTTCTGCCTTTCTTCCATCGCAGCCTTTTCTTCCGCAGTCAGATAGCGATCCTGCTGAATCAGCTCCATGATTCGCTTTGCAACATTTGGCCAGCCAAGAAGAATCGTTTCGCAGTTTTCTTTTTTCAGCCGGATTCCCTTGCCATCGTGCCATTCATCGCTGTGCCATGCGCCTGATACAGCAGGAGAGTGACCGCCAATGCCATAACCAGATTTCAGCATGGCGATCTTTTCTTTTGGCGTGTGCGGCTCCAGAAAATAGTTTTGGACTCTTTCTTTCCATCCTTCCTGCCGGTTCCCATTGATCAGAATCTCTGTGATTTCATCCTCAGTAATAAAACACCCCATTTCCTCTACTTCCGTGACCGAGGAATTGAAGTCGCGGCGTTCCCAAAACAGTTCCTCCAGCTTTTCGCCGGTTTCTTGCATGCGATGATACCGAAAGCGCATCAGGTCATGGTTTTCATGCCATGCGGATAAGAATGTTCGGTACTCGTCTGCAATGACTTGCAGCGTATCAGGTTTCGCAAGCGCTTCTGCAATACGAATGATGCAGTCAGGATAAACGCCCTGATTCAGTTCCCGAAGGGTATGAAAATACCCCTGTTCCTTGGCAGCATCGCTGATATCCCTTGCGACATAGGACAAGCTTTCTGCCAGATGGTAGCGCTCACGACCGGGTGCAGAAGCAATTTCAAGAGAAGTGGCAAACTGCCCAACCTTCAGCAGTTCTCCAATGCGTTTGGCTGTATCCTCCCATGAGATCACCTGCGCGGTACGGACATACCGGGCGGACGTACCTCTGGCAATGCGAATGCCTTCTTCTGCGTACCATACGCTAATCTGCCCCTGCGGAGTTTCAAAACCATTGCCGCCATGGTAGGTAGTGCGCAAGATAGCACTCAAGTCTTCGATGGACTTGCCCTTGCTGTATTCTGTAACAAGGAATTGCCTGTGCTCGACAGTATTGCTGCCAAGACGCAGGATCTGATCCACAGTATCCTGTGGAATGGAAAAGGCGAAGGGCGCGAATAATGTGCTCTCCGCCTGCTGGATACTTTGAATTTGTTCTGATTCTGACGGAATGACATAGCTTCCGTCGAAGAAGCTCAGCTGTAAACCAGCTCCGTGAGAATCACTTCCTCGGCCTGTGCCTTCAAGGCGTTCATCTGCTGCGTCCAGCCCATCGGGTCGCTGGCTTTCAGTTCCTCCGTCACGCCCTGTGCTGCCGCCATCTCCTGCATCATCTGGTTCAGCCGCTGGTTCGCTGCTTCGCCGATCTCCCTGAGATGGCTGTCCAGCGTCCCGTTCAGCAGCATCCGGTTCCACAGCACCGGTCTGTGCTCCTTCAGGTAGGTCTTGCGCATCCTGCCGTACTTGTTCAGCGGCATCGTGGGCTGCTGGGGCAGGGTCAGGCTGGGCAGGAGATAATCCCCGTTCATGATGTAGGTCAGTTCGCTCATGGTTCTGGCTCCTTTCTATGCTTCGGATGGTTCTTTCAATCTGCCGCAGGACTGCGCCGCTAATTTCGCTGGCTACGCCTCCCAGCGCATCGACGGCCTCAGGCGAGTTCCAGGTGAATACGTCGCTGAAATCCTCCTGCGTGAAGGCTTTCGCCGGTTCCCTTGCACAGCGGGAAAGCATCATGTAGGTGGCGCTGATCGCTGCCGCCCTTCGGAACGAAGCTCCTGCTGCAAGTTCATCATATCCTGCGGCGAACGTACCGTCAACGATGTCAAGAAGGTCGCGCCGGTGTTCCTGCCAGTAGACTGTTGCCTGCTGCATGGCGATCTGTTCCAGCTGAAGGGGCAACTCATTTCGGGAAGCAACGCCATATTCCCGATCCAGCATGAGACGAATGGCATCTTCGTTCTGTTCGTTCAATTCCCATACGAAGGGGCTGCGAGAGGTACGGCGCGTACCGGTATCAGAGATATCGAACACATAACGGAGCGTGGTGGTTTCACCGCTGGTATTGAGAAGCGCTATGCCTTTGGAGCCGCGACGGATATAGCGGTGCATGGTGGTGTTCCACACATTATACTCGGCGCATGCCGTTGCCTCCGGGCGTTGGGCGTAGATCAGGAGCTGATCGGCGTAAGGATATTTATACAGCCGCGCAGCCGCTTGCAGATAGTCCGTCCATTCTTTATGATTGGCGGAAATCTGCCGCGCAGTATCCTGTGCAAGCTGTACATAGGTTTGCAGTTTATCCGCCATGTTCATCCTCCTCGTCAAAAGTGAAATCGGTGTTGCGTATCAGCACAGCGTATTCTTCATCTGTCATTCCGTTCAGTTTGGATAGCACGGAATCCGAAAGGCTTTTCAGTTCATGCTCTTCTTCTGTTAGCTGAGAAATCATTTCTCTGATTGTGGCAATCAAGCCGGCAAGAGTCCCTGTATCATAGATGCATATGAGATTGAGTTCCTGAATGGTGAAGTGTGGCATATGGATTCCTCCCTGAAACATCAAAGTGCAAAAGAAAAACCGGCACGAACTTTCATGCCGGTTTCTGCTCTGGAAACATGAGAGAAGCTATCTTTGCTGTTCCTTTTTCTTCTTCGCCCGGGCGACAATCGCCGCCAGATTGTCCTCATTCAAAACCTTGGGGTACTTCTGTTCAAAATCTTCCAGCAGGTCTTTTGCTTCTATTTCAGATTTGCGGTACTTTTGGTACAGTTCATCCGCTTTGGGACATTCTACAGCATCCTTTACCATTGTCCAGATTTCCTCCGAAACCTGCTCGATTGAACCATACAATTCTACGACGGCTTGCTGAATCATATCGAAGGTTACAGGTTTTTCAAGACGCTGGTGCTCGGCAAGAATGCCTACGATATCGGATAGATCGTTTTTGTAAGGCCGCGCAGACATCAGTTTCATGGCGATCAGGTATTCAGCCTTCACAGTACGAACCTCAAGAATCCGGCCAAACTCCTTGTAGTACACAGAATACTGACGAATCTTCGGTGTATAAGATTTTGTTTTGACAAAATCCTCGTTGAGCCATCCATTGGGCAGACCGTATTCATCCCCAACATGGTTAATGGCATCCTTCATGGCCGATGATGCATCGATCAGCGCATCCATATCGTAGGTGGATTCTCTAAATCCATAATTGGCAAGAATGGCCGCTCCGCCGATCAGAATGATCTCCGCAGGCATTCCTTTCCCGCCGAGCTTTTTATACTCTCTGGCCAGCGCTTTCAAACAAGTGTCCAGATTTTCCTGCGTAAAGAGTGCTTTAGACGACATTTCTAATCTCGCTTTCTATGATATTAAATCTTAAAAATTCAGGGATAGCCGCCTGATAGCTGCGCTCAGCGTGCGTCGTTGTGTTTGATACAGCATCTGCCATCAAGACGCTCAAAGGATAAAGCGGCTTTGCCAATCGCTTGTTTCGCAGATCATTGTATTCGCTGCATAGGGGCAGATCATTTTCGCGGCTGAGATAGTCCACCATCGCCAGCAGATACAGACACTCTGCCATCCACTTCTTTTGATAGTATTGCCGGATCGTATCACTTTCCAGAACGTCAATGATGAAATCAATATCGCCCATTTCTTTCACACGATGGCATATATTGCTTTTGAACACGTCAAAACTGCTGCGTTGTTCTTCAACTGCCTCCATTCGGTCACGGATCAGATCTTCTATAGAAACATGCAGCACTTTGGCTATTTTGTAAAGCGTTTCGGCAGAGCATTTTTCAATCTGTGCTTTGCCGCTGCAAATATCACTGATCGTAGCATGCGGAAGGCCGCTTTCCTTGGCAAGCCGGTACTTCGTCATGTTCTGCTGGTTCAGCATCGTGTTGATGGTCATAAGCATCCCTCCCGTAAATATTATATCGGTTGACCGAAATGCTGTCAATCAGTAGAATGCACGAATCAGCAATTCTTATTCACGGCGAATACGTTCTTATCGCTCCATTTCGACTTTTTTCGGTTTTCCTTGAAGCCTCTGCTCATGCTGCTTCTTATGCCAATATGCTTCCAGCCCATCTCTGGCCCACTTGGGAAGCTGTTCTTCTTTCAGCGTTCCCATCACTTCATACCGTTCAAAGCGGCTTTTCTCACCAGAGAACAAGTCCACACAGAAACAGGCGTTACCACGGCTTTTGGGGCTTTCGCCGAAACCGCCTGTATAGAGTTTGAGTTGATAATTAGCTTTCTGATATTCTCTGCGCAGCTTATCCGGCTTGATGACGATCACTTTGTTGTGCAGATCATCGTCACCGGTAATGGGTGTGCAATCCTTAATGGTCAGCGGAGAAACATCCTGACCTTCCAATCGAAGATCATTGAACATTTCGCGCGTTTTTGCTGCCTGCTCTGCGACTCGTTCTCCGAATAGCTGGATGATCTCCGCATAATCATCGCTGCCCATGACCTCATCATAGACGGCATAGATCAATGCAGGGCGACAGTAGGCGCACATGAATTTGTTGCCCTCTGTATTGGCCAAATCTTCGCCCACGACGATCTCTCGATCTCCAATATATACGGAGTGGATGATCTCGTAGTTGCCTGCCATGCGCTTTTCTTCGTTCATACTTCACAGGCTCCTTTCATCCGGCTTGGATCGCGTGGACTTATGCGAAGACCTGGCCTGTTTCAGACTTTCTGCAACAGAAGGACGCTTTTCAGCCTCCTTCAAAGCAGGATTCTTCCCATTGTTAATAATCCCGTCCAGCATCCCATAGTCATCCTCCATAGCCATCTCTGCATTTTTCAGAGGATTGTCCATGGGGATGAAGCTGTCCAGCTTCTGAAAACCAATGCTGTCCACATAATGCGTGGTGATTTTTCCGTTGATCTTCAGCCCAACCACATCACTGACGGACATACTGTGGCCCTGAAAATCCGAAGGATGGTTTATATTGAACTCAGAGTACAATCTGTTCAGGCATTCCGAACGTCTCTTCCATCCAGAAGGCAACGAACCGGTATAGACAGCATCGTAGTTGCGTCGCTCTACCTGAATTCCAGCCTCTTGCAGTTTCCTGACGGGCTGAAAAAGCAGCTTGGCTGTTTCCTGCTCATATTTCAGCTGATAGATGATGTAGGCATCATCCGGATTGTTGAGAAACGCACCTTCTTTTTGGATGCTGGCGTTTGGCGCAGAAACAAGTTGTGTTTGTCAATAAAAAAGTCTTGCAAAAGGGCGTCAAAAAGGTGAGCACCTTC
>OLNP01002651.1_pt1 | contig 12700 bp, 8 predicted proteins | sample 1671951 | NCBI WGS metagenome assembly OLNP01 (sample SAMEA3136629, study PRJEB25190) | human gut metagenome | biome: human gut; feature: human-associated habitat; material: faeces | place: Austria | collected 2013
ACACCCGGCAGGCGGCACCGGCAGCTGCAAAGCAACCTGCACCCCTGAGCGACACCGAGCGCCGGGTGCTGGCGGGCATCGGGCCAAAGCCCGTGGGCATCGAGGAACTGTGCGTGAGCACCGGCCTGCCCATGTCCGCACTGCTGGGTACCCTGATGAAGCTGGAACTGACCGGCCGGGTGTACAAGCAGCCGGGGCAGCGGTATGTGCTGCGGTAAAATTGTGGAATATTTCCGCTGGTAAAGCACACAACAGCTGTGGTACAATAATATGAGCGAATGACCGTGCATCCCTTTGGGGGCACGTTGCAGATAGAGGAGAAAAGAAGAAATGGCGAAACTGGTTATCGTGGAGTCGCCTGCAAAGGCGAAAACCATCGGCAAATATCTGGGCGATGACTACGAGGTCACTGCCAGCATGGGCCATATCCGCGATCTGCCCGCATCTCAGCTGGGCATTGATGTGGAGCATGGCTATACCCCGCAATACATCAGCATCAAGGGCAAGGAAAAGCTCATCAAGGAGTTGAAGAGCAAGGCCAAACACGCCGACGGCGTGCTGCTGGCGACCGACCCGGACCGCGAGGGCGAGGCCATCAGCTGGCATCTGGCCAACATTCTGGGGCTGGACCCCCACGAGCCCAACCGTGTCACCTTTGACGAGATCACCAAAAAGGGCGTGAAGGAGGGCATGGCCCACCCCCGCGCCATCGACGAGGATCTGTTCAACGCCCAGCAGGCGCGCCGCGTGCTGGACCGTCTGGTGGGCTATAAGCTCAGTCCATTCCTGTGGCGCAAGGTGCGCCGCGGCCTGTCCGCAGGCCGTGTGCAGAGCGTGGCGGTGCGGCTGATCGACGACCGGGAAAAGGAGATCGAAAACTTTAAACCCGATGAATACTGGAACGTGGACGCCACCTTGGGTGCCGGGCACAAAAGCTTTGTGGCACGCCTTGCCACGGACGCCAACGGTAAAAAGCTGCTGCCCAAAAGCGAAGCCGAGGCCCGCGCCATTGAAAAGGGTTTGGAGGGCGCAAGCTATGTGGTGAGCGAGCTCAAGCGCGGCAAGCGCGCAAAGCAGCCCACCCCGGCCTTTATCACCAGTACCCTGCAGCAGGAGGCCTCCCGCCGGTTGGGCTTTACGGCCACCCGCACCATGCGCGCCGCCCAGACGTTGTACGAAGGCGTGGATATTGCCGGGCACGGCATGATGGGTCTGATCACCTATATGCGTACCGACAGTCTGCGCATCTCGGACGAAGCCGTGGCGGCCGCCAAGGAGTATATCGCCGGTGCTTACGGCGAGGCGTATATCTGCCCCTATAAGCGCACATGGAAGACCAAGAGCGCCACGGCAGCACAGGACGCCCACGAAGCCATTCGTCCCTCTGTGCCGTCCCTGACCCCGGACGAGGTGGACAAGAGCATCAGCGGCGACACCGCAAAGCTGTACCGCATGATCTGGAGCCGCTTTATGGCAAGCCAGATGGCAGACTGCCAGCAGGATACCGTGTCGGTCACCGTCAGCGCGGCGAATTACCACTTCAAAGCCAGCGGCTACACCGTGACCTTTGACGGCTTTACCGCCCTGTACGAAGAAGCCACCGACGAAAAGGAAAAGAAGGAAACGAACCTTCCCCCGCTGGAGCAGGGACAGGTGCTCAAGCTGCGGGAGCTGAAGAGCGAGCAGAAGTTCACCCAGCCGCCCGCCCGCTACACTGAAGCTACCCTCATCAAGGCGCTGGAAGAAAACGGCATCGGCCGCCCCTCTACCTACGCGCCCATCATCACCACCATCATCGACCGCGGCTATGTGGAACGCGACCAGAAAAAGCTCAAGCCCACTCTGCTGGGACGGGCTGTGGACGGGCTGATGCTGGAGCAGTTCCCCCATATCGTAGACGTGGATTTCTCCGCACAGATGGAGAAGAATCTGGATAAGGTGGAAAGCGGCAAGGCCGACTGGCGCAAGACCGTGGATGACTTCTATCAGGGCTTTGAGGCCAGTCTGGAGCAGGCCGAAAAGAACATGGAGGGCAAAAAGGTCAAGGTGCCGGACGAGCCTTCCAGCGAGGTGTGCGACCTGTGCGGACGCCCCATGGTCATCAAGGTGGGCAAGTACGGCAAGTTCTTGGCGTGCAGCGGCTTCCCGGAGTGCCGGGGCACAAAGCGCCTTGTCAAGGATACCGGCGGCATCTGCCCCAAGTGCGGCAAGGGACGTCTGCTGGAGCGCAAGAGCTCCAAGGGACGCATCTACTACGGCTGCGAGTGCTACCCGGACTGCGATTTTATGACTTGGGATATGCCGGTGGCCACCAAGTGCGAAAAGTGCGGCAGCACCCTGTTCCGCAAGGGCGGCAAGCTGTACTGCGCCAAGGAGGGCTGCGGCTTTGAGATGCCGGTGCCCAAAAAGGATTAAAGGAAAAACCAAATGAACGAATATAAAGTAACCATTCTGGGCGCGGGTCTGGCGGGCTGCGAATCGGCTCTCTGGCTGGCGGGCAAGGGTGTGCAGGTAGAGCTGTACGAGCAGAAGCCCGTCCACTTTTCCCCCGCCCACAAAAGCGAGGGCTTTGCGGAGCTGATCTGCTCCAACAGCCTGAAGGCTGAGCGGCTGGACTCCGCCTCCGGTCTGCTGAAGGAAGAGATGCGCCGCATGGGCAGCCGGCTGCTGACTGCCGCCGAGGAGACCCGCGTGGCCGCCGGCGGTGCGCTGGCAGTGGACCGCGATGCCTTCAGTGCCGCTGTCACCCGCATGGTGGAGCAGTGTGAGAATATCACCGTCCACCGGGAGCAGGTGGAAACCATCGACGAGAGCGCTCCCATTCTGGTGGCCACCGGCCCGCTGACCGATGGCGCACTGGCCGATGAGATCGGACGCCTGACCGGGGATGAGCGGCTGCACTTCTACGATGCCGTTGCGCCCATCGTCACCGCCGAAAGTCTGGACTACGGCAAGGTGTTTGCCGCCTCCCGCTATGACCGTGGCGAGGCCGACTACCTGAACTGCCCCTTCAACAAGGCGGAGTACGAGGCTTTTCACGCCGCGTTGGCCGCTGCCGAGCGTGCCCCCCTGCACGACTTTGACACCGGAGCCGAGCAGAGCACGAAGCCCGACCCGGACGCCCACGGCAAAAAGGCCGATACCGTCACCGTGTACGAGGGCTGTATGCCCATTGAGATCATGGCTGCCCGGGGTGCCGACACCATGCGGTTCGGCCCGCTGCGCCCGGTGGGTCTGGTAGACCCCAACACCGGCCACCGCCCCTGGGCAAACGTGCAGCTGCGCGCAGAAAATAAAGAGCGCACCCTGTATAACATCGTGGGCTTCCAGACAAACCTCAAATGGGGTGAGCAGAAGCGGGTGTTCAGCATGATCCCCGGGCTGGAAAATGCGGAGTTTGTGCGCTACGGCGTGATGCACCGCAACACCTTTCTGGATGCGCCCCGGGTGCTCAGCGCCCAGCTGTGCCTGAAAACACATCCCAACGTGTTTTTTGCGGGGCAGATCACCGGCTTTGAGGGCTATATGGAAAGCGCCGCCTGCGGTCTGCTGGCAGCACGCAATCTCTACGCCCGCTTGGAGGGCAGACAGCTGCCCCCGCCGCCCGCCGATACCATGTGCGGTGCGCTGGTGCAGTATCTGACCACCGAGAACAAGAACTTCCAGCCCATGGGCGCAAACATGGGCATCCTGCCGCCGCTGCCCGCCGAGACCCGTCCCCGGGATAAGCGGCTGCGTTACATGGCACAGGCCGAGCGCGCTGTTGCCAGCTTCCAGCACTGGCTGGAGGAAACTGCTCTGTAAGGCAAACCACCTGAAAGGAGAAAACAGGTATGAAGATCATTGTGGACATGATGGGCGGCGACAACGCCCCGCTGGCTGTTCTGGAAGGCGCTGCACAGGCCGTCAAGGAGTACGGCGTGCAGCTGATTGGCGTGGGCAACGAGGCGCTGGTGCGCAAGACCGCCGCCGAGCACAATATTCCGCTGGACGGCATCGAGCTGGTGAACTGCACCGAGACCATCGAGATGTGCGACGAGCCCGCCCGCGCCGTCCGTCAGAAGAAGGATTCCTCCATCGTGGTGGGTCTGAATATGCTCAAGGAGGGCAAAGGCGATGCCTTTGTCTCTGCCGGCAGCACCGGTGCGCTGCACGTTGGCGCAAGCCTCATCGTGCGCACCCTGCGGGGCGTCAAGCGCCCGGCACTGGCTACCATGGTGCCCGCAAAGCAGCAGGCTTATCTGCTGCTGGACTGCGGTGCCAACGTGGAGTGCCGCCCGGAGATGCTGGCCGCTTTTGCGGTCATGGGCAGCTGCTATGTGAACAAAGTAGAAGGCCGCAAAAACCCCAGCGTAGCACTGGCCAACAACGGTGCCGAGGAGAGCAAGGGCACCCCCGTGCTGCGGGACGCCCACCAGCTGCTCAAGACCACCCCGGGCATCCGCTTTGTGGGCAATATCGAGCCGCGTGACGTGCCCAACGGCGAGGTGGACGTGGTGGTCTGCGACGGCTTTACCGGCAACGTCATCCTCAAGCTGACCGAGGGCGTGGCAAAGATGCTGCTGGGCATGCTCAAGCAGATGTTCCTTGCAAACCTTGGCGGCAAGCTGGCTTATCTGCTGCTCAAGGGCGGCGTTACCGACCTGAAGCACCAGATGGACAGCGAGGAATACGGCGGCGCACCCTTCCTTGGCGCAAAGCAGCCGGTCATCAAGGCACACGGCTCCTCCAAGGCAAAGGGCATCAAAAACGCCATCCGGCAGGCAAAGATCTGCGTGGAGAACGATTTGTGCGGCACCATGCAGTCCGCACTGGACGAACTGGCTGCAGCACAGAAAACTGAGGAATAAAAGGGAGTAAAAACGACCATGAGCCATCAGTTGGAAACTATCATCGGTTACAAATTCAAAAACCCGGAACTGCTGGAAATCGCGCTTACCCACACCAGCTATGCCAATGAGAGCCGCACCCCGGTCAAGCATAACGAGCGGCTGGAGTTTCTGGGCGACAGCGTGTTGCAGATCGTATCCGCAGACTACCTGTTCCACGCCTACGCCGACCGCCCGGAGGGCGACCTGACCCGCATCCGCGCCAGCCTTGTCAGCGAGAGTGCACTGTTCCAGTTTGCACAGGAGATCGACCTTGGTGAGTATCTGCGCCTTGGCCGCGGCGAGGAGCGCTGCGGCGGCCGCACCCGTCCCAGTGTGGTGTCGGACGCCTTCGAGGCCGTTATTGCCGCCTTGTATCTGGACGGCGGCATGGAGGTGGCGCGCAAGTTCATCCTGCCCTTCATCACCGAGGGCAAGCACGCTGAGGCGGACTACAAGACCCGCCTGCAGGAGATCGTGCAGCAGAACCCGGAAGAGCGCCTGAGCTATGTGGTGGAAAGCGAGTCCGGCCCGGATCACGACAAGCATTTCGTGGTGGCGGTGCGCTTTAACTCCGACCGCGTGGCGCGGGGCGAGGGACGCAGCAAAAAGGCCGCCGAGCAGTGCGCCGCCAAGGAAGCACTCAAGCTGCTGGGCGTGATAAAGGAAAAGTAAATGGTATTCAAGGAACTGGAGATCCAGGGCTTTAAAAGTTTTCCCGATAAGGTAAAGATCAGTTTTGATACCGGCGTTACCGGCGTGGTGGGCCCCAACGGCTCCGGCAAGTCCAACCTTTCGGACGCAGTGCGCTGGGTGCTGGGCGAGACCAGTTCCCGCCAGCTGCGCGCCGCCGGCAAGATGGAGGACGTCATCTTCGGCGGCACCCGTAAGCGCAGCCCCATGGGCTTTGCGCAGGTGCGGCTGACGCTGGACAACGCCGCCCATACGCTGGATGTGGACGCGGACGAGGTGACCATCGGCCGCAAATACTACCGCTCCGGCGACAGCGAGTACACCATCAACGGGCAGGTATGCCGTCTGCGGGACGTGTACGAGCTGCTGCTGGATACCGGCATCGGCAGGGACGGATATTCGGTCATCGGGCAGGGACGTATTGCGGAGATCGTGGCAGCCAAAAGCAGCGAGCGCCGCGAGATCTTTGAAGAAGCCTGCGGCATTGCCAAGTACCGCTACCGCAAGACCGAAGCCGAGCGCCGTCTGGCCGCAGCGGGCGAGAACTTGGAGCGCCTGCGGGATATCCTTGGCGAGCTGGAAAGCCGGGTGGGCCCGCTGGAAAAAGAAAGCGCCAAGGCGCAGAAGTTTCTGGAACTGAGCGCCCAGCGCAAAACGCTGGAAGTGACCCTGTGGACCGATGGGGTGCACCGCGCCCGGGAAGCCGTGCGCCAGCAGGTGCGGGACTACGAGACCGCCCAGACCGACTACGAGCGTTTTGACCGGGAAACCAAAGCCGCCGAGCAGGAGGCTGAGGAGATCCGTATGCAGGCACAGCAGCTGACGGTTGCTGTCGAGCGCCTGAATGGGGATATCCGCAGCATCACCCAGCAGATCAGCGGCTCCGAAAGCCGCATCGCTGTGCTGGAAAACGACATTCTGCGCAATGACGAGAGCGCGGCTTCTTTGCAGCAGGAGATCGCCGCCGGGCAGCAGGACACTGCCGAGGCGGATGCCGCCTTGCAGCGCCACCGCGCCGTGGCAAAGACCATGGAAGCTGCGGGCGAAAAGCTTGCGGCAGAGATCGAGGCGCTGAACACAGAGCTTGCCCGGCTGGCAGATGCCAGCACCGCCAGCGGTGCCCGCAAGGACAGCCTGCGGGCAGAGCTTGCCGACCACACCGCAAAGCGTACTGAGGCACAGGTGGCACAGGCTGCCGCCGAAGCAGCCGGAGATACCGCCCGGCAGCGCCTGCCCGCGCTGGAGCAAAGCGCCCGGGATGCTGCCGCACAGCTGGAAGAGGCAAAACAAGATCTGGCCGATACCGTAAAGTACCGCCAGACGCTGGAGGAAAACGAAAAGCAGCTGGGCAACATCCGCTCCGGTCTGGAGCTCAAGCTGCGCAGCCGCAAGGCCGCGCTGGACGAAGCCGATGCCGCCGAGCAGCGGCTGGGCAGGGAACTGGATGCCGCCCGGCAGCGCCTTTCGGTGCTGCGGGAACTGGAAAAGAACATGGATGGCTACCAGAACTCGGTGCGCGCGGTCATGCGCGCCGCCGGAGCCCGCCGTCTGCGGGGCATTCTGGGGCCGGTATCCACCATCCTGAAAGTCGAGCCCGGGTGCGAGGTTGCCATCGAGACCGCGCTGGGCGGTGCGCTGCAGAACATCGTGGTAGAAAACGAAGCCGCCGCGAAAGCCGCCATCGCTCTGCTGCGCAATGACCATGCAGGCCGCGCCACCTTTTTACCGCTGGATACCGTGCAGCCCGGCGTGTTCCGGGGACGGCTGTCCGGCACGGCACGGCTGGCCTCTGCGCTGGTGCAGGCCGACCCTCGGTACGAGAATATCGTCTCGAACCTGCTGGGGCGCATCATCGTGGTGGAGGATATCAACGAAGCCTCCCGCGTGGCGCGGGACAACGGCTACCACAACAAGGTGGTTACCATGGACGGACAGGTGATCAATGCAGGCGGCAGCTTTACCGGCGGCAGCGTGCAGCGCAGCGCCGGTCTGTTTACCCGCAAGCAGGAAATGGAAGAGCTGCGCCTGAAGGCGGCCAAGCTGCAAAAAGACTGCCTTGCCGCACAGGAAAAGACTGACCAGTGTAAAGAGCAGGCAGATGCTTTGCAGGCAGAGCTGACCGCCACCGCCAGCGAGCAGATCACTGCCGCCAACGACCGGGTGCGTGCAGAGGCGGAGCAGAAGCGGCTGGAAGCCGCCGCTGCCCAGCTGGAAACTGCCGTGCAGAACGCACAGCAGCAGATGGACGCCTTGCAGGCTGCCTTGAACGACAGCCGCGCAAAGGCGGATACCGCTGCCTTGCAGCAGGCAGAGTTGACGGCGCAGATCGAGCAGCTGACCGCCGAGCTGAGCCGCATTGCAGAGGGCAGCGACAGCTTTCTGACCCAGCAGAACCAGCTGGCACAGGCGCTCAGCGCCAAGCGGCTGGAACAGGTGACCCGCCGCAAGGATGCAGAACTGGCTTACAGCCAGATCGCCGCGCTGGAACAGCGTGCCAAGGACGCCGCTGCCCGCCGCACTGCGCTGGAAGAAAGCCTTGCCGCCCTTGCGGCCCGCAGCGAAGCCTGCCGCACCGAGATCGAAGCCATCCGCAAGGCCAAGACCGACAGCCAGACCACCATTACCCAAAAGGAGCAGGCCATCCGCGAAGCCACCGAAAAGCGGCTTGCCTGCCAGCAGAAGGAAACGGAAGCGCTGGCAAAAGCCCGCACCGCCTCCGACAGCCGCGAGGAGATGGGCCGGGAGATGGCGCGTCTCGCCGAGCGCAAGGCTGCTGCCGAGACCGAGTACGACCAGACCGTGGCAAAGCTGTGGGACGAGTACCAGCTCTCGGTCAGTCAGGCGGAGCAGCTGTGCGTGGAGTTCGACAGCCTGCCCGCTCTGCGGGCACAGGTGGCCGACCTGCGCGGCAAGATCCGTGCCCTTGGCAGCGTGAATGTGAGCGCCATTGAGGAGTATAAGGAGGTCAAGACCCGCTACGATGAACTGTCCCGTCAGGTGACCGACGTGGAGGAGAGCCGCAACGAGCTGAGCCGCATGATCGCAAAACTTTCCGCCCAGATGCGGGAGATCTTCACCGACAGCTTCCGCGCCATCAACGAAAACTTCAGCCGCGTATTCACCGAGCTGTTCGGCGGCGGCGAAGCCAGCCTTGTGCTGGAGGACGAAAGCGATGTGCTGGCCTGCGGCATCGGCATCCGGGTGGCGCCGCCGGGCAAGGTCATCAAGAATCTGGAAGCCCTTTCCGGCGGCGAGCAGGCGCTGGTGGCGATCAGCATCTACTTTGCCATTCTGGCGGTGAACCCCGCGCCCTTCTGCATTCTGGACGAGATCGAAGCCGCCTTGGACGATGCCAACGTGGTGCGGTTTGCCCAGTATCTGCGCCGCATCAGCGACAAGACCCAGTTCATCGTCATCACCCACCGCCGCGGCACCATGGAGGCCGCCAACGTGTTGTATGGCGTTACCATGCAGGAGGACGGCGTGTCCAAGCTGCTCAAGCTGGATCTGGAACAGGTTGACGCAACGCTGGTTTCCTGATATAAAATAAACAGAAAATAGATAGGAGGACCACTATGGCGTTCTTCGGATTTGGAAAAAAAGAAAAAGACAAGATGAAAACGGGTCTGGAAAAGACCCGCACCGGCTTCTGGGGCAGCATTATGAACACCCTGACCGGCAGCGTCATCGACGATGAAATGTACGATGATCTGGAGGAGCAGCTGATCCTTGCCGACGTAGGCGGCGAGGTGGCGGTGCATCTGGTGGATAAACTCCGCGACCGTGTGCGCGACAAGGGGCTGAAAACCGGTGAGCAGGCCGCAGACGCCCTGCGCGACATCATTGCCGAGGAGATGACCCCAGAGGCCGAGATGGCGCTGGACGGCAAGCCCGCTGTCATTCTGGTCATCGGCGTCAACGGCGTGGGCAAGACCACCAGCATTGCCAAGCTGGCCGATTACTACACCCGGCAGGGCAAGCGGGTCATGCTGGCCGCCGGTGATACCTTCCGCGCCGCTGCCAGCGAGCAGCTGGAGATCTGGGCAAGCCGTGCCGGTGTGCCCATCGTCAGCGCAGGCGAAGGTGCAGACCCCGCTGCCGTCATCTTTGATACGGTCAAGTCTGCCACCGCACGCGGCTATGATATGGTCATTGCGGACACCGCAGGCCGTCTGCACAACAAATCAAACCTGATGGCAGAACTTTCCAAGATCAGCCGCAGCGTCAAAAAGGCAAGCCCGGAAGCCAGCCTTGAGACCCTGCTGGTGCTGGATGCCATCACCGGGCAGAACGCCATCAGTCAGGCCAAGGAGTTCTGCAAGGCTGCCGATGCCACCGGCATCATCCTGACCAAGCTGGACGGCACCGCCAAGGGCGGCTGCGTTGTGGCGGTCAAGCAGCGTCTGGGCCTGCCGGTGCGCTTCATCGGCGTGGGCGAGGGCATCGACGACCTGCTGCCCTTCACCCCGGAGGGCTTTGTGGAAGAGCTACTCCCCCGGGAATGGAAGCACTAAAACAGAACCCTCTCACCGTTCCGTCCGCTTACAGCGGCGCGGAAACGGAGATTCCCCTCTCTGGCGCTGGACGCGCCATCTCTCCCCGGCCGGGGAGAGTCTTTCCTCTCAGGGGGAGCTTTGAAAGCGGAAGGAGTATCAAGATGAAAATTTGTGCAGCCACCGGCAACGCCGGAAAGCTTCGCGAGCTGCGCCGCATTCTGGAAGCGCAGGGACATGAGGTGGTCAGCCAGAAAGAGCTGGGCATCACCATCGAGCCGGAAGAGACCGGCACCACCTTTGCCGAGAATGCCCTCATCAAGGCCGAGACCATCTGCAAGGCCAGCGGTCTGCCTACCATCGCCGATGACTCCGGCCTGTGTGTGGACGCGCTGGACGGCGCACCCGGCGTGTACAGCGCCCGCTACTGCGGCCACCACGGTGACGATGAAGCCAACAACGATAAGCTTCTGGCTGCCATGCAGGCGGTGCCTGCCGGGCAGCGGGGGGCAAAGTTCGTCTCGGCGGTGTGCTTCATCCTGCCGGACGGTCGGCACCTGACCTGCATGGGCGAGTGCCCGGGCAGCATCGCTTTTACGCGGCTGTGCGGCGACTACGGTTTTGGCTATGACCCGCTGTTCATCCCCGCCGACTGCGGCGTGGGCAAAACGGACAAGCGCCCCAACACCGAGAACCGCAGCTACGCCCAGCTGACCCCGGACGAAAAGGACGCCATCAGCCACCGCGGCAACGCGCTGGCAGCGCTGGAAAAGCAGCTGCCGGGCTTTCTGGGGGAGTGAAATGAAACTGACTGCGTCAGTTTCATTTCACAGACAAAAAATAAGTTCTATTGAAAATAAAGGAGAAAAACTATGCTGACTAGCAAACAGCGCGCCATTCTGCGCGGCAAGGCAAATACCATGGATCCCGTTTACATCGTGGGTAAGGGCGAGATCGACGAGACCCTGATTCAGGGCGTCAAGGACTGTCTGGACGCCCGGGAACTCATTAAGCTCAAAGTGCTGGAAAACAGCATGTACAACGCCCGCGAGGCCGCTACCAAGCTGGCCGAGGCCACCGGCGCCGACTGCGTGCTGTATCTGCAGAAGAAAAAGGACAGCGCCTACGCTGCCCTGCTGAAGTAAGATGAAGATCCTTCTCTATGGCGGCAGCTTTGACCCGCCCCATAACGGCCACCTGAATAATCTGCGTGCAGCGGCAGACCGTGTGCACCCGGATAAGATCGTGGTGATGCCGGCAGGCACCTCTCCCTTTAAGCAGGGGACGAACGCCTCCGGTGCGCTGCGGCTGGAAATGTGCCGGTGCTTTGCGGCACTGGCGCAGGAGCCGGGTATGCCGCCGCTGGAAGTAAGCGGCTGGGAGGTGGCGCAGGCCGCAGCGGGCAGCCGCAATTATACCGTGCTCACGCTGGAAATGCTGGCAAGGGAAAACCCGGGCGCTGTGCTGTACCTTGCCATTGGCAGCGATATGCTGCTCAGCTTTGAGGGCTGGCACCGCTGGCAGGATATCCTGCGCATTGCGCGGGTGGTGGTCACCAGCCGGGATATCGGCGATGCCCCGGCGCTGCACGCAAAGGCAAAGCTGCTGGACCCGTCGGGCGGACGCATCCTGTTTGCCCCCGTGCAGGCGCTGCCTATGGCAAGCAGCCAGCTGCGGGCCCGGCTTGCCGCCGGAGAGGAGTGCGAAGCTGAACTGCCGGAGGAAGTGCGCAGCGTCATCCGGCGGGAGGGACTATACCGGAACACAGAAGGAAGTAGCAGATAAATGGATCTGAAACAGGCAAAAGAGCTTGTGCGCAGCCGCTTGAGCGATAAGCGCTACGAGCACACCATCAACGTGAAAAAAATGGCCGTCAAGCTGGCCAAGCACTACGGCACCGACCCGGAGCAGGCCGCACTGGCGGCGCTTTTGCACGATGCCGCCAAGGAACTGCCCAAGGACGAGATGCGCGCCATCATGCAGGCGCACCCGGAATACGCGCAGGGCGGCGAAGCACGCCCCACGCCGGTGTGGCACGGCATCTGCGCCGCCATTCTGGCGCGTACCGAGTGGGGCGTTACGGACGAAGCCGTGCTCAGCGCCATTGCCTGCCATACCGCAGGCAAGGCGGGCATGACCCAGCTGGACAAGATCCTGTATCTGGCCGATATGACCAGTGCCGAGCGGGACTGGCCCGGGGTGGAAAAGCTGCGCAAGCTGGAAATGAAGGACTTGGACGCAGCCATGCTGGCAGCGCTCCGGCAGACGAACGGCTTTGTGCTGTCCGAGGGCAAGCCCTTAGACCCCGAAAGCAAGGCCGCCTACGAGGATATCTTAGCGCACAGCGGGCAGAATGAAGGGTGAAGAGCCGGACGCCGATTAAAAATGGTTCCGGACATCCCCGGATAAAACAATTGCAGATTTTGCCGTACCATGCTATACTGAAGGATATGACAGGTCTGCAGGTGAAAAACTCTGCAGAGCAGTGAAAAGCTGGAGGATACAAAAAGCATGAGCCAAACGCCACGCCATATCAATACAGACCGCTCACTCAGCCGCCCGGGTCAGGCGGCGCGCGCCCCGCAGGCTGTGGCCTGCACTGTGGTGCGTGGCGGCGCTGCGCCTGCTGGTGCCGGTGCGCTTTAC
>OLNP01002677.1_pt1 | contig 12597 bp, 14 predicted proteins | sample 1671951 | NCBI WGS metagenome assembly OLNP01 (sample SAMEA3136629, study PRJEB25190) | human gut metagenome | biome: human gut; feature: human-associated habitat; material: faeces | place: Austria | collected 2013
TTGTAACAAAACGCACAATCTGTGCTAAGTCTTCTTTCCCATTTGCCATTAAGATTCCATTTGGACAGTATTCAAACATTGTAGTATCATTATAACTATCTCCAAAAGCATAGCTATCTTCTTTTTCTAAATTGAAATAATTTAATAAAAATTCCATACCACTTGCTTTTGAATGTCCTTTTGGAACTACTTCAAAAAGATTAGAACCTCTGTCTATATAATCAAGTCCTTCATTTTCAATATATTCAATTATATTTTCTCGTTTGTCTGGATTTTCTAATGTGAAACAAAATTTATCAAAAGATAAATCCTCACTATTTAGGGGTTTTATTGGAAATCCTCTTTGTAAAAACTCTTGAATTTTAGCTTGTTTTTGCTTATCTTTTGTTTCTGTATCCATATAAATAGATTCTATTCCTTCTATTATCATTTCTGTTTCATTATCTTTTAAAACTTGAATAATCTCTTTATATTTATGCTTATCTATAGTTTTATGATATAAAACTTTGTTGTGAATTTCTATATAAGTTCCACATCCACAAATATATCCATCAAACTTCATATCTTGAAGTCTTGGCTCTATTAATGCTCTTGTTCTTCCTGTATTTATAATTGTTATATGTCCATTTTCTTGTGCTTTTTTAAGTGCAGTTTTTGTACTTTCTGGTATCTCCCCACTTGTTTCTGAAATCAATGTTCCATCGATATCAAAAAACAATATTTTCTTATTGTTCATCTATTTCCTCCCCGAATATTTTACTCTGTCCCCTAAAATTATATCATCTATATCTTTTACTATTGACTCCCTTTCATATGGATTTAAAGAATCATTTTCATAAATTTTTTGGCGTAAATTTCTAAGCATATTGTTTTTATTTTTTAATTTTTTATTGTATTTGCTTTCTATCTCACTAAAACTTTTGTTCAATTTATTTATGAGAGATGCCATCTCATCTGAGCTTCCGACAATTCTATTTAACAACATAAGATTTTGTGCTAAAAGTTCTGGAATATCGTCGTCATGGCTGTATCTAAGTTGATGGTCAATTTCTCCATATCCTTCTTCAAATATTGTTCTTACTTGTATTTCTATAGTTGAAGACTCATATCCCGAACCATATTTGATAAGATAATGAACTGATCTATATCCTGACACTCTAGATCTTACGGGTATAGATTTTTCCTCAAAAGTTGTTACATTATCTCCTTCTCTAATATTGGCTACTGTTTCTATTACATCCCATTTATTCGTTATAAATTGATGTATTTCTTCCCAATCGTCTTTGAAAATATGTATGGCACGTATACCCATTATATCTGTAATTTCATCCTTATAGTTTTGGATATTGAAATTAAAATTATCTCCGTATTTCTCCCTTCTATTAGGAGTTTTTCTAACTAGTTTTTGTAATAATCTTTTTGGGTCCTTTACCCTTGTTTTTACAGAATGGATTTTAGGATGTTGTCTCAAGACATTTGCAACATAGGTTAACCTAGCATCATAAATATCAATTGATTTTTTATAATCCTGTAATATGTTGTATAAGTCTACCCAATTTATGCCTAAATCCTTTAGGTCTTGTGGCTCTAAATCATATATCTCTAAAAATTCATTTTTATCCATATATCCTATCCACCTCCTTAACTAGTATCACCATTTATAACGTTTCTGTCAAGTAAATAAATTTAGATAATTTTAATATTGTTTTTTGCTCTTTTCTCTGTACTTTGAAGGTATAATACCTGTAGATGCTTTAAACTGAGATGTAAATGAGCTTGCTTTTTTAAATCCAATTTTTTGTGCTATATCACTTAGAGAATAGTCTGTTGTTTCTAATAGAACTTTTGCCTTTGATATTCTTATTTTAATTAAGTAAGAATGTGGTGTCTCTCCTAATGCCTTTTTAAATGCGGAACCAAAATAATTTTTTGATAAACCTGCTAATTGTGCCATTTCTTCTATTTTTATTTCTCTATTATAGTTATGATTTATAAAATCCGCAACTAAATAAATTCCTTTTTGATAACTTTGTTTTTCCTTAAACAGATTGATATCTTGATTATAATTTGCATTAATTAATTCTCTACAGATAAGATTTGATATCATATCTAGTTTAACTAAGTCTTTTTTATCTCTTTTTTTAAATTCATCTTGGAATATATGCAGGTAAAACTTTAATTCCCTAGATAAATATATAGGATGATTAAATAAATTATCACTACATTTAAGTTCCTGCATTATGTTTTTTAGATAATCTGTATCTATTAGAATACTTGTATAGTCTATGTTAGAGAGATTATATTTTATACCGTGTTTTTGGTTGCTTTTAGCTGTGTATATATATCCTATTTCTCCAAAGAATATACTATCTTCATTTACTAGAAAAGGTATTGGGCTGTTTGGAATAAAAAATTCGTATTCATTATGACTATGTAATCTAGATTTTATACATTCATTATCTGAAGGAATAGATTTAGCTATAAGTATATTTCTATTATAATAGATATCACAATTCTTATATAATTCCCTTGCTTTTTCATCATAGGAATTGACTATATTTATCATAATATTGCCTCCATTTTCATAATTTGCCCATACACTATAAAACTATACTTTATTCCATACACTTTTCCTTAAACCAGTCCCAATCCATACCGTATTTACCTTCAAGTAGCCATTCAGGACATTGCTTGCCATTATAATCTTGATGCTTTTTTAAACCTAAGTCATTTTGATAATTTTTTAAAACTTTATATAGTTCTATAGCATTTAAATAAGCTTGCTGTTGTTTCATTGCATTTGTGTACATACATATTTCAATAGAAATTCCAGTTAAATTTCCTTCTTGTGTCCCTTGCGCGTATGCTTGCCAATTTAAAGGAATATTTTGTATTATTTTATCGTATCCTACAGTAATTGTCCACGATGCATTTCTATATTTTGAATAACTTGTTCCCGCATATGGGTCGCTATTTGCATTTTTTAATGACTCATACATCTGTTCTGCATCAACATCTATACATGCAGTTTGATGTATTACTACATCTGTAGGTTTTATTACCTGTGCTGATATACAAGATCCTTTTTCTAACAATTTATCTGATATTACTTCTGCTCTTCCTATTTTTGTTCCATTTATAAGTACATTATCACTTACATATGATTTTGATGAAGAACCATAACTTAAATTTAATTTACTTATTAATAGACAAATTAAAAATACTATCATTATAAGATAAAAAGTTATATTCTTGTTTTTCTTAAAAAAATCTATATCAATAGATTTTAATTGTCTTTTGCTCATACTAAAATCCCCCATATATTATATTGTATCTCAATTTACATTTTATTTCTCATATATACATAATATCGTGAAAAAATGTTTTTTTCATTTTAAATTCCTTAACTTTTCTTAATTTCAAAAAATAAAAGCCTCCTATTGGAGACCTTCATACTTATCCTCAAAAAATATATTTATTTTTTCTATTACATCACATAGAACTTCTTGTTCTTCATCGTTATAAGAGTTTAATGTTGCTTGTACCATTTCTTTGTGAAAATCTGCATGTATTTTATAAGCATGCTTTCCCTTTTCAGTTAGACTTACTAACACAACTCTTCTATCTTCTTCCGTTCTCGATCTTTCAGCATAACCTTTTTTTATAAGTCTATTAATTGCAGATGTTAGCGTTCCAACTGTTATTCTTAAATCGTGGGCAATTTCTCCCATAGTTCTGTTTCCTTGAGTTCCTATTGCATCAATTGTGTGTATCTCTGTTATAGATAAATCTTTTATCTCAGAACTTTTTAAAACCTTTTCTTCTATATGTAAAATATCATTAAATAATTGCACCAAAAGTGAATTTAATCGTTCCGCTCTCTTTTCCATTTTATTTTCTCTCCATATTTATTTTAATCTTAAATGTATTATAATAAATTTTAGAAATAATTTCAATTGATATTATACTTCATAAAAGTTACCCATTTTTCTAAATTTATTATATCTCTTTTGTAATAAATCTTGTTTTTTTATATCAATTAAATTATTTAAATCTGAATTTATGAGTCTTTTTATGTTTTCTGAAACTAAAGAAGGATTTGTATGTGCACCTTCTATTGGTTCATCTATTATATTATCTATTATTCCCAAACTAAGTAAGTCTAAAGCTGTTATTTTCATAACTTCTGCTGCTTCTTTAGTTCTTGATGAATCTTTCCATAAAATTGTCGCAAATCCTTCTGGAGATAAAATAGAGTAAATCGAATTTTTAAGCATATACACCTTATCAGATACACTAAGTCCCAATGCCCCTCCACTGCCGCCTTCTCCTGTTATTATTGATATTATTGGTGTTTTTAGTCTACTCATTTCCATTAAATTCTGTGCAATTGCCTGACCTTGACCTCTTTCTTCTGCCCCAACTCCACAATATGCACCTGGTGTATCGACAAAACATATTATAGGTCTATTAAATTTTTCAGCTTGTTTCATAAGTCTTAATGCTTTTCTATATCCTTCTGGATGAACCATTCCGAAATTTGTATCTACATTTTCTTTTACATTTTTACCTTTATTAACTCCTATTACTGTGACACTTATTTTATCTATTGATGCAATTCCACCTATTACTGCTTTGTCGTCTCTAAAATTTCTATCACCATGGAATTCAATAAAATCATCGAAAATATTTTCTATATAAAATCGTACGTTTGGTCTTTCTTTATTTCTTGCTATCTCTACAATATTCCATACTTCATTCTTTTTATCCTTCAACATCTATCACCACCTTTAGATATTCTTTTCTTTATATTCCATGTAATTTAAGCACTCTTGATAAATAATTTTTTAAATTTTTTCTATCTACAATATCATCTACAAATCCCTTTTCTAGCATAAATTCTGCACTTTGGAAGTCTTCTGGTAATTTCTGATTTATTGTATTTTCAATTACCCTACGACCTGCGAATCCTAAAATTGCTCCTGGTTCAGAGATTATTATATCTCCAAGCATTGCAAAACTAGCGGTTACTCCTCCTGTTGTTGGATTTGTTATTACACTTATATACAAAAGTCCTGCTTCATCATGTTTTGCTATTGCTGCAGATGTTTTTGCCATCTGCATAAGTGAAATTATTCCTTCTTGCATTCTAGCTCCTCCAGAAGCAGTAAATATAATAAGCGGAAGTTTATTTTGTGTTGCATATTCTATAATTCTTGTAATTCTTTCACCGACAGCACTTCCCATACTTCCCATCATAAAATTACTATCCATTATTGCAGTTGCTACTTTTTTTGAATTTATATTTCCAACCCCACAAAGTACACCTTCATCTAAATCAGATTTTTGTTCAGCTTTTTTTAACTTTTCTTCATATCCTGGGAATTCTAATGGATTTGTAACTTTTATTTCTTGAAACATCTCAATAAAGCTATCTTTATCGAATATTTGATTTATCCTTTCTTTTGCCGATATATTGAAGTGGTAATTACAATTAGGGCATACATAATCATCATTTTTTAGATCTTCTAAATAAATTATACTCTTACATTTTTTACAATTTATCCATTTTCCATTTGGTATATTAGGTATAAATTCTTTATCTTTTAGTGGTTTGCTACTAACTGTTATATATTCTTGTTTTCTAAATAAATTTTTAAGCATTATTTCTCACCAACTTTTCTGCTATAAATGATGTATCATAATTTCCTTTTAAAAAATCTCTATTATTTAATATACTGTATTGAAAATCTATATTTGTCTTTACTCCTCCTATTGCAAATTCTCCTAGTGCTCTTTTCATCTTTATTATTGCTTCATCTCTCGTAGCGCCATATGTTATCATCTTTCCTATCATTGAGTCGTAGTATGGAGGTATTTCATATCCAGAATAAATTGCACTGTCAACTCTAACCCCTGGGCCTGATGGTATATATAATTCTTTTATAAGTCCTGGAGATGGTCTAAAATTATTATCTGTGTCTTCGGCATTTATTCTGCATTCAATTGCATTTCCGCTTATACAAATATCATCTTGAATCAAATCTAATTTCTTTCCCGATGCTATTTTTAATTGTTCCTTAACTATATCTACCCCTGTAACCATTTCAGTTATAGGATGTTCAACCTGAATTCTAGTATTCATTTCCATAAAGTAAAAATTGCAATCTTTATCCACAAGAAATTCTATTGTCCCTGCATTTTTATAATTTACAGCCTTTGCTGCACATTTTGCAACCTCTCCCATTTTTTCTCTAAGTTTTGGATTTAAAAAAGTAGATGGTGCTTCTTCTAGCACTTTTTGATTATTTCTTTGAAGTGAACATTCTCTTTCGCCTAGATGAATTGTATTTCCATATTCATCAGCTAAAATTTGAAATTCTATATGTCTTGGTTTTTGTATAAATTTTTCTATATAAATTCTATCATCTGAAAAACATGCTTTTGATTCTAACTTTGCAGCGTTATAGTTGTGTTCAAATTCACCTTCTTCATTTACTATTCTAATTCCTTTTCCACCACCGCCAGCAGCTGCCTTTATCATTACTGGAAAACCAATTTCCTTTGCTATTTCAAGTGCTTGTGAAACTGAAGTTATTTCACCTTCATATCCAGGAACTACAGGTACATTTGCTTTTTTCATAACTTCTCTTGCTTTAGCCTTATTTCCCATAAGTTCTATAATCTTATAATCTGGTCCTATATATTTTATATTGCACTCTTCACACATCTTTGCAAATTTAGGATTTTCAGATAAAAAACCAAACCCTGGATGAATCCCTTCACACCCAGTAAGCACACATGCACTTAATATATTAGTCATATTCAAATAACTATCTTTACTTTGTGGTCCACCTACACAAACTGCTTCATCTGCCATCTGTGTATGAAGTGCATATTTATCAGCTTCTGAATAAATCGCAACTGTAGATATACCAAGTTCTCTACATGCACGTATTATTCTAACTGCTATTTCTCCTCTATTTGCTATTAAAATTTTCTTTAGCATCTTATCACCTACCCAATTGCAAACATTATTTCACCTTGGCAAACTACCTTTCCATCTACACTTGCATACCCAGTTCCAACTCCTATAGATCCTCTTAATTTTGTTATCTCAATTTCTAAATCTAATCTATCCCCAGGCATTACTTGTTGCTTCCATCTTACTTTGTCTGCTCCAACTAAAAAACCTATTTTCCCTTTGAATTCTTCTTTTGAAAGAATACAAATAGCACCCATTTGTGCCAAAGCTTCTAATATCAAAACTCCTGGCATTACTGGATAATCTGGAAAATGTCCGTTGAAAAATTCTTCATTTATAGATATATTTTTAAACCCTTTTGCTCTTTTTCCTTCTTCAACTTCTTCTACTCTGTCTATCATTAAAAATGGATATCTATGTGGTAAAATTTCTTTGATTTCTTTTGCTCCTAACATAATTTTCTCCTATAATTTTTTCACCTTAAATAATTCTTGTCCATATTGGACCATCTTGCCCTCTTGTGCCATAATCTCAACTATCTCACAATTAAATTCGGCATTTATTTCATTCATCAATTTCATTGCTTCGACTATGCAAACTATATCACCTTTGCTTACCTTGTCCCCTTTTTGAACAAAAGGCTCTACATCAGGTGATGATTTTGAATAAAATGTACCAACTATTGGTGATTTTATAAACTCTATATTTTCTTCTACTTGTGACTCATTTGTAATATTTTCATTTTCTTTAATATTTATTTTTGAAGAAATTGTATTGTTATGTTGTTTTTCTTCCTTATTTTCTATTGCTGAAACTTCATTTTGTATTTTATTAGGTACATAATCTCTAGACATACTCTTGTCTATTTTTATATATCCATCTTCATTCTCCAATTCAAAATAAGCTAATTTTGAATCGTCTAAAATAGAAATTAATTCTTTTACTTCATTAAAATTCATAGCGTCCTCCGATTAATCCCACTTTTTAAATAATAGACATGCATTATGTCCTCCAAATCCAAGTGAATTGTTAAGAGCATATTTTAAATCTGCACATCTTCCTTTGTTTGGAACATAATCCAAATCTAATTCTTCTTCACTTTCTGTATAACCTATTGTTGGAGGTATAAAACCTTCATTTAATGCTCTTACACATATTATTGATTCAACTGCTCCCGCTGCACCTAATAAATGACCTATCATTGATTTTGTCGATGATATTGGTATATTTTTCGCATCTTCTCCGAAAGCATTTTTTATAGCTCTAGTTTCATATAAGTCATTGTAGTAAGTAGATGTCCCATGTGCATTTATGTATGAAACATCGTTCATTTTTACATTTGCTTCTTTGACTGCATTTTTCATCGCATTTGCTGCAGCTACTCCTTCTGGTGATGGAGAAGTTATATGATATGCATCACATGTTGAGCCATATCCAACGATTTCTGCAAGTATATTTGCTCCTCTTTTTTTAGCATGTTCTAAACTTTCGATTACTAATATTCCAGCACCTTCTCCCATTACAAATCCGCCTCTCTCTTTGTCAAATGGAATTGATGCTTTAGTTTTATTTTTGCTAGTTGATAATGCCCTCATATTTGTAAAACCAGCAATTGCAATCGGTGTGATTGATGATTCACAACCACCAGTTATAGCTATATCAGCATAACCATCTTTTATATGTCTGTATGCATCTCCTATACTATTAGTTCCCGTTGCACAAGCTGTTACTACTGATGTACACATTCCTCTAGCCCCAAATTTAATTGCGATGTTTGCTGCTGCTGCATTTATTATAGTCATTGGTATATACATTGGTGATATTCGTTTTATCCCCTTAGTATGTAGCGTTTTGAATTCTTTTTCATTAGTATTAAATCCACCAATACCTGAACCTACTATAACTGCAAATCTGTCTTTATCTATTTGATTTAAATCTAATTTTGCATTTTCAACTGCCTCCATACTTGCAATCAGTGCGTATTGAGTAAATTTATCTAATCTTCTACATTCTTTTTTATCTAAAAATTTTTCTATGTCTAAGTTCTTTACTTCTCCCGCAAATTTCACATCTAATCCTTCTGTATCGATTGATTTTATTGTATCTATTCCTAATTTTCCAGATTTGGCATTTTCCCAAAACTCAGCCTCTGTATTTCCAATTGGAGTTACAGCCCCCATTCCTGTTATAACTACTCTATTTTTCATTTAATCCTCCTGTTTTTCGAATTACATAGCCATTCCACCATCTACGTGAATTACTTGGCCTGTTATATAATTTGAATTTTCACTGCCTAAAAATAATGCCACATTTGCTATATCTTCAACATTTCCAAATTTATTTAATGGTATTTGTGATAATATTTTTTTCTTTTGATCATCACTCAAAATCTTGGTCATATCTGTATCTATAAATCCTGGGGCTATTGCATTAACTGTGATATTTCTGCTTCCTATTTCTTTTGCAAGTGATTTTGTCATCCCGATTAATCCAGCCTTTGATGCACAATAATTAACTTGTCCTGGATTTCCAACCACACCTACTACAGATGCCATATTTACTATTTTTCCGTATTTTTGCTTTAACATTATCGGAGTCACTGCTTTTAAACAGTTGAAAGCCCCTTTTAAATTTGTTTTTATTACGCTATCAAAATCTTCTTCTTTCATTCTTATAATAAGATTGTCTTTTGTTATTCCAGCATTGTTTACTAATATATCGACTCTTCCAAATTCTTTTTTTGCTTCTTTTATAAGATTTTCTGCTTGTTCTAATTCGCTTACATCTGCTTTTACTACTAATACTTGAGAACCTAAATCTTCTAATTCTTTTTTAACTTTTAATGCTTCTTCCTCATTATTTCTATAATTAATAACTACATTTGCCCCTTCTTTTGCAAATTTTTTAGCTATACATTTTCCTATTCCTCTTGATGCACCTGTTATTACAGCACATTTTCCCTTTAACATAAAATCCTCCATTTCAGCTTTTATAAGTTTTATAAAGCCCCTTTAATGTATAATTTCTTTATAATTCCAAACTTGATATTGTGCTTTCTAATGAATCAATATCACACACGTTATATATTTTTACTGATTTATCTATTTTTTTTACAAATCCACTTAATGCTTTTCCTGGACCAACTTCTATAAAAGTGTCAACACCTTTGTTTATTAAATCTCTTATGCTCTTTTCGAATAAAACTGGTGACATTATTTGTTGTCTAAGTAACTCTTTTATATCATCATCTTTTTTATAGGGGGCACCTTTTACATTTGAATATACAACCTTTTTAAAATCATTTATCTCTGCTTTTTTTACTTCTTCATAAAATTTATAACTTGCATCTTTGTACATCGAACAGTGAAATGGACCACTGACCTTTAATGGAAGTGCCCTTCCACCAAGTTCTTTTGCTATTTTAGCACTCGCCTCTAAAGCTTTTACTTCTCCTGAAATTACTGTTTGACCAGGACAATTATAATTTGCACCTTCGACTAATCCAAATTCACTTGATCTTTTTATCAATTCTTCAACCTTTTCTGGACTTAATTTTAAAATTGCCATCATGCTTCCTTCTTCTGGGCTTATAGCACTATCCATTATCTCAGCTCTCTTTTTGATTAGTTTAATTCCATCTTCAAAACTTATCACACCAGAATCAACAAGTGCACCATATTCACCTAATGAAAGTCCCAAGGTATACTTAGCAGAAATTCCTCTAAGCTCTACAGCCTTAGCAGATGCAAGTGATGTTAGTAAAATTGCTGGTTGTGAATATTTAGTTCTTTTTAAATCATCTTCATTACCATTAAAAATCATCTCTTTCATAGGCATATTTAAAATCTCATCACCCATATCGAATATTTCTTTACATTCATCTATATTGTCATATAAACTTTTTCCCATGCCTACATATTGTGAACCTTGCCCTGGAAAAAGAAATGCTATATTCTCGTTCATAATCTCCTCCATATAAAACTTGTGTAATTTATTTATGCATTGAATCTAAAACTTATATTATTTATATATTTATAATTTATGCATTTATCAAACTCAGTCATTAGCTCTTCTATTATTTCCTTGCAACTTTGCTCCTTTTTCACAAGTCCCGCTATTTGACCTGCCATAACACTTCCATTTTCTGTGTCACCTTCTATAACTGCTTTTCTTAAAGCACCTCTAGTTAAAGATTCTAGTTTTTCAGAATTAGAATTACTTTTTTCTATTTTTATATACTCTCTAGTTAGTTTATTTCTAAGAACTCTTACTGGATGAGAAGTTGAAGTCCCTGTAACTTCTGTTTCTATATCTTTAGCTTTTAATACTTTTTCTTTATAGTTTTTATGTACATTACATTCATTTGAAACTAAAAAGCGAGTTCCCATTTGGACACCGACAGCTCCTAACATAAATGATGCTGCTATTCCCCTTCCGTCTCCAATTCCCCCAGCTGCTATAACTGGAATATTCACTGCATCTACAACTTGTGGAACTAAACTCATTGTAGTCGTTTGGCCTATATGTCCGCCAGACTCCATTCCCTCAGCTATCACGGCATCTGCACCGAACTTCTCCATTCTTTTTGCAATCGCTACTGATGGAACTACTGGAATAACCTTAATTCCGTGACTTTTCCACATTTCTATATATTTACCTGGACTTCCTGCACCCGTTGTAACTACAGGAACTTTTTCATCACATACTAAGTGTGCTATCTCATCTGCATTATCTTGCATAAGCATTACATTTACACCAAATGGTTTATCTGTTAGCTCCTTTGCTTTTCTAATTTGGGCTCTTACAACTTCTGTTGGTCCAACACCACTTATTATCCCAAGGCCACCTGCCTCACTAACTCCAACAGCAAGAGATGCATCTGCAATCCATGCCATCCCTCCTTGTATTATTGGATATTTTATATTCAATAATTCTGTTATCACATTACAATTCATAACCTCGTTAAATCCTCTCTTAATATATTTTAATAAATCTAACTAAATAGCTAGTTAGATTTATTTGGATTTATTAAATTTTCACTTTGCAATAATCCTACTTAACTGCAACTTTTCCCTCTATGTGTGCAACTAAATCTTGAACTGATTTTAGATTTTCAGCATCTTCTATTTCAATATCGAATTCTTCCTCTATCTCAGTAACTAATTCAAAAACATCTAGTGAATCTATTTCTAAAGATTCAAAAGTACTTTCCAATTTTATATCGTCCTTTTCTAAAGATAAGCTTTCTACCATCATTTCTTGTATTTTTTCAAACATAATTTTTCCTCCTAATTTTGATCTTAATTTTTTGTTTTTTAATTTTAATCTTAGTAAATCTTTTATTCCCTTATTTTTTTATAATTTATTAAATTAATTTTGAGTATTATCCCAAATTAATTATTTTGCCATTTTATTAAGCAGGCTCCAGACGTAAGCCCTGCCCCAAATCCAACTGCAATTAATTTATCTCCTTTTTTAAGCAAATTCTTTTCACTCATTTCGCTTATTGCAATTGGTATTGATGCTGCTGAAGTATTTCCATATTCATCTATATTTATATAGAATTTATCCACAGGAATTTCTAACTTCTTGGCAGCAAATTGAATAATTCT
>OLNP01002680.1_pt1 | contig 12594 bp, 6 predicted proteins | sample 1671951 | NCBI WGS metagenome assembly OLNP01 (sample SAMEA3136629, study PRJEB25190) | human gut metagenome | biome: human gut; feature: human-associated habitat; material: faeces | place: Austria | collected 2013
ATATATTCCATATAGTATATCCAATAATTTAATAAATCTTCAAATTCAATGTCTAAATACTCTCCTAATTTATTTTTTATAATAACTTTCATAAAAATAACTAAACTTAATGGAAGAAAAGCTATGCCAAAGTTTTTATAAAAGGATTTATATTCTTTTTGCATTCCTGAAATAACAACTATTGACCCTGCAATAGATGCACAAAATATTTCTACTATCTCAAAAAATATTTCTGTATTGTTTTTAGAAAAATATAAATATATAGCATATGCTACAAAAAGAGGAATTGCTTGTATAGATTCTTTAGAAATATTCTCTTTAATATTCTTCATAATCCATTTTCTCCTTTTTAAATGTCATTTTTATAGTTGTTCCTTCATTTATTACACTATCAATAACTATTGTTCCATTTTGTTTTTCTACAAGAGTCTTTACCACAAATAATCCTATACCAGTTCCCTTTGTTGAAGCATTTTCATTATTTTTTCCCATTGAATATCTATTAAAAGCATTTTCAATAAATGTTTTTTCCATTCCTACTCCATCATCTCTTACTATAAGGTCTACCACTTCCCCTTTATCCTCTAATATTACTTCTATTGTTCCATCTGGTTTTGTAAATTTTATTGCATTAGAAATAAGATTTAATATTATACGTTGCATAAATTCATCATCTAAATTAACATAAATTTCTTCTTCATTTGTATCAAAAATTAAATGTATCTCCTTACTTTCAGCATAATCTACTAAAGAAGTTACAACATCTTCTGCTACATCTACAATATTTTTTACTCTTAAATTAGGAGTTAAATAGTCTGCATATATTCTACTTGTATCTATAATGTTATTGGTAAGTCTTATTAAGGATATACAATTTTGTTTTGAAATATTATTATACTTTCTTACCATTTCATAATTGTTATTTTCTATGTACATTTTTATAACTTGAGTTGCAGAATAAATAACATTTATAGGAGTTTTTAAATCATGAGATATATTAGATAAAAAGTCACTTTTTAATTTTTCATCTAATTTTTTATTTTCCATAGTTTCTTTCATTTTAGCTGCTTTTATTGCAGAAGTTACATCATTAAAAATAACTATTCTTTCTTCCTCATCATCTAATATATGTACTACTTCCATATCTACATATGTATCAGAATTAATTATTCCTCTAAATATAGGATTAGTAGTTTTTATTTTATCATCAATAAATGGATTATTTTCTATTTTTAAAAAGGAAAATAGTTTTCTATTTATAATATCCCTTATATTTTTTTCATTTATCATTTCACAAAAACTTGAATTTGCAAAAACTATTCTTTCACTATTTTCATTTATTATTACTAATGGAATTGGAACATTTGTAAAGAAATTTCTAAGTATACTTTCTTTATTAAGCATAACCTTTTGAGTAAATTCTAATTCTCTATTTCTTGAAAATATTCTTTTATTAAGTTTATCAAGTTCCATATTTCTTTCATATAAGTCTCTAAATATTACATTATAAGGAATCTTTAATAAATGCTCTGACACTACACTACACCCTGTTGTAATTGCACAAAATTCAAGACCTTCAAAAACATATGTTAAATAAATTTTTTCATTTCCTTTTAAAATAAGTGTAAACATATATAAAAGAACTACAATTAAAATTAATATATTATAAACTGTTACATAATTAATTTTTTTATCTCTAAAAAGGTCATAGGCTCTAAGACCTACTATATTATTTAACAAGACAAGGGTAGTTATAACATTAATAACATTCATCATTCCTAAAGGATAACCATTTATTACCGAATTATGATTTGCATATATTAACCCTAAACCTATTAATATAAGTGCTATGGAATATTTTTTATCTTTATTTATATAATTAACCTGAAAAGCAAGCAAAATGGCTAATATATAATACTTAATACTTTGCATTGTATATTCTCCTCCTGCTTTGAAAAAACTAAAACTCAATTCGGGTTTGTCTGGCAAAATTCCTATTAAACAATAGCAAATAACAAACATGTTAAATAAACTACATACCTTAAAAAAGCCATGGGTATATATGCTTTTAGTGAATTTTACTATAAGTAAAATATAACTTGATTCTATAAGAAAAATTATTCCAATTATATCTTCTCCTAAATCATTTATATTTTTTAAAGAAAACTTAACCACTAAGAAGGCAATTAAAGATATTAAAAATGTTTCTATATATTTTTTTCTTTCTATGTATAAAATATCATTATATTCCTCAAAATTTTCCACTCCAAAATCCCCCTTACATAATACCTATTTTACATTAAATAATTAATATTGTGAAGGTTTAAGCTAGAAAGGATTTTTTAAATTTACTAAATAATACAAAAAGAAAAAGTATGAATTATTCTAAATAAAATAATTCATACTTAAAATTAAACTGTTTATTTATCAGCAAAACTACTTTCTTTCCATCTATCTGATATTTTCTTTGTGCCTTTATTTATTACTCCTTTTAAAGCTACTCCTATTACTAAGAATACAATTAAAAATACAAATAACATTATAATATCTTTTAATAATATTCCTTTATTAATACCTGCTGCAAGTTCTCTCATAATTCCTACTGAATACTTAAATGGAAGGAAAGGATTAATAATTTGGAAGAACTTTGGCATTACTTCTACTGGGAAAGTTCCTCCTGAAGCAGCACTTTGAAGTACAAGAAATATTATTCCTATTGCCTTTCCTAAATTTCCAAAAACAGAAACTAAAGTATATACTATTATTGTAAATACAATACTTATAAAAATACTTGAAATTACAAATAATACTGGATGAATTAAATATACTCCAAGCATAAATATGTCTCCTAAAGTAACAACTAAAGCTTGAACTATTCCTATAGTAATAAATAACATAAGTTTTCCAAAGTATTCTTCAATAGGCTTTATTTCTTCTCCATCATCAAACTTCTTAGTTTTTACATTAAATATAGCTACTAATAAGTATCCTCCAACCCATATTGAAAGACTTGTAAAGAAAGGTGATAATTCTGAACCAAAGTTTGGAATAGGATATAATGTATTTTTTTCAATTTCTACAGGGTCACCTAAAAATGATGATGTTGTTTTCCAATCATTTATAAGAAGGTCTAATACTTCATCTATTTTTTCTTCATCATTTACAGAATCTATTTTCTCAACTACTTGGCTTAGTTTTGTTTTAACTTCTGGAAGTATTTTTTTAACTTCTTGAAGCTTATCTTTTCCAAGTTCTATACCACTTCCTAAAGTACCTACAATATTATTTATTTGAGGCATAGCACTATCTATCTTTTTTAATGCTGTTAAACCATTATCTGAAATATTATTTATCTTTGTTATTCCTGATTGAATTTCAGGTAAAATTACATTATTAAAATCAGAATTTAAAGATAATACTTTATTATTTACTTCTCCAATTTTTGATTTTACTTCATTAAAAAACTCTTTAGTAAGAAGACCATTATTATCTGTTTCATTAAGTACCTTATCTATAACTTTTATAGTGTCATTAAGTTTAATATGTGTTTCATTAAATCTATTTGATATTTCAGTTAATTTATTACTATTTATTATGTTATTTATATAATCTATAATATTTTTTATTCCTTGAACCTTTGTATCAATATTTTCTAGGGATGTTTTTGAGAAAGTTATTATTTGTTTTAATTGTTCCTCTGAAGTTTCATCATAATTAATAGAATTAACTAAATCATAAATATCTTGAGAAACACTTCCACAAACATTTAAATCTTGTTCTATTACTGGAGCTAATTCATTTATTGTACTTTGTATTTTGTTTAAATAATCTTCTCCCTTTGTTAATATATCCTCACTTTTAGTTATAGTATCATTTAAAGTTGGTAGTAATTCATTTATTTTATTTACTAAATCTTCTCCAGTTATTAATCCATCAGAAGCCTTGTTTATAATATCTTCTATCTCTGGCATTTTTTCATTTAATTTATATATTAAATCAACAAGTTTTTCTACATCTGGTTTAGCTTCTAAAGCTTTTATTCCAAGTTCATTTGCAATTTTAAAAATTATCCCATCTACTGTTTCTACCACTTCACTTGAAATTTGCTCTTGAATACTTGTAACTCCTTTATCTGTTATTTTAGGAGCTATTGGATTTATTTTTTGATTAAGGGTATATTTTAATTTAGGCTTTACTATATCACCTGTTGTCATAGTTAATAAATCTTTTGTAAAATCTTTTGGAATTTCTATACTTGCATAATAAGTTTCATTTTCAAGTCCATCTTTAGCTTCTTTTTCACTTACAAAATTCCATCCAAGAGCAGTATTTTCTTTTAAAGAATCTACAACTTGCTCTCCTAAATTAATTTTTTTATCTTCAAGAGTTCCACCTTTATCATTATTTATTACTGCTATTTGTATACCATTTGTATTTCCATAAGGATCCCAGTCTGCTTTAATATTAAACCATGCATAAAGGGCTGGAAGTATAGTAAGTGCTATTGCTATAATTAATGCTACCCAATTTGTAAAAATACTTTTCATATCTCTTTTATATATCTTTAATATATTTTTCATAGCTCTTAACTCAACTCCTTTATATTATAATCCACTTTCCTCAAATTTTTCTCCAAAATAATCTTTACCATTTAATAGCTTTTTAATAACTACTCCTATTAATAAAAATACTACAAAATAAATTGATAGGTATAAAATATCTTTTATTAAAAGTTCTAAAGTAATTCCTCCTATAGCTTCTCTCATAGCTCCAATAGAATATTTAAATGGAACCCATTTGTATAAATCTTGGAAGAACTTAGGTAATACTTGTATAGGATATAATCCTCCACCTGCTGCTATTTGTACTACTAGAAGCACAAATGAAACTGCTTCTCCTATTTTTCCTATACCAGCTGTTAAAGAATAAGTTATAGTATTGAACACTAAGCTTATAAACATTGAAATTAACATAAATAATACTGCTTCTGTACTATATACTTTTAATATGTATATTTCTCCTAATATAAGAAGTATAGCTTGTAATAATCCTATTGTTATAAAAGTAAGATATTTACCAAAGAATTTTTCTACCTCAGTAAATTCTTTATCTGAACCATCTTCAAAGGCTTTAACCTTAACAGTAGTTAAAGCTACTAATAATAAAGAACCAACCCATAATGCAAGACTTGAATAAAATGGTGCTGTTTCTGAACCATAGTTATCAATTGGATATAATATATCTTTTTCTACTTCTATTGGACTTGATAAAAAGCTACTTTCATCTTCTCCATTTAATGTTATTAAATTAAGTATTTTATCAAAGGTTTTTCCATCATCTAATTCCTTTACCTTACTTGTAAAATCATCAAGTTTTTCTTTAATTGTTGGTAATTTTTCTTTAATTTCTGGAAGTTCCTCTACTCCTAAATTTGAGCCATCATTTATTAATGAAATTATACTTTTTAAATCAGGAACACAATCTTTAATACCATTTAAAAGAGTTGTGCCATTATTTAACAAGCCACCTATATCACTTATTCCTTGATTAATGGCTGGAAGTATAATTTTAGGATAATCTTTATTTGCCTTATTTACTAAATCTCTAGTATCACTTACAGCTTTTTTTATGGAATTTAATCTTTCTTTTGATAAAGTTTTGCCACTTTCTATATCACTTATTCCTTTGTCTATTAAATCTATTGCCTTTGTGCTTTTTATGCTTATATTTTCAAAAGTAGTTATTACTGAAGAAATTTTTTCATTATTTACTACATTATTAATTGATTTTAATAATGAGTTTAAAGATACTAATGAAGTATTAACCTTTTCTAATCTTTCTTTTGAATCTAGTAATACATTTTTTATATTTTCTGATGTTTCTTCAGAATTTATAGGTTCAAGTAAGTTATTTGCTGAATCTAAAATATTAACTGAAAATGCTAAACCTTGTTCTATTGAAGGAGTTATACTTTCCACTCCTTTTTGTATTTGTGATAAATACTCATTTCCTTTATTTAATATATTGTCACATTCATTTAATGTACTTTCAAGTTCTGGTATAATTTCATTACTTTTTTTAACAATTTCATCTATTTTAGAAGAACCATCATCTACCTTATCTAAAAGCTGAACTAACTCAGGCATACTATCATCTACTTTATAAAGTATATCCACAAACTTTCTTATTTTTTCTTTTGAATTTTCAGCTTCTGTTCCTATGTTGTTAACTATTTTAAATATTATTCCATCTACTGTTTCTACAACTTGATTTCCAACTTGAGTTTTTATTGTACTTGCACCAGTATTTGTAATTATAGCTGCTACCCCATTAAGTTTTTGATTTGCAGAATATATTATTTTTGGTTTTTCTATATTGTCTGTAGTAATTGATAATAACTTTTCTGTAAAATCTTCTGGAATTAAAAGTGTAGCATAGTACTTTCCATTTTCTAATCCTTCTTCTGCTTCTTCTTTACTTATAAAATTCCATCCAAGGGCATCATTTTTTTTCATAGAATCTATTATTTGCTCTCCTGCATTAAATTCTTTTCCATTAAAGCTTCCACCCTTATCTTCATTAACAACTCCAACTTGAATTCCTCCTGTACTTTCATAAGGAGCCCAAGCTGCTTTAATATTAAACCATGCATATAGACATGGTAATATTATAAGAGCTATAGCCATGGCTAAAGCCACTTTGTTTTTAAAAATCTCTTTAATATCTCTTTTATAAATTTTCAAAACATTCTTCATCTGACCACACCTTCATTTTTAATACTAAGACTATTATATCACAAAGTGACCAAAAGTCATTTTATTTATTAAAATTTTATAGAAAAAATTTAGGAGTCTTAAAATTAACTCCTAAATTTATTATTATAATTACCACTTCTTTTTATTTTTTAATAATGATGATACATCTAACTGTTCTTTTTCTTCTTTCTTTTTTTGTTTTTTCTTTTTATCTTTAGGAATTATATCATCTTTCTCTTTTTCATTACTTATATTAGTATACTCTTTTTCTTCTTTTTTATTTTCTTCATCTTTACTTTTTTCTTTTTTATTATTTTGTGAAGAATTTTTTACTTTCTTAAAGTACTTTGAAAAATCTAAATTAAGCCTTCTATAAACTATATCTAAGAAAAATAATACTAAAGCAAAAATTAAAAATATATTACTTAAATTTATTTTTTTATAAGCTTCTTTAAGTTCTCCTTTAAAGACATCCTTAGAATTATTTATAAACTTTCCATCAACCTCACTTACTAAAGTTTTAACTTTGTCTTTATTTTTATTAAATTTATATTCATCAGAATATTGAAGAGAAAAAGCACCTGTATAATTATTTATAATCTCTCCATCCTTTTCTTCCCTTACATTAAAATTATAAAAACCTATTTCATCTAACTTTACTTTTCCTGTATACTTTCCTGGTTCTTCTTCAATAAGTTCTATTTCTCCATTACTTCCTGATTCACTATTATAAATTGCTTTTATTTTTGAACCTTCTAAATTTGAATCACTATAAAATTCTATTAATGCTTCATTTCCCTCTTGAGATATAGAAAGTTTTCCTTCATCACTTAATTCTGGAATAGTCCAATAGATAGCATTTTTTATAAGTTGTGCTCCCTTATTCCAGGTTAGATAATCACTACTCCACTGTCCATTAATATCAGAAGTCCAGCTTACAGTTTTTCCAATTCCATATCTATAAGATGCAAGTATTGGCTCATGATGATTTGAAGTAAGAATTTCTGTTGCATTTTCCTTTATTGAAGTTCCTATATATCCTTTTAAATCAGGAATTCCTTCTTTAGTATTAATTCCACTTAAAATTTCACTATTACTTGAAATTGAAGGAGTAAATTCTTCATTTATTATATAAGTTCCTGCAGATAATAATACTTCCCTTGCAAATATTCTTGGAATATCTGTATATTTATCTGTATGATAATACCTTCCACTCCCTTGATTTGCTAGTGCCTGTAATAAACTTTCATTTGCATCTTCACCTACTGAAACAGTTGATAATGTAATCCCTTCATTTTTTATATCATTTACAAGAGAAGTATAGTTACTTAAAGAAAAGCTATCTTCTCCATCTGTTAATAAAATTATATGTTTTATTTTTCCTTTGCTATTTAACTGTGCTTTATAGCCTTGTTCTAATGCAGGATAAATTGAAGTTCCCCCACCTACAGTTATTCCTCCAATCATTTCCTTTATATTTTTTATATCACTTGCACTTTGCATTTCTACTACATTTTGATAAGTATCATCAAAGGCAATTACATTTATTTCATCACTTTCTCTTAAAGAATCTAATGCATTCATAGCAGCTTCCTTAGCTAAAGTAAGTTTACTTACCTCTCCATTTCCACTAGACATACTTCCAGACTTATCAATAATTAAGCTTATGCTTATAGGTGGTACTTCATTTTTTCCCTTCTTATCCATATTTACAGGAAGTATTTTTTCTAAAGAAGTATTTTTATATCCTCCTAATGCATAAGAATTTTCTCCTCCAAAGGTTACAACTCCTCCACCATAATCTTTTACATAACTTTCTATATTATCCATAAAACCTGAATTTAAATCATCTTTATGAACATCACATAAAACTATTGTTTTATATTCAAGAAGTTCATTTAAATTTCTAGGTGCTGAATTTGGAGAAACAATATTATAATTACAACTTGTATTTTTTAATGTTTCTATAACTCCTAAAGCTGAATTTTCTTTTCCTTGAATTACAAGTATATTAGGAGGGGCTATAACATTTGTAAAACAGCTATATTCATTATTAATTCCATTTGTATCTTCATCAGCTTCAATTAAAACTCTATAATTTTTAAATCCTCCTGTAGTTTGAACATCTTTAAATACAAAAGTATTAGTTCCTTTTTGAATTTCAACTTCCTCTTCTGCTTTTTTATCCCTTCCAGAAAATAAAGTAAGCTTTCCTTTGGTTTGTACATTGGATTCAATTGTTGTAGTAACTGTAAATTCTTCTCCTATAGAAATATTATCAGGTACTTTAACACTTTCTACATATACTTCATTTCCACTTTCATTTGAAACTTTATATACCTTTAAATCTATATTTTCCTTATTTAAAAGTACTACACTATTTAATAAATCACCTTTATTTTCTTCTCCATCAGTAATTAATACAATTCTTTTTGAGGCATTTTTATCAAATAAAGAAAAGGAAGTATTTATTGCCTCTTCAATATTTGTAGCACTTTTTAAAGGGGCAGACTTTATTCCACTATATTCTTTTTTATTATCCATAACCTTATCAATAGATGCATTATCTCCAAAAACAACTACTCCAGCTTTATTGTTTTTAGGCATTTCTTCTAAAGCTTTATCAATAAACTCTATTCCCTTTTCTTTAAAATTAGACATACTATCTGACACATCTAAAATAAAAATTGTAGATATATTCTTTCCCTTTATTGAAAGGGTTATATCTGCCATAGCACAAACTATAAAAATAATTACAAGTATTCTACTTATAAGATTTACTAAATTTTTTCTTTTTAAATTTTTAAATTTTTTTAGAACAATATACATAAAAACTAAAATAATAGGTATTAGAATAAATGCATATGCCCTTGAAACTTCTATATCCATAACTCTCACCTAATTTCCTTTTAAGTATAATATCCATTCTAAAATTAAAAATCCTAGTGCTGTTAATAAAATTAATGGACTTAAAGAAAATCCCCTTCTTAAAATTTTATTTTGCTTTTTTACATTTTCACTTGATAAAGTTTTTTCACCATCTGTTACACTTTCTTCAACAGGATAATTTATAGAAAATAACTCTTCTTTTTCTTCATTTTCTGTAGTTTCCTTCACTTTATATAACCCTAAATTTGTTAAGCTATCATAAGAGTCTCCCTTTTCCACTTCAGTTATTGATTTATCAGGATTTATAACCTTTATTTCCTTACTTGTTGTACTTCCTTTTATGGTTATTTCATCTCCAGATACAAATTTATTTTTATATAAAATTCCTGAATTTATCATTTTCTCTTCAAGTTCATACATAAATAAAGGAAATTCCTTTTTTAAAGCAATATCACTATTATGAATGTCAAAACCTATTGCCCCTATTATTCTCTCATCTTTTTCTCCTACAAAAGATATAACATCCTCTTCTTCTCCTGCTGTTAATAAAGCTTTTCCATAGTAAGGCATATCTATTTTTTTATATTTTGAAAGAGTAAAACTTATATTTTTAAGATAATTTGGCATTTCTTCACTTACAGAAGTTCCTAAAGCTACTTTATCAACTTCTTCTACATTAAAAAATTCATTAGATTCTGGATTTATAAATAATATAGACCCTGACTTAGGGATAGATTTCATTTTTTTATTATCATATATATATAAATCATAATCTTCATTAGGAATATTTTCTGAATCATTAGTTTTATAAAGAGAAATATTTTCTAAACTATTTAAACTCTTTTCTAAAAACACATTTTTTTCAGTTATTAAAAGCACCTTTTTTTCTTTTTCTTCAGAAATAACATCATAATAAACATTATCTAGAGCTATTAAATCTTTTTTAGAAAGTTCTCCTTTTAAATATTTATAATTAAAACTATCATATTCATAATTTAAAGTAGTACTTTCTCCTTTTTTAAGAGTAATACTTTTTACATCTAATAAATTTTCCTCTCCATATAAAGAAAAATCTCCAGTATAATCAGAATCACCAAAGTTTTTTATTGTAGCTATTATATTTATTTTTCTTTCATTAAATTTATGAGCTATATTTGTAACAGCTACATTTTCTCCCTTGTTTCCTAAAGAAATTACCTTTCCATTTATATCGTCTTTAAGGGTTATTTCTTTATCTGTTATAACTAAAACCTCATAACTTTCAAGACCTTCCCCTAATGCCCTTACATAAGAAAATATATTAGTTATATCTCCTGTTCCATATTTTTGAGTAATATCTTTAAAGTGATTTACAACATCATAATCATTTTCTCCATTATAAGAAATTATATAACTTTCATTTTCCTCTTTAGAATTTTTTATATATTCTTCTGCTAAGTTTTTTCCTTCTTCAAGTCTTGTTTTTTCTCCATCATATAATGCACTCATACTTGCTGTATTATCAATTACAACAATTATATTTTTATATGTCTTTTGCCCAAATTTTAAATAAGGGCTCATAAGTGCAAGTATTATTAAAGCTAAAATAAGTATTTGAAGAAACATCATAATGTTAATTTTAAGTTTCTCCCAAGGAGTATTTGCAGAAGTATTTTTATAAGCTTCCATCCATAAAAGAGAAGAAGAAATTTCTTTTTCTTTGTATTTTCTTTTTAATATATAAAGTAGTACAACCATTGGAATTGTTATACTAAAAAACAATGGCCATAAATTTACTATTCCCAAAAGCTTTTCCCCCTTCTAATTTATAACTCTTTTCTTTCCAAGTTCTCCTAAAATTATTTCTTCAAGGCTCATATTAGTATTTGAAAAAATAACCTTTCCACCATATTTTTTAGCTAAGGTTTCTAAATTTTTATTGAATTTTTTCAAAGTTTTTTTATATTCTTCTATTACCTTATAATTTAAATTAAGCTTTATTTCTTCCTTAGTTTCCTTATCTAATAAAGTTACTTCTTCCTCTATTTTAGGATTTATTTCTTCTTCACAAAGAACTTGAATAAGTATTATTTCTTGTTTTTTATAAGCTAAATACTTTAATGCCTTTTCAAGACTTTCTATTCCATCATTACATAAAAAATCTGAAACAATAATAGAAACTCCTTTAGAGTTTATTTTTCTTTTAGTTATAGCTTCTGAAAGCTTTGTTTTTCCATTAAACTCTATGTTTTCAAGCTCCTTTAATATATTTTGAAATACCTTTTTCCCAGTTCCTCCTTTAATTTCATAAAGGCTATCTTCTTCTAAAATATTAACATTTACTCTATCTAAATTATTTAAAGCTATATAACTTAAAGCACCTACTATTTGAAGAGCTTTTATTTTTTTATTTTTCTCTCCATAATCCATTGAGGCACTTTTATCTAAAAATATATTAAATATACCTTCCCTTTCTTCCATAAATACCTTTATAAATAATTTATCAAACCTTCCATAAGCATTCCAATCAACTCTTCTAAAATCATCCCCTGGAACATATTCTCTAAAGTCAGAAAACTCTACTGACATTCCCTTTGCATGAGATTTTCTTCCGCCTTGAAGACCTTTTGTTATTCTTAAATTAATATTTAAATGTATCTTTTGTAATTTCTTAAAAAAATCATCATTAAAAATTTTTTCTTCCATATATACTACACTACCCTTAAATCCTCTAGGATTTTTTCAATTATATATTCCTCTGTTATCCCTTCTGTTATGCCTTCAAAATTTAAAATTATTCTATGTCTTAAAACAGGATAGGCAATATATTTTATATCATCAAAAGAAACATTATATCTTCCTTCCATTACAGCTTTAACCTTTGCTCCACTAATTAATCCTTGAGCTGCTCTTGGACTTGCTCCTACCTCTACATATTTTTTAGAAAGTTCATGACCTCCCTTTACTTCAG
>OLNP01002681.1_pt1 | contig 12593 bp, 13 predicted proteins | sample 1671951 | NCBI WGS metagenome assembly OLNP01 (sample SAMEA3136629, study PRJEB25190) | human gut metagenome | biome: human gut; feature: human-associated habitat; material: faeces | place: Austria | collected 2013
GGGTGTTACCTGCGGTAACACCCTAAAACGGACACAATTTTTGTCCTATATGCCAAAAAAGGAGCTCACTATGAACTAGAGCTCCTTTTTATTGCTTGCACATTGTTGGTTTTTCATCAAAAACTGCGTTTTCTCAAAGCAAACCCCGCCATCGCTACCGATGCAAGAGCACAAAACGTAAAAGCTAGTGCAGATACAAGAGTCTTATCTCCAGTCTTTGCCAGCGTGCTCCCCACAGTTGGTGAATTATCTTTAGTATTAGCGTTATTTGGCTTACCGCCCAACAATTCACTGTCAGCATCATCAACAGAAGACTGGTCGGAACTATCTACTGAAGTTCCATTGTTAGTGAAAGACTGGTTAGAATCAGATGATGGATTATTTTCCTCATCATCGGTCGTCTTTGCTGGACAAGTAATTACCACCGAACACGAAATTGGAACATAATGCTTATCGTCAGGGACAAAGGTTGCATTCATCGTACTTGTACCTACCGACAATACGGTATCTGGCTCCTCAAATTCCAGATAACCTTGAACTTGTTTGTTGCCCGCGCATGTAACCGTGATAGCCTGCCCTTCTAAACTAGCTAACGTATCTCCCTCAATTGCGCTTAATTCTATTTTTTGTTCTATTTTCAAACGTAACAGAAGATGAAAGGTGGATTCTTTCTGGATGTTATAATCCTGTAGAGTATTTTCATCTTCAAGAGTTTTTCCAGCAAAAACAAGAACTTGCTCAACAGGCAAGAACCCCTCTTTATCCTGTATTTTCACCTTAACTTCTTTAATAAAATCAGTAGGCTCTATCTCAAGCGTAATGGTTTTGCCTGTAGAAGTTTTAACGAAGATTTGCATGCCAAAAGCGGTTGAAGGAACTGTGAGTATAAGAGCGACCACTATTGCCACCGCAATGGCAGCAAGACCAGATAACAGATGGCTCCGCGTTGGGTTCTCTAATGAATGGCTACCAACCATGCTTTCTCCTTTATGTTGCTATTAAAAGCAAGCGATACTATTGCAGTGCCGCTATTCCGATTTTTCGTTTTTCTTGTCTACCTCATATGGGATCAAGTCTCCATATTCTAAGAGTACATATTATGTAAAAAAACCAGAAAGTACCGCGATCAAATAATGATAGGAACCTAAACTCTAACGCACCACGCGTTAAGCCATTTCTCGCTAGACCTTCCAGGACGCACGTCCGCCGTAATATCTATCTTCTCTATTTCAATATCATCAATCGCATCCACTAACGCACGGAAAGATGCTTCGGTAAGGTCAGTAAACCAACGCCCATTTCTTAATCCTTCGTAATCCCCCAACTTAAAGCTAAGATAGAACACACCCCTAGGTTTAAGAGCTTTTGCGTACTTCGAAATAAGATTAGAAAGTTCGTTTGATTTGGCATGCAAAAGGCTACTGCAAGCCCAAATGCCGTCATATTCCCCGATGGGCTCATAGTCATCAAAAAGAGCGTGCACAACTGGCAATCCAGTAAGCCGCTTAGCGGCTTCCACCATCTTTTGACTACCGTCTACTGCATCTACTTCAAATCCCGCTTTAAGAAAAGCCAGAGAATCCCTTCCACTTCCGCAACCAAGATCAAGAATTCGCCCACCAGCTGGAAGCATCGCAGCAAACTTGCCCTGCAGTTCCCCAAATTCTACATCAACGGTGTCGGATAAGAACTTATCAGCGTTTGTGTTGTAGTATTCCAATGTCTGTTTTGTTTCATTCACGATTAATCTCCTAAAACGAAGCTGCCTCACGCTGTTCAATCGACCACCTTGCACCTGGAAGTAACTCAACAGCCCTTTTGTCCACTTCATTTAAAAAGCGCCATCTTTCCCGAGAATCGCCACCCGTCTGAGCAACAAGCGATTCCCTTAATGGATGATGGCTGATAATTAGGTATTCGTTTCTGCGATATAAACGATCAAGATATTTCTTTTCTGGAATGCGTGCAAATTTTCCGTCTACACCGCGATTACAGTCCTTGCATGATAAGACAAGATTCCAAACCCCATCAAGATTAATGCCGCGCATCTCTTTCGACAAAACACGTGGAAAGAAATGATCCACATCACACGGTTCCTTATCCGACTCATCATCAAGCGACACAAAAGCGTACTCTATCTGAGATGGTTCGTCGCTGAATACAAGTTCCGGCTTTAGCTCCTCTTCTTCCTTCGGCTTACCAACCGCAATCGAATCAAAACAATAGAAACAGTGGCCCTTTTGGTAGCCATTTAAGGCGCCCCGCGCAGATGTTACACTACGCCTGCGCAAGTTATCGTTGCGCATGATTTGCTGGGTTTCTTCATCGTATGAAAGAAGATTCGCGCTTACGCCTGTTTCCCAAGCGGTTTCAACAAGATTCCACCGCGATTCGATTTCCTGGAAGATATTGTTAGCTTCCGTCGAATTGGCAAGTTCGAAAATTTCATCAGTAAGAATAAGACGCTTCGATGTTCCGTGAAAATCTTTCTCAAAAAACTTTACTGGCACGTTTCCCTTGTTCACCACATGAAAAGCATCTAAAACGTTGTTAAAACCGAGTTTAACCGCCGTGGAAATTAGCTGATCTACGTTATTAAACCGCCCGCATAGCCCGCACAGGCATCCATAAACTTACTTGACCGATTAGTTGTTTGCCTGGGATGTTTCTTCACATGTTCAATGAGATGCCTTGTGTAGGGATCAGAAAGCTGCTCAAGCGTTACTGAATCCTTGCCCTGTCTAGCCAATTCAAAAAGAGCCTTAGCAAGAGCAAACTTATAAGAAGCCGTGTTACGACCAAAAAGAATCACACTGCGAAAGTTAGACTCCTCAACTGAGCCTGTAGTCAAATATTCGTCTATTGGCTCCTTGTCCAGCATTAATTCCTCTTCCTTGTGTGATTTGTTTAATCTTATATTTTTACGAACCTACATTCCAACCCGATATTATTCAGCTATCAAAATACTTTGCTGGCGTTCACCAATACACGCGCCTTCTGCTGACCTTCTATAGCCTCGTTAAGACGCTTAGCGTAATACGTCTGACCATCAGCGATATCGATACGAAGACCAATTTCAGCCTGCTGAAATAGCATCAAAGCTCGCAGTGGATTAGGCTCAACCCCATAAGAAGATCCTTCTGGATCAATAAGCATTTTAGCTATGCGAACTGCTGGCTGAGCACGTTGTATGCTATCGCTTGCAAGATCTAAGCTGCGTTCGTACAACCGATATGCTTTTTTCATATCACGCGGAACCGCCCCACCTCGGCTATATATGTCACCAAGTTTGTACGTCGCTTCGCAGGTGGGTGCAAGCGCTGCAGCAAGTGCATAATATTGATACGCCTTGGCCAAATCGGGCTTACCCGTGCGCCCATATTCATAAATATAGCCAAGATTTATAACACCCTGATAGCAACCATAATCAACTGCCATCTCGTAGAGTTCCGCAGCCTTGACATAATCCTGATCAACAATTTCGCCCGCGTAATAAAGCGCACCGAGATCATTCATTACATGCACCGCTACCATTCGTTATGCCAACCCTGTAACCCAACACAAGCATTTCCACTACTTCGGGATGACGCCTGGCCATATCGCGAATGAGCTGCCTGTTCTCATAAACAAAACTCGAAAATTCGTCACCTTCTGCAGAAAAGGCAACCTTAGCCATTTCCTTTAAGAAAGCTTTCACATATTCGGAGCCAAATACTACGCTACCATTCTTACAAGCCTCTTCAAAGCCTTCTTCGCTATCATGCTCAACGAATTCTATGCCTGCGAGCTGCGCCATACGTGTAGCGTCTTCTTTTTGGATTGCGTGTTTATTGCTAGCTGCCATGTTGATCTCCTATTTGTTGCGACATATATAAAGCCAGGTCAGTGGCTTTTATCGTTCTTAGATCATAGCGCATAGCAGCTTATGCAGATGTCCCGTATATCGCCCACCCAATAGGCAATTTTGTATTTTAGATGATTGAGGCTGGGACTATTTATGCTCTAAATCAAATGTCCAATATTTAGGCTAATAGGCCAAAATTTAATACCGTAGTCATCTTGTAACGATAATTATTTATCAACACGCTAAACCTATTACAAAGTGAACATCACCTAACTAATTTCCTCTTCTTAGTAAAGATACAAATGATCAAATTAACACCGTATTCAAGAATAGCATTACGGTGTTTACCTTAATCATTAGTACCTTAAGGGTCTACTTGTCTATTTTCCTACTAAAAAAGTCGACAATATTAAACTTAACTTGAATGTATAAACTAGTTGATTCAAATACACTAAGAAGATTCAACTGCCTGGAAAGCTTCATGAAATATTTTAGAACCAATATTTAACAACTCCAGCGCCTTAATCATTGAGCTTCCAGGATCCCAACAGTAGCAATCAAACATATAAAACTACTCTGTCTTCTGTTTTGATGTGTAAAAATACAATAGCTATTGAAGCCATCTTTCTTGGATTAAAAAATGCTCATGGGTGTATCTTCTCTCTAAACAAAAGGCATGAAAGCATTAATTTATTCTAGTGCAAGGTTGGGCTTTGTTTTAGTAATAGTCCTAAAGTCCTGTCTTTCATCACTTTCTACCACATCAAACAAAGCAAAGGATCAACCCAAGTTTAAAATCTTTTAACACTTTTCGATCTAATCCAACCTGAAAAATTTTTACCTACTTTGCAGCGGAATCAATTGCATGTGTTTTAGTTGTTCAGCAACTCTTATATCTCTAACACTAACTTCCAGCTTTATCTCACAATGATTAGCTACTAACTTCTGGCATACAAAACAATTTGGAATGCAGATTATCTTCTCTTGAAAACCACCTAAAAAACATGGCTAATTTTAATTTCTAAACAGGCTCAAAAAAAGAATAAAATAACAACATTTTGCCAGACAAGCTATTGATACAGAGCAACAGTAAGCCCCCAGAAAAAATGGGGGCTTACCTAAGCTTGTTAACAATGTAATAATGCAAGCGAAACTCGCACTGGCTACATATTACTAATTAAATCCGTTAATGTTTGAACTGAAGCTCCGCCAATTGCATTAACCTTAGCGTCGCGGAAATGACGCTCAACGTCACTTTCTTTCACGAGACCCATACCGCCCATAGTTAGTATTGCTTTGCTGGCTACGCGTTCTTGGATCTCTGCACCTTTAATTTTTAATCCATACATATCTTTAGCGCATTCTTCTCCACTATCAACTTTTGCAAGAGTTGAATACACATATCCACGCAAAGATTCAATATCAAGATACATTTCAGCAAAAGTCATACGAACAACTTGATGGGTATCAAAAAGAGATTTTCCACAATAGATTCTGTTCTTAACATACTCAAGGGCAGTTGAATACGCAGCCTCCGCGGCACCTAAACACATAGGCCCAAAACCAAGACATTCAAAAGCTGCCCATCCTAGAGTATTTTGAGGAAAACCTTTACCAATTTCTCCTAAACGATACTCATCGCTCACACGGACGTCAGTATAGAATGTCTGACAAGACGATGATCCATGCCAACCAATTTTATTTTCTTGGGGACCAACTTCAATACCAGGAGTATCTTTAGGAATAATAAAGTAAGTTACACCTTCTCCTGTTTCAGGATTAAAATCACTGGTCAGTGCAGGAAGCACATAATAATCTACATGACCAGCACTCGAGGTAAACATTTTCTGTCCATTGATCACCCATTCATTACCATCTTTTACAGCATGAGTTCCCCATTCGGGTAAATTAAAAATTCCATTGGGTTCCGTAATTGCTATGGCAAGATTAATATCCCCCTTGAGACAAGGCTCGAGGAATCTCTTTTTCTGCTCTGGAGTACCCATCATGTTAATTGGCATGGCTGTCATGCATGTGTTTAAAAGTAAAATCAAAGCCGTAGTGGAACTAACTTTAGCAATTTCCTCTACTACGATTCCATACGTCAACCAATCACTACCACACCCGCCTAATTCTTCTGGATATGGAAGACCAGTAAAACCTAATTCACCCATTCGCTTTACAAGAGTATCAGGATACTTATCCTCGAACTCCATATCATGGAGTAACGGCCTAACTTCCTTCTCGGAAAATTCTTGCGCAGCCGCTCTCATTAGCTCTCTGTCATTATTCATATACCACATAGGAAAACCTTCTTTGTATTAATTAGCAATTAGAATGAACGCTACATTACGACATAGGTCTTAATCAGCTCTGCAGATTTATCATGCATAACCTTAAATGCCTCTTCAATAGAATCAAAGCCGTCATAGCGTATATTGCATAGCTTTCCAGGATGGACGTCTCGATTCTTAATAACTTCAAGCAATCGTTCCGTTCGTCGCGCGCCACCAGGACAGAATCCACCTCGGATAGTTACGTCCGACATTCCTAATCCCCACAATGGAGCTGGAATATTAAAAGAATCAGTAGCATCAAAGAAATTTACATTTGAAATAATTCCATTAGGCTTTACTAACTGAAGAGCCTGAGCCATACTATCGCAAGACCCACCCGCGATAATTGCCTTGTCTACTTGTCCACCAACAAGCGACAATATTGTCTCTACAACATCACCTTCCTTGTAGCTTACAATGTCAGTTGCTCCATACTCCTTCGCAAGTTTGACCAAGTTAGGACGAGTACCAATTCCAATAATACGGCCAGCACCCCTAAGAGCAGCACCCATAACAGCCATCAAGCCAACAGGTCCAATACCGAAAACAACCACAGTGTCGCCAAATGCGATTTCAGCATTTTCAACAGCATAGAAGCCGGTTGACATCATGTCGGTAGTCATTAGTGCATCTTCTATGCTTACGCCTTCAGGCATAAGAACCAAATTTGCATCGGCATTATTGACCTTATACAACTCGGCGAAACAGCCATCGCCAGCAAGCATGAGCTTCAAACTCCCCATGAGGCCATGATCATGCCCATTATTGATATTGCGATCTTGAAGTGCGACCGCCTCCCAGTCAGGTGTAACACAATTGACTACAACTTTGTCACCAGGTTTAAAACGCTTAACAAGTTCTCCTACTTCCATAACTTCACCAAGAGATTCATGGCCCATGATTCGATCCTCAATTGGACCCGCACCACCATCAGCACAGTGAGTATCTGAACTACAAATTGCAACAGCAATTGGCTTAAGAATTGCATCCATAGGGCCACAAACTGGATCAGGATGTTCTACCCATCCTACTTCTCCTGGTTTAATAACTGCAAATCCTCGCATTTTTCCTCCTCTAACTCTTTTGTTTTACTGACAGAAGTTTGCCCACACAAGAGCTCTCCCCTTTTCTATCAGTTTGTTAAGTGATACATTTATTCAGGTACAAGTCGTATCTGATACAAAATGTATCTGATATAGATTGTATCACGTTTAGGTTTACAAAGGAAGAGTTACTTAAGTTGGATAAACGAGAATTAGCAAACATCACCGTAAAAGAAAATCTTTCTAGAGCATTGTTTGAGTTATTGGAGAAGAAAAATATATCTGAAATTGGTATAAGTGAATTAATCGAAAGAGCAAATGTAGCTAGAGCTTCGTTTTACCGCAATTTTTCTTCACTCGAAGAAATACTTCAGTATGAACTTAAATCAATAACAATGAATTACGAAAAAGAATGCCCTTCAAATTCTGTTAAATACTCAGATCTAGATTATATGACCTGGAAATTTGCTTTCTACAAAAAATACGCCCGCAAAATTATGATCTTGAAAGAGTCAGGACTCGCTTCTTTACTGATTAACACTATCAACCAAATCTCATTAAAAGACATCGATGCGACTGATTTCACTTCAGAGTCAGTTTTTAGTACTTATTTTGCTGCTGGTGCTTTTTATAATGTAACTATGAAATGGCTTGAATCGGGAGTAAAAGAGTCTCCTGCCGATATAGCACACCTCTTTTGTTCTCTAATAAATAAAAACTTTTAAGAAAGATCTACACTTCAATAAAACAAGTGTTCACAAAATTGGAGATAAAAGATACCTACAAATCTAAGTCCAATCCTCGTCTTCGCAACCAGTATTTTCCATCTATATTAAGAGTATTATTTTCTTTTACCAGTCATTTCGCTAATATCCAAACAATACACTGCAGTTCTCTCGGTAGCCGCTGGATTATAATAAGCATCCTCCCCTGGATGATATTGATCCATAAGTGCACGTAACGCACTATTTTTCTCATCCCCCGAAAGGATACGAATCCTACCTTTGCCCATCACGCTCTCAAAAGACATAGAGCAGTAGCCCTCATCCTTGATATATTGAAGCTCGTGTCCGCAGTCCATCTCAAAAGACGCACGATCATCGGCTTTGATTAAATCGAGCTTATGCCCTACCTGAGCACTATGGAATATAAGTCCGATATCTCCCTTGTCATTGATCTGAATTCCAAAATTTAAAGGAACTATGTACGGAAAACCATCGTTGTCGTTAAGTGCAAGTCTACACACATCGCAGCGTTGCATGATTCCTAGCAAATCATCGGAATCGGTCACTTCACGATCTCTTCTTCTCATTAATATTTCCTTTCTGGAAGATATCTCACATCCCATACCGGCAAATGTAAGCTCTATTTTATGCCTTGAAATTATTCAACCGCGGACAAAGCTATAAGTTGAATACACTAAATTAGAACAATGATAACATTTTTATAAACCAACTCACACCTTTCGCGAAAAATACATGCCCTGTTATGCACGGTATCGCCGCGCATTCGTATCCACTCTTATGAAAGGTGTAATGCCATGAAAAAGAAACTTAGAACGCTACTACCAATTATCGCCGCATGCGCTTTATGCTTAGCGCTTGCGGGGCTTACTGGTTGCGGTGGAAGTTCAGGAAGCGATTCAAATTCCAACAAAGAACAAGCATCGTCTGAGCAAATAACCATCAATCAGTCGCCCGATAAGTACACGTGGTACGTCAAAAATTACGTTGGAATGAACCTAGCTAATGTTGGTTATATTTCTCTTGGTGAGGGCCTTAGAGATTCTTACGGTGCTGCCAATATTAAGCTTATTCCAATATCAGTCGATGGTTCTTATGTTGACGTTTCAAACGAAGAAGCACTAAAAGACTATGTAGTTATCGATCAAAACTTAAATCCTAATACCGAGATAAAACTCGAATTTGAATTAGACGAAAACGGAGACGAATATGAAAACCTGGTAAGCTGCTCAAGTAGTGACGACCTTGTATTGCTTGTCAAGAAAACAACTGGCCCAAACAACGCTCAGTTCGATATACCTCTTACTGAAATCAGCCAATCTCCTGATGCAGAACTACGCTACACGAAAGACTACATTGGTAGAAACCTTGCTGCTGCAGGCTATATTTCTATGACTGGAGACCTACGTGACACCTATGGTAAAGGTAACATCAAGCTATCCCCTGTCGCCGATGACGGAAGCTTTATTGACACTGACGACATTGAATCATTAAAGCAATACCGCGTTGTTTCCCAAAGCATAGAACCAAATACCGAGCTATCGTTTACCTTCGACCCTGAATACGACAACATAGTTAGATCACAAAGCGTACAAACAATAGAACTTAAGGTAACCAAAGTGGCGTAAGAGTTAACCTCCGCGAACCGCAAAAGTCCTAATCAGAACACATTCTGATAATATTTCATCAGCTGGGATACCTCATCCCAGCTGATGTGTATTCGCCACAAGGCATATTGATAGCGATACCTGCAAGGAAAGGATCAACTGTATGACCACCCCTAAGCTTGATGGCGGAGAGACGCTTGCTCTCACTTTCAGTTTGCTTCTTAGCCAGTTGATTTTTTTGTTTATCAGCTTCTTTGTTCTTGTAATCATGGACGCTTTAGTTGCAGGCAATGGTTTTGCAAGCTTCACGACAGGCAGCTGGACAAACCCTGTCTTTGCCGCCTTGCACACCCAATCTCCACTTGTAACCTTTGGTGCCGCATGTGCATCTGGTCTTGTTCTTTACCTCTATGCCGCATGGTCGCAAAAGCGAGGAATGCGCAACGAAAACGTACGGCAAGAAATTTTGACCTCGAGGCAAGGAATTGCTGGAGAAATGTCAAGGCTCCCCTTGCCTCTTATTATTATTCTTATGACAATTGTTGGATTTTCAGAAGAACTTTTGTTTCGTTTCTTGCTGCTAGGAACACTCTTTGCAGTACTGAGTCCACTCTGCGGCTCCATCCTAGCAGCTGGCATCTCAATTGTAATATCCTCTATTGTTTTTTGCCTTGTTCACGTTTTTAACAATGGATCAGGCCCTATTATTACATGGCTCATATTAGGTATGGTGCTTGGGGCAGTATTCATCCTTACTGAAAATCTTGCCGCAGTAATGCTAGCCCATACCTTTTACAACATTGCAGTCCTCATATCAGCACGAGTTGAAATGCATCGTAATCCAGACTATTTTGGTGGACCAATTCCAACAAAAGTTCTTATAGATTCGGAAGATGCCTAATAAAGCAACCTCCGCAATACCTGCACCATGGGCATACTGTATACAAATGAGCGTACGCGTATAAAACGAAAACATGCGCTACCATTTACTCGCTAGCTCAACTCCAGCGGCCATCCATACGCTTTTGGAATACAAACACCAAGCCCACCTTGGCAAAATACCGCATCCCGATTTCGCTCTTGCCATCCCTTGATTGCTTTGTTAATCTTTCGCTAAACCGTTGACGAGGAAGTAACGGCGGAAGCGCGCTCACAGAGAGCCGGGGGTGCTGGAATCCCGACAGAAAGCGAACCGTCAAATGGACCTCAGAGGGCTTACGCAAACTATACGGCATTAAATTGGAGCAGCTGTTCTGTTTCCCCAATCCGCATACAGTAGCGCAAGACGGGCGCTCCCGTTACAGAGCGGGAATGTGGTTGCATTCTAACGAATATTGCCTATGCATCATTCGGCTAACGCGCAACGCATTCCACGAGAGGACGCACAGCGCGTCAAGCAGTGGTGGCACCGCAGGAGTTTTCAGCTCTTGTCCCTGCAAATTTTATTGTAGGAGGCAAGGGCTTTTTTATTGCTCTCGTCTCCAAGGGGATAAATCCCCACAAGAAAGGAGATGGTAACCATGACTAGCAATCAGCCAAACACAGACTACAAGACATATCTCACTGAAGAAGAACTTCCTACACACTACTACAATGTCCGTGCCGATATGGCAGCCCACGGAATCGACCACGCACCTATGTTACATCCCGCCACACACGAACCCGTAACCATCCAAGATCTTGAAGGCATTTTCGCCACCGAGCTTGCTAAGCAAGAACTCAATGCAACCGATCGCTTTATTCCCATTCCTAAAGAAGTACGCGATTTCTATAAAATGTACCGTCCTTCACCTCTCGTTCATGCAGAATTTCTTGAACGTGAACTAGATACTCCTGCAAAGATTTATTACAAATTCGAGGGCAGTAACACTTCAGGATCACACAAGCTTAATTCAGCTATCCCTCAAGCCTACTACGCCAAAGAACAAGGATTGACAAATCTCACCACCGAAACCGGTGCAGGTCAATGGGGCACCGCCCTTGCTATGGCAAGTGGATTTTTTGGGCTCAACCTCCGCGTATACATGGTTAAATGCTCTGCCGAGCAAAAACCACATCGTAAAGCTCTCATGGAAGTTTATGGGGCACGCGTTTCTCACTCCCCTTCAAATGAAACTGCAGCTGGACGCGCTATACTTGCTGTCGACCCCAACAACACAGGATCGCTCGGTACGGCAATTTCCGAAGCAGTAGAAGAAGCAGTGAACACCGAAAACTGTCGCTATGCTTTGGGAAGTGTACTCAATCAAGTTTTGCTTCATCAGTCAATCGTAGGACTCGAAACTAAAACAGCCTTAGAGAAAATAGGGGTTGAACCCGATATCCTTATTGGATGTGCAGGTGGCGGATCAAACCTTGGAGGACTTATTGCTCCTTTTGTCGGAGATAAACTCGCTGGAAAACGCACACCTTACTTTATTGCCGTTGAGCCAGCAAGTTGTCCTACCCTTACCCGCGGCAAATTCGCCTACGACTTCTGTGATGTTGGAAAAGTAACGCCTCTTGCAAAAATGTATACCCTTGGCTCGGGCTTTATCCCCTCGCCTAATCATGCTGGTGGACTTCGCTATCATGGAATGAGCCCCATCGTATCTCAGCTCTACCATGAAAGAATCATTGATGAGGCACGCTCAGTTAAACAAACAGAGGTATTCGAAGCTGCTTCACTGTTTGCTCGTGTCGAAGGAACGCTTCCCGCTCCTGAATCAGCCCACGCTATCCGTGTTGCCATCGACGAAGCACTTAAGTGTAAAGAAACTGGAGAAGAAAAAACGATTGTATTTGGACTCACTGGAACAGGTTACTTTGACCTAACCGCTTACACAGCATTCAAAAATGGAACTATGAGCGACTATATTCCAACCGATGAAGACCTAGAACACGGTTTGGCTAATATCCCATCTCTTGATGGAATCCAGTAAGTCAATAAATTATGCGCAAACAAAGACCCCTCCAGGTTATTATAGGCATATAGGACAAAATTTGTGTCTGGGCTAGTCAATCGCAAAAGGATATTCTGT
>OLNP01002689.1_pt1 | contig 12569 bp, 10 predicted proteins | sample 1671951 | NCBI WGS metagenome assembly OLNP01 (sample SAMEA3136629, study PRJEB25190) | human gut metagenome | biome: human gut; feature: human-associated habitat; material: faeces | place: Austria | collected 2013
TCCCGCCGTTGTCTTTCCGTCCGTAAACATGACGATTACCTTTGCATTTGTAGAAGCGGGATCAAACAGCTCCATCGCTTTGGTAAAAGCATCGGCATGGTTGGTGGAGCCTCCAGCAGTAAGGCTATCCACGGCCGCTTTTAGAGTCGCCACCGAGGTGATCAGCTGTGTGCCCGCAGTCGCGTCGCTTGCAAAGCTGACAATCCCAATGTGACTGCCGGAACCGATGTTTCCATCCTGGGAACTATCGGTGGCTTCGTCGATGATGTCAATGAATGTGTTCGCGCCCACTTTCATATTGGCGAGCGGCGTGCCGGCCATACTTCCGGAGCGGTCTAAAACCAGAACAATGTCTGTGGGGTTTGAAGAAATATCCGGGCTTGCGGCAAGGGCAAGCGTGACTTTCAATGTTCCATTGCAGTCGATCTGGTCAACGCTGATTTGTTTATTCGAATTGGTAACGCCCATATGGTCGCCTCCTATAGAAAATCAGGACTTTTACATCCCTTCTATACTATGCGGCAGTGGTCAAGCCGTGCACCCACAAAGCTCTATTTCGTCTTTCGACAGGAAAAGCGCACCCCACAAAGTGAGGTGCGCTTGCCTTTGGATACCACTAATCTAATTCTTATGGTTCTCGCTTTCATGTCAAATACATTTAACCAAGCCAACCGTGGGCGATTATACAGAACTTTCTGTAATCAGAGAATGCAAAAGAGCATTCTTTCCTCCGTTACTTCCGGTCATTCCCTCAGATATTAAAGCCTAGCTTTCCAACGTCACATGGATCGTTCCATATTCATAGTAGGCATCCGACTTCGTCTTCACCAGCGGAATCTGCTGGTTTGTGCCTGCCACAGTCATTTTATCCAAAGTCACATCTCCAACCACTACCTGTCTGGTCTTCACAGCAAGAACCGCCTGCACCCCGGCAGTGTAAGTGGGTTCCGCGATCGTCAGATTTTTCACCTGGGCATACTGCAAATCCCCAAACAGCGGATGTTGCATCCCCGTCAGCTTGTGCCCGTTTCCATCGAGGATTCCGATGAACCGTTCTGGGATGTAGCTTCCCTGCGCCGCAGCGATTCCGGAAAAGTCCAGGTCCGCCTCCAGCTTGTAATAGCCATATGGATTCTCGCGGGCCAGGCGAATCAGCTCCTCCGCGGAAGTGACAGGGATCACCGACGGGCTTTGATAGATGCTTCCGTCGCTGAAATCCCCGGTTGCTCTCTTTACAATCCCGTAGAGCATGCGTTTCACAGCGATGCTCTCTTTCCGGGTGCCGTTTTGCGCATCCTTCTCGAAAGCTGCCTGGAATTGTTCGATGACAGTCTCTGCATCGAAATATGGGATACGGTCCAGATTATCTTCCACCGCTTTAAACCGGCTCAGCTTGTATTCCTTCCACGTGATGTTCGGGTTGCCTGTGATCTTCTGCAAGGCGTCCAGATCGTTTTTACTTAAGGCAGACATATAGAGTCTATAGCCGCCCTCCTATCCTCCGACGCCTAACATCTCCTATGTGTTCACCCTTTCGATGTGTGCCCAACCCATTGGACAAATCGTCTATGGGGCACTCTTCGACCTATTTTCCGACCGTCCTTATTGGGTACTACTTCCCAGCGGCCTTCTGGTGTGCGCTATTGGCCTAGCTTCCGCTAGATTTTTTTTAAAATTTGAAACATACTAACCCTCCCCGATCGCTTCTGTCGCGCTGCATGGCCAGGCATGTAGGAAGGTATCCTTCTTCCATGCCCGCGAACATGCAAAGCGCACGAAATGGGGCAACAAAAAAGGTTGGCAAAATTGCCAACCCTTCATGTATATTATTGCAAAAGGAAACTACTAGCCGTCTCCGGCCTTCCTTGCGAAGCAGCCTAGAATGCCGCTAAACAATCTCCTATCGCTTTTATATCTTCTCGAACGCTGTCACATCCGAAATAAAAACAGTTGCCCCTCCTACTGTCACTTGCGCCGGATAGGATACCGACGGCGTGGCAAGCTGAATTGGTGAAGAAATCGCCTCTGTCCTCCGGGAACAGTGCAGTCTTAGGATCTCCATGACCTGTGGCACTAACCGTTCTTCCGTTCCAATCAGCAGCGTGGTATTCCCTCCTGAAAGGAATCCCCCGGAAGAGGCCATTCGGGTAAAGTAGTATCCTGCTTCCGTCAAAGCAGAGCAGGCGTCTGCGGCATCCCGCCGGTTTACAATTGCGGTAATCATCTTCATAACAACATCTCCTTGCCCGGTGCTTTGCACAGTTTGTTTTTGGGGCGAACCCCAACTTTTGATACAACGTATGTACAGCGCCATCCCCAAAGTCCCAGTGACACATTCTGCCACCGGAAATGCGATCCAGGTATAGGCCAATCCAATCCTGGAAAACAGCCAGAATAATGGGATCAAGCAACCAATCTGTCTGGTCAAGGAAAGGATCACGCTGGGAACCGCCGCTCCAATGGATTGAAAAAACACCGGCAGAATCAGCGAAAATGCAGCGGGCACAAAGCTGGTGCCGATAATCCGGAAGGCTGGGATTCCAATCTGGATAACCTGTTCATTTGACGTAAAAATCCGCAGGAGCGTTTCAGGGATCAGCTCAAAGCAAGCTACACCAACCAGCATCAATCCCGCGGCGAGCAACACAGAATATTTTATAATCTTCTGGCAGCGGGGATATGCTTTTTTCGCAAAGGTATAGCTTAGAAATGGTACGATACAGGTCTGTAGCCCCGATAGGGGGATAAAGAAAAATGATTGGATTTTATAGTAAAGTCCAAGGACTGTCACTGCATCGTCAGAAAAACCCGAGAGGATCAAGTTTAGAGCAATGATATATACTGTATAAAGCATCTGCATCAGAATAGAGGCATATCCGAGCTGATAGATCCGCCTCGTGTAGAAGCGCATCTCCCGCCAGGCCGGCGGCTTACGGCAGGCGGAAAAAGTGATCACTGCTGCTAGAATCTGCCCCGCCACTGTAGCATATGCAGCTCCTGCAATCCCCATCTTAGGAATAGGCCCCAGGCCAAAGATCAAAATGGGGTCCAAAACAATATTCACCAACGCACCCGCGATCTGGGCCACCATAGGCAGGCGCATATTTCCCCTGGCCTGGTGTACTTTGCTCCAAGTACTCTCCAAAAATACGCCAAAGCTTCCAATACACACAATATAGCCATAGGTCCGGGCTTCTTGCGCCACTACAGAAGATTGTGTCGATATACCTACAAATGGCGCCATCAGCAGCCCACTCAACACTGCGAAAACTAGCCAACTGATTGCTGCCAACATTGTGCCCGTCCCTGCTGTGCCCAAAGCGCGTTTGGCCTTTCCCTGTCCATCATATCGGGAAATGAGGGTGTTCACACCTACACCTGTACCAACCGCCACCGCCGTAATAATTAACTGCACAGGATACAGGATTGAAAGGGCCGTAAGGCCTTCTGCCGAGTATTGTCCCACAAAGAAACTATCCACAATGTTGTAAAGGGATTGAATCAACTGAGCCAACATGACCGGTGGCGCTATATGCAGCAGCACAGAACCCACCCGGTCTGTGTCAAACACATTTTTCTCAGTTTCCACCTTACTCATTGAAATTCCCCCTCCTGCAAAACTGTCCCCAGGACCTGATGATATGGGACAATCAGCCCCACCATAGCTTTCCTTCATCCGCCCTATTTGGGATTTGGCAAAGCGATTATAACCACCGTCTTTTATTTTGTCAAGGGAACAGAGTGATTTTTTCAAAAAATCCTTTCAAGCCACCCGTACTCTTTGAAAAATGTATACAGGAAGGCGGTTGCATAACCATCCACTTCTTTTACAGACTTGCACCCCTCTTTTTATCCGCATATAATGATAAATAAATTGAGAATAGCCAGGAATAAATGTATAAAGCTTTGGGAGACCAGATCATGGGGAATAAGGCCGTGCGAAAACGCGGTCACCCATCTGGAATTTCTCAAGGCGTGGATGCAAGCGTTCTATAAAGATGGACGGCCTATACATATAGACAAAATGCCAACTGCACAATGTCTTGGTGAAAGGAAAGGTGGGCCCCTTGTATAACCCTCAGTTAGAAACATTCCTTTGTGTGGCAGAATCCGGAAGCTTTAATAAAGCTGCGGAGAAGTTATTTATTTCACCTCCGGCTGTTATCAAACAGATCAATTTGCTGGAAGAAAACCTAGGCTTACAACTTTTTCTCCGTACGCATCGGGGGATACAGCTCACGGAAGCAGGAAAATCTTTGTATCAGGATGCAAAATATGTGATTCAATACTGTAAGGATTCTGTAACAAGGGCAAGAAACGCCATGCGAAAAACAGACGATGTCATCCGTATTGGCACCTCCCCTATGACGCCAGCCCAGGTACTAGTGGAGCTATGGCCAAAACTACAGAATTACTGTCCTGGCACGAAATTTCATCTGGTACCTTTCGACAACACACCCGAAAATGCGCGAGAGATTCTTGGAAACCTCGGGCAGAACATCGACGTAGTGGCCGGCATCTTCGATGAGACAATGCTGAATTTGCGCCAGTGCGAGGGATTGGAAATTTCCCGGGAACCTATCTGTTGTGCAGTGTCGGTTCACCACCGGTTGGCTCAAAAGGATTTTCTGACCATACAAGATCTGTATGGGGAAAAACTGATGTTAATACAGCGGGGGTGGAGTCATTCTGTCGACCTGCTTCGGGATAACCTTTGGAAAAATTATCCACAGATTGAAATTGTGGATTTCAATTTCTATGACGTAAACGCCTTTAACCAGTGTGAGAACAACAACTGCGTACTGATGGCGGTTCCGAAGTGGCAGTATGTCCATCCTCTTCTGAAAATCTTACCTGTAGATTGGGGATATACGATTCCATATGGGCTGCTACATTCTCCAGCGCCTTCCCCAGTAGTCAAGCAATTCCTGTACGCTGTCGAAAAAGCTGTCCGGCCGGACGAAATATAAACCTTTTGCGGAAGATGTTTCGTCTTTCCTTTGCAAGACTCCCTCTTTCCAGCCCAGATGGATCTAAATCTGGCTAGTATGGAATCATCCCGTTTTCCTGTGCTGTTAAGCACCCATTTCTGTACCTTCTGAAAACGAAAAACCATCGCTCCACTGGCAGTTGAAACCTTTAGCTTTTCGCTTCTTAACAAAAGGGAACTACTGTTTCTCTATGCTCGGAGGTACAATAGATGCTGAAAGAAACAGAGGGCAGAAACGTAAGAATTCCGTAGTTCCTGCCGCTCGTTTAGCCTGCTTGAGATTCTCCCATATCCACAGGGCTTCCGGCAAACAGCCAGCACTGGGAATAGGAAATCCCCCACCTGTTTACAGCATATGGATAAAACAGGAATACGAAACTAGGAGGAAATTGCAATGGAATACGCAACTTTAAACAATGGAATCGACATGCCTATGGCAGGCATTGGTACTTTTCTGTTGACTCCGGATGAGACAGAAACCTCTGTGTCCAGCGCACTGCAGTGCGGGTATCGCCTTATCGATACGGCAAACGCTTACGTAAACGAAAAGGCGGTGGGGCGCGCCATCAAGAAATCTGGCCTTAAACGGGAAGAAATCTTTTTGGAGACCAAACTCTGGCCCTGTTTTTATGAACAAGCTGACGCTGTGGACAAAACCCTCATGCGTCTCGATACTGGCTATATTGACCTGCTCCTGATCCATCAGCCAGCGGGCAATTATATCGCGGGTTACAAGCTGATGGAGAAGGCATATAAGGAGGGGAAAGCCCGCTCCATTGGCCTGTCCAATTTTAATAAAGATCAGATTCAGGAAATTCTGGATATCTGCGAGGTAAAACCCGCTGTCCTTCAGACAGAAGTTCATCCATATTACCAAGAAAGCGAGCTGAAACAGTTCCTAGCAAAAGAGGGAATGGTCATCCAGGCTTGGTATCCGTTAGGCCATGGGGATAAGGCGCTACTGGAAGAACCTCTGTTTGCTGAGCTTGGGCAAAAATATGGAAAGTCCAATGCACAGATTATCCTGCGCTGGCATATTCAGGATGGGAATGTTGTGATCCCCGGCTCCAAAAATTCTGCCCATATCAAAGACAATTTTGCCCTTTTTGACTTCTCTTTGGCAGAGGAGGAAATGGGGCGCATCGCCGCACTCGATAAAAACACCCGCTATTATACTAGTACACCGGAACTGTTGGCCCGTTATGCAAAAATGGTGCCTCCTGTCGATGAACAAAAATAGAAAGAATATAAGAAATGAGGGAATACTTATTATGCGTAAAGATTTTGGAAGCAAACCCTGGTTTTATCCGTTGCCGGTTCTTATCATTGGAACCTATAATGAAGATGGCACTGCCAACGCTATGAACGCTGCTTGGGGTGGGTTGTATGACGTTGACAAGGTGGTACTTTGCCTGAGTGCCGGCCACAAAACGACAAAAAACATTCAGAAAAAAGGTGCTTTCAGCGTCAGTTTTGCCGACGCTTCCCACCTGATTCCTTCTGACTATGTGGGGATGGTTTCTGCTAATACGGAACCCCATAAGCTGGAAAAAGCCGGATTCCATGTAAGCAAGAGCAAATTTGTGGATGCGCCTCTGATTAACGAACTTCCTGTGACATTGGAATGTAAATTTCTTAAGATGACCGAGGACGGCAATATCATTGGCCAGATTATCAACACAAGCATCGACGAATGTGTCCTGGGGGAAGATGGGACCATTGATTTCTCCAAATTTCATCCCATCTCCTTCGAGCCAGTTCACAACGGATACCATGTGCTGGGTGAACGTGTGGGCAACGCATTCTTAGATGGAACTGCACAGAAGTAATCGGGACTATGGCCCCGTAGAAAAATAGCATGGAATGCCGGTTTGTTATTTCCCATACGCCGGCCTTCCCGATTTTCAATATCCTCCTTTTGTTGTTTCCTGCAGTTGCTTGGCAGCAAGTTTCCTTTACAACAAAAGGAGGTTTTCTTCTCATCATCGGCATTAACCTTCTTTTGAGCCACTCGTTAAGCGAGTGGTTTTTTTATATCTAAAAACCAACTAAAAATCTGATTGTCCGCTAAAACACTGTATCTATCAGCCATTTTCAAGGGTTTAAATACTTCAAATTACTACGATTTTACTACCATTGAATGAGCCTTGATACGTTAGAAATCCCAGATTTGCAAAGATATGGTACAGCACATCAGTATTGATAAACTAAAAATTGAATATCGCAAGTAGATTATGGAACGCCGATATTGACGTTCCTTTTCTATTTCCAGCCGTTCAGAAATGGACGGCTTTTTCTATATCCAAACGAAAGGAGAATTTTAAAAGCTATGAAAAAGATATTGAAGCGATTAGCCACAGGCTTCCTTGCCTTTGCGACTATCGTTACCGCTTTGCCGACAACGGCAGTCCACGCTTCTGAAACGCAATACTGGACAGAAAGTGCAGAACGAGCAGGATATATCGAAAAGGTTATGAATGACGGTTCTATCGGTTCGACCTTTAATGAGGGAATTATGAAAGTTGAGGGCGAAACTGCCTACTGCGTGGATATCAACACCAACTTCAAGAACGGCTACAAGACCAGAGCCGACGCAAGCACACGCATGAGTGCTGACCAGATTTCCGACGTTGCCCTCTCTCTGGAATACGTCAAGCAGTACGCACAGAGCCACAGCGAGCTGAATTATAAACAGGTCTATCTTCTTGAACAGTGCGTCGTATGGCAGAGATTGAGTGTTCATCTGGGCTGGCAATGCGATAACGTCAGAGCTTCCTATGATGAAATCTCAAAAGCCGTACAGGACGAGGTTTACGCTGGGGCGAAAGCCTTTGCCAACGAGAATAAGGGACGCTATGAATGTGGCGGTTACATCTACTCCTCTGGCGAGGGGCAGGACATTGGACAGTTCTGGGCGAAACTTGCCGTTGGAAATGCCACATTGAAAAAGACTTCCAGTAATGCCAGCATTACCGACGGAAACGGACTTTACTCTATCGCTGGTGCGACTTATGGTGTCTATTCTGATAAGGACTGTACGAAACAGCTTGCCACCCTTACGACTGATAACAGCGGAAATACTGATACCGTGGAAGTAAAGGCTGGCACAGTCTACATCAAAGAGCTTTCCGCTCCTGCTGGCTATAAGGTGGACAGCACAGTCTATTCCTTATCTTCATCGCTAACCGTGTAATTCACTGATTCCGCATCGGCAAGGCCTGCCCCCATGGCTTTTTCAATCGCTTTCCGCTTGGCTTCCGTATCCGCGTAAGCGTAGATCAACGTTGTTTCAACCTGTTTGTGCCCCAGCCACTGGGAAATCATTGTCAAATCCATTCCATGCTGGTATAAGTGCATGGCCCTGGTGTGCCTCCACAGATGAGGATGAACCCGTTCCGGCACATCGGGGCAGGTTTCCCTTGCCAGTTCCGCATACTTTTGGATGCGGAGCCTTGCCGTATCATCACACATTGCGCTGCGGGAACCTTTTCGCTCTACATAAAAAAGCCATTCTGTTGAAAAGGCACTTTCTCCTTTATGAAATGCACCCATGTAGTTATCCAGATGTTGTACCGTATCCTTCATCAAGGGGACTACCCGGATCTTGCCGCCCTTTCCATGAAGCGTCACAGTTGGTGTTTTGTCAATCCGCAGATCACAGATTTTCACATCCAGGGCCTCCTGAATCCTTGCGCCTGTGTCATAAAGAAAGATCATCAGGAATTGATCCCGCAGTCCCATTTTTGTGCGAGTATCAGGTGCCGCAAACAGAGCCTTGACCGCAGCTTCGGACATATAGTCCACCTCCCGGAAACGCTCCTTTTTCTGAATCTTAATCGCTGCCAGTTCACTGGACAAACTGATATACTCCGGCCTGCAGGCAGAAGCGTAAGTAATAAATGCTCGTATGGCGGCCAGTCTGTTATTCCGGGTAGCAGGGCCTACGCCTTTTTCTTCTGAAAGCCAGTCCAGGTATGCCACTACCATTTCATAACGGATCATCCCAAATGTAACCGACATCATGGGAATCTTTTTCTGTCCCGCTATATATTTCAAAAGCTGGTTCCACGCAGTGCGGTATGCTTTTACGGTATTGCTGCTGGCGTGCCGCTGGTTTGGCAGGTAGATCAGGAGAAAATTCCTCAACAGGCTGAACAGCTGCTCGTCTTTTACTTTTCCCATAGTTCTACCCTCGGAATCAGGCCGTTCATGGCTTCCCAGTCAATCCCGGCTGATTTCACCAGTTTTTCCGGAAGCAGATGGATATAGTACGCGGTTGCCTCCCAATCCTTATGGCCCATGTATGTCTGCAGATAAGGAAGCCGTGAGGAAAGTTCTTTCTTTTCATCCAGCCAGCGGTTCAGGACAGCCGTTGCGAACCGGTGGCGGAGGTCATATACCCGGACGGCAGGAAGAAGGTCTTTGGGAATTCCCGGTTTTGTGCGAGCAAAGAACCACTTAAATTTCCCCTGCATCTTCTGGGCGGAATAGGGGCCGCCATCCGGCGCGGGGAAGAAATATGCGCTTCCCGGAAATGCGGCATCCCGGATGCCGGCATAAGACCTTGCAAGAAAAAGCATGTCCTCCGACATTACGATAGTTCTGCTTTTACGCCATTTTGTTTCAATGATCCGTACTTCTCCGCTGTTCAAGTCAACCTCGTTCCGTTTCAGATGCCTCCCTTCGTTTGGCCGCAGGCCGCAGGTATAAGTCATCCGAAAGTATGTACGGAGCAGATGCGGACGGAATGGGTCGCGTGGATACTGGTAACAGTCGATTTCATGGAACAGCGCTGCCAGCTCATCATCCCCAAACAGATAAGGAATGAATACAGTGCCTCCGGCAGTAAACCGGTCTGGGAGGATATATGCCGCTTTCCCTATGGATTTTTGATATTTCCCCAACGCCCTGACAAAAGCTGCCTTCCCGTGGATGGTCTGCGGTGATTTCCCCGGTTCTGGCTTCAGCCAGTTCAGCACAATGGCCTGGGTAAGCTCCTGCTGGCCGAGATATACTTCAAAGCAACGGCGGTCAAAACTTTTGGCCTTTTCCAGGTAAGTGTTTTCGGAATAACCGAGGGCGCATTTCAAAGCGATCATACTTTCCAGATCCTGTGCAAATCCACTGGCAAACTTATCATTCATCCCTCCAACCCCCTTTCCAGCGGGATACCTTTAAAATCAAGGGCGCATTCTTTTAAGCTGCTGGTATCCAGGGAAAGGTACTGCCTTGCAGACTTTGGGTCGTCATGCCCCAGGATCTGTGTGATGGTTGTGAGCGGCGTTCCCGTCACCAAAAGCTTTTTTGCCAGCCGCCGCCGGAGTCCATGGAACCCTTTCCCATCAAAGGCATGGCGGTAAATCCCGGCTTTCCTTTGGTATTGCTGAAACATACATCCAATGCTGACCGCATCCGCCAGCCCTGTCCTGGGGGCAATCAGGCGCAAAAATACTTCCGGGCTCTCAGAGCGCGGCCTTGCATTCAGGATATAATCCTGCAAGGCTTCTCCCGCCTCCTTAACCAGCGGGGTATAGCTTACACGCCCTGTTTTTCTCTGGGTAAATCGGATTTCGCCCTTCCGCCAGTCAATGTCTGTCAACTTTATCCGGATCAGGTCTCCGGCCCGTAGGCCTGTTGTTGCCGCAAGGAGGATGATGGCGCGGTCCCGTTTTCCCATCTCGCTGTCTGTATCAATCACCCGTAGGATCTGGTCCAGCTCCTCATCCGTTACATAGCTTTGGATTGGCATATCCCGATATACCCGGTAGGAGAAAAGCTCAACACAATCCGGGGCCGGGAGGCTGCTTTCTTTCAGAAATATGTGGAAATGTTTCAGATAGAGCAGGATGTTATGCAAGCTGGAGGTTTTTACTTCCGCCGCCGTTTTCAGGATAAATTCCCGGACCTGTTCTACCGTCACCCATTCCAGGGAAGCATACCCTAAAGATTCAAAGTAATGCAGGTATCTGCGGACTACCCACACCACATCGTCCCTGGTATTCGGGCCATAGCCTTTATAATCCAGGAAAAGGTCGATGAGCTTCTCGCTATCCTCCGAGACCGGATACTTTGTCCCATGCTTTGGCATATTTAAATGCAAGGTTCCCGTCAGATAGAACTCGTCCAGGCGGTTTGCCGCCGATTTTACCCGTTTGTAGTAGTGGATGGAGATTTCTTCCCGATCCAGACGTTCTTTCTGAAGATCCACAAGCTCCCTGGTGATTGCCGGGTCATAGAAACATACGCCTCTTTTTTCATAATAAACGGCAACAGTCTGAAATTTGGGCGTGATATTTCTCCAAATGGTTGCTTCGCTGTAGCCCAGCTTTCTTGCCTCAGCAATTATCTGGGCGATCATCTCGTTAATGGTTTGCTTTTGTGTTTTCATAAGCACAGCCTCCTTGATATAGTCAGGTAAACTTCCTGCTGTAAACTATTATCAAGGATGGATGTATGGGAAGCTATAAGATTATCCCGAATGTTGGGAAGCTTCTGATGAAAAAGTATTGAAACCAGCTCAAAAGGGAGGAAAAGTTATCCCGAATTTTTTGAACGAAATCAGCATGGAAACAGGCTGAAAAATAAGGTTTCGGGATAATCCAACTTTCGGTATAACTATTCTCTAAAATTCCAGTCCCAAGCCCGTGCCCTTGTAAATTTTTCTCGAACACGAACACTTTTTTCGCTTGGAATCTTGACTCGAACACCTGTTCCTGATATACTAAAATCAATCAAAAAAAGTAGCTGTGCTGTGGAGCCGCTGACGAAGCGAAGTCTTCCTAATGCCGCATGAACGCAGAAATCCGCACGGGTTTCTGTGATGTTGGTATGGGAAGATTTTTTACCGTCATGCGGCTCTTATCTTTTTCCTCCGTCCGCCCTCCCGCCAGCGGGAAGGAGCACATCATGTGAACAGAATCATGACCAGTCAAAGTCTTTTGGCAAAGGGCGGCCTTAGCCGCCTTGATAACCCCACCGGCACGGCAGAACACCGCTGTCAAGGACGCGCAGCGAGGCGAAGCCGATTCCTTGATTGCGGTGGGCTGCTGTGCTACACACGACGAATACGGAGGATTTTTGAATATGGAGAAACAATATAACCGAATTGAAAATGACTGTCCGCAGGAATTAAAGAAATTGGGAATCCCCGACCAGATCGACCTCTACATGGAGGATGGAACCGTCTACCATGTTCGCAGCTTCTTTGCCGGAGATTTAATGATGGGCGATGTGCTGGATGCCCTGACGATGGAAAAGCTGGAAAGGGCGCAGTGAATCCCAGCACTTTGCCCAGTGGAATCAACAGCGGCGCGGTGGTATAATACAATCAGGATTTCTGATTGTGATACGCACTGCATTTCGGGAGGTTAAAGAAGAAAATGCAGGAACAGTACAGTGTTGGAATCTACGCCAGACTGAGCCGGGACGATGAACGCGCCGGTGAGTCTGTGTCAATCGAAAATCAAAAAGAAATGCTCGCCCGGTATGTGCGGGAACAGGGCTGGACGCTCTACGATTACTACTGCGACGATGGGGTCTCCGGTACGACTTTTGACCGGCCCGGGTTCAACCGGCTGGT
>OLNP01002705.1_pt1 | contig 12521 bp, 7 predicted proteins | sample 1671951 | NCBI WGS metagenome assembly OLNP01 (sample SAMEA3136629, study PRJEB25190) | human gut metagenome | biome: human gut; feature: human-associated habitat; material: faeces | place: Austria | collected 2013
CCATTGCCCCCAGCATACCCAGGGCATATACGTCCAGATACGCGGGCATCTGGTTGATAAGCATGCCCGTATCCTGGGCAAAATGCGCCACGCCAAGCCGCCACCCCCAGCCCAACACCGCCATGACCGGCAGCGTGATGGCCGGTTTTTTCTGTGCTGCCCGGGCGAGGAAGGGGAAGAGCAGGTAGAACTGCATTTCTACCGCAATCGTCCACAAGGCCGCGTTGAGGGGTGTATAGAGGTACGTTTCCGGCCAGAACAGGAAGGTGAACGTAAGGTGCGCCGCAACATCCTTGGCCATGGCGCCGGAGGTAACGTAAGCCCCCTGGGGCAACGCGAAACATACCAGCGCCAGCAGCACGGCCGCCAGGTAGCTGGGCACGATGCGCAAAAGGCGGTTGAGGTAAAACCGCCCGGTTTTCGGGACAGGTGTGCCCTCCAGCGTCTGCCGCGCATAGGGCAGATAGAGCAGAAAGCCGCTGAGCAGGATCATCCCGTCCACAAACAGGTAGCTCGAACGGGTGAAGAAGTCAAAATCCGTCGACAGTCCCAGCAGGCTCACGCGCTGAGAAAGCCAGCTCTGCTGCCAGATGTGGTAGTTCACCACCGCCAGCACCATCAGCGCCCGGAATCCGTAGAGCACGCCAATTTCCAGCTTGCGGGGATACGTGTCTTCGCGCGCATGGGCGGGGTTATTCGTCCGCGTCATTCACGGCCTCCGTAGCGGGCGGAGTCGTTACCTCCTCGCCTGATTCCCCTTCCGGGACGGAAGCGGTTTCCGAGCCGTCCTCATCTTCCGGCGCGGGCGTAACCTCCGCACCCGCCTCTGCAGGCGGGGCAGGCGTCGTTTCAGGCGCAGCGGTTTCCTCCGGCAAAGTCCATTCCCCCACGCGGGAGAATTTATACACCACATCCTGTCCATCTCGGATGTCACGCAGGCTCATGGAGGTTTTGTCAATGCTGCTGAGCTTGTGCGTGATCGTCATATCGTCCTCGGTCTCGCCGGTGTAGAGGCTGAAGTTGCTCACATAGAAATGGAGCGTCTCACCCATCAGGTCGCAGGTGCCATCCGTCCGGAAGGTGGCGGTCTTGCCGGTGGTGGAGGTCCATTCGCCCAGAATCAGATAGGCTCGCCGTTCCAGCTTGCTTTCAGCCGTATCGCGGTAGTCGCCCACGCGCTGGTAATAGGGCAGGGCTTCATAGGGCTTGCCCTCACGGTACAGCTGCTCTGCGTACTGATAGCAGGCCTCATTGTAGATTTCCGGCAGATCGGCATAACTGCCTGTGAGGTCATCCATGGAGAACCCCTCCAGGGCGGCGATCACCGTGGGATAGTCCTGCTGCTCCATGGCATCACGAGCAGTCTGCGCAACGTTGCCAAAGTAGGTTTCGTAGCAGGACTCGCTCTGTTCAGCGGCGTCGCGGTAATCGCCCAGGGCCTCGAAGGCCGCACCCGCGGCGGTCAGATCGCCCGCGTCGCGCAGCTGCTCGGCCTGGGTGTACAGGCAGGCGTTGTAGCGCTCCTGTGCCTCCTCGCTGTCCTCAATGGCCGCGTACACCTCTGCCGCCGCCGCGTAATCACCCGCCGCCTCCAGTTCGGCGCCATGATCCAGCTGGATGGAGATCAGCTCGGCCTTGGCGCGGTCGCTGTCGGGCAGTTCCGCCAGCACCTCCGCCGCGCCCTGGGTATCTCCCGCCGCCTTTAACGCAAGGGCCTGCTGATAGGCCGCCTCCTCAAACATGGCGAGGCTGTCCTGATAATTTCCCAGGGCCTCGAAACCGGAGATTGCCGTGGCATAGTCCCCCGCCGCGAGCGCCGCGCTGGCAATGGCGTAGCTGCACTGCTTAAGCTTGGTTTCGCTGTCCTTATAGGAGCCCAGCGCGTTATAAAGGATGCGCGCGTCCGCATAGTTTTCCGCCGCGAGGGCGGCTTCGGCCAGTTCGTAGCGAACGGCGTTGAGCTGTTTTTCGCTGTCCTTGTAGTTGTCCACGTTTTCCAGCAGGGTCTGAGCGCGCTCCAGATCCTCCGCCTCGATGGCGTCCATGGCCAGCTCATAGTTGCATTCGTAATAGAGCTGCTGCGCGTCCTCGCTGCGGGGCGTGCCGCCCATCTCCAACAGGGCGATGGCGCCGGCGTAGTCTCCGCCGTCCCTGAGCGCCGCCGCCTGCTGATAGAGGCAGTCCTGAATCTGCCCTTCGCTGTCCAGATAACCGATAATCAGGGTAAACAGCTCGGTGGCCTTGTCGTAGTCGCCGGCTTCCTTGGCGGCCAGCGCCGCCTGATAGATGCAGTCGTTTCCGCGGGCGGCTGCGTCGGAATAATCCCCGGCCGCCAGAAACAGGCGGCCCGCTTCCTCGCCCAGTCCCTGGGCCAGCTTCTCCTCCGCCAGGGCGTAGTTGGACTGATTCACCAGCTGCACCGCGTCCTCGTATTCACCCAGCGGAGCAAGCGCCGCCGCGGCCCCCGCATAGTCGCCCGCATCGTAGAGGGCTTTGCCCTCCTGATGCGTGCAGGCCTGGGCGCGGTCGGCGGCATCGCTGTAGTCCGCCAGGCCCTGGAACAGCACGCGTGCTACGGCATAGTTGCCGCTGTCGTAAAGCGCCTGTGCCTGCTGGTAAGTGGCCTGCTTGACCTTCTCCGCGCTGTCCTGATAATCGCCTAGGGAGAGGAAACGGTCGGCGGCCAGTTCATAGCTTCCCTCTTCCAGATAGGCCTGTCCCAGCGCGTAGGTGGCCTGCTTGAGCCTTTCCGCGCTGTCCTGATAATCGCCCAGGGCGGCAAAGTCCGCCTCCGCCTGCACAAGCGCATCCACACCGCCCGTCTCCAGCAGGGAAAGGGCCTCCTGATAATCGCACGCGGCCAGCTGCTCCTTCGCGTCACCGTAATCGCCCATCGCGCTGAAAGCCGCCCGCGCCTCGTCGAATTGCCCGCCGTTCATCAGCCCCACGGCCGACTGGTAGCGCACCGCGGGCACAACCCACAGAACGATCACGGCAGCCAGCGCCACCGCGGCCGCCGACAGGCTCGCAATCCAGACCGTCATGCGGCGGCGGCGGCGTTTGGAGGCGCGCTGGACCTCCTGCTTTTCGATGACCAGATTGTTTTCCTCGCGGGCCTTGCGGGCCGCCATGGCCAGCTTCTGCTCATGAGCGGCGATGACATGGGCTACATTTTCCGGGCTGTAGCTGGCAAACACCGCGTCGCGCCGCCGCTCGCAGCGGCAGCAGCGGTCGCTTTCCAGCGCGTTGGCACGGCCGCATACACACAGCCATACCTGATCCTGCACGCAGGGATACCCCACCGCGTCCTTGCCGGCCACAAAGCGCAGCTGGTCCAGCGCGCGGCCGCCCGGCAGGGCGTTGGATTTGTAATACGTCAAGGGCGCGTTGCCCCTCCGCCAGATGGTGGAATCGTCGAACCAGACCTTTTCGATCACCAGATCAACGCCCTCCACGTCTCGCCACTGGGAGGGCAACAGCATGATGCTGAACCGTTCGCCCACCCCGGCCTTGAGGCCCTGGATGCGCTCCGTCTGTGAAAAGAGAAGCATGTCCTCCTTGTCAAAGCATTTGAGGGTCACCTGGACGGACACCACGACCTTGTCGCTGAGGTTGTTCATGACAAAGGTGCAGTCGGCGTCATCTTCGGTGGGCATGGCATATTGCCAGAGCTCAACAGGACAGGTAAGATCAATCTTCATGGCCGTTCCTCCCAGCATCGGGGTCCAAAGGGTTACAGGGTCCAGCGCATCTCGGAGGTGGAAAGCACCCACTCCTTAAGCGCGCCGTTTTCAAAGACAAGCTGCAGCACATAGCTTCCGGCGCTCTGTGCAGATTCTGCGGCTGTATAGTAGGTCAGCAGCGTCTGGGTTCCTTCGTTGACTGCTTCGCCGTAGTCCGTATCCCCTGGCTGGCCGTAGAGCACACCCGGCTTGCCCTCGCTGAGGAACAGCGAGGATGCCTCCTCAAAGGTCATGCCCGCTTTCAGCCCGCGGGGTCCCTCCGTCTGGGCGTTTGAAACCCGCAGGGACTGCACACGGCCGCCTGCCGCCTCCTCCAGCCAAATCAGCTCCACGCCGCTCCAAGTCAGGTTCAGGTAGGTGCCGCCCGCCGCATCCTCCGCGGCGGTCTGGCCTGCGGGCTCACCCAGCGCCGCCTTCGCCCCCTCCAACGTCAGCGTTGCATAATCCATTCCCGAAAAAGACAGGTCCTTCAGCCCAAAGGGCTGCGCCTGATTGGCCGCCACGGTCGCAGCGCTCAGCGTTACGTCCGGCACGTCGTCCACGGCGTCCCCGCTGGCTGCCGTCTGCACGCTTTCGACCGCCTCCAGGTTGCCGCGCACCTCATCGGCGCTGATGAAGCTGCTCAGCCCATAGACGCGGATGGCCGTCACCACGCCACCCTCCAGAGAGTACACCACGCCCGCATCGGTATAACGCCCGTCGGACACCTGCACATGGATGGCGCACTGCACGCCCGTGATTGCGCCGGCGCCGTCCAGCTGCGCCCAGCTCCAGTAGGCGGACTGGGGAAGGCTGTTGAGCCGGTAGAAGGCGGCAAAAATCCCGTCGCCCACCAGCGTGGGATTCTGCCAGCCATAGGTATCGATCAAAACGCTCTGCGCGTCGCCCAGCTTAATGCCGCGCGGGCCGGGATACGCCTCGTCCGTCACGGACACGGCCAGGAGCACGCTGTCCTGATCCAGCACGGGCTTATCGTAATACAGGGTAGCGAAGTCATAGATAAAGGCGTAGCCGTCCTCCGTGTGGGATTCCTCCCCTACCGGCGCGTTGATAGGCTGCCCGGCAGCGCTGTCGCGCAGTACCTTGACGACCCACTCATTCAGTTCACCCTCGGCCAGCACGCCGGAATCGTCCGCAAAGGCATAGAGCGGACACAACAGGAAAAACATCATGAAAAGGCAGATGATCCGTTTCAGTTTCATCCTCTCCTTTCTCTTTGGGCTGGAAATGTTACGAATTTACCCTAGCTTATTGTACATGAAAACCCAAGGAAAGTATAGCCTGTTGGAAAATAAAGTTGGCCTGCGGCAAGCGATTTTTACAAACATGTGACAAAAAAAGGCGGCCCCTCCTCCCCCAGCGGGAGAGAACCGGGCCGCCTTCGCATCCGGACGGGTTTATCCCTTGCGCCACGCAGAGGGATGGAACAGCACCAATATGGGGAACAACTCCAGCCTGCCGGCCAGCATCAGCAGGCTCAGCACCACCTTGGCAAAGGGGCCGTAGCCTGAGAAGTTCTCAACCGGGCCCACATGTCCCAGGCCGGGGCCCACGTTGCTGATGCAGGTGAGCACGGCGGTAAAGTTGGTTTCCAGGTCGTACAACCCTTCCAGCGACACAAGGAACATCCCCGCCAGTACCAGCAGCACATAGACGAAGAAAAATGCCGATACCTGGGTGAGACGGTTTTCCTCCACGCCCTTGCCCTCAAAGCGCACCACCTGCACCTTGCGCGGCTGAAACGTGCGGCGCACCTCACGACAGCCCAGCTTGCACAGGATTCCCACCCGTACCACCTTGATGCCGCCTGCCGTGGAGCCCGCGCACGAGCCGATGAACATCAGCACCACGATGAGCGCCTTGACCGCCTGAGGCCACAGGTTGAAATCCGCCGTGGCGTAGCCCGTGGTGGACATGATGGTGGCCACCTGAAAGCTGCCGTAGCGCAGGGCATTGAGAAAGGTGCCGTACTGAGGCAGGATCATCAGCGACACAAACAGCGTCGAGCCGGCAAACAGGGCCAGATACCAGCGCAGCTCCTCGCTGCGGAGCGCGTCGCGCCAGCCGCCCACCAGCACGCGGTAGAACAGCGCGAAGTTGATGCCGAACAGCACCATGAAGAACGTGATGATCGCGTCAATTACGGCGCTGTCAAACGCGCCGACGCTGCTGCCGTAGTTGCTGAAGCCGCCCGTGCCCGCCGTGCCCATGGCATGGATGGCCGCGTCATAGGGCGACATCCCCGCGATGATGAGCGCCGCCAGCTCGATCATGGTCAGCGCGCCGTAAATCAGGTAGAGGATCTTGGCCGTATCGCCCATCTTGGGTACGATCTTGCTCAGGCTGGGACCGGGGCTTTCCGCCCGCACCAGGTGCGAGGAGCGTCCCGTCATCTGCGGCAGCAGCGCCAGGGTGAGCACCAGCACGCCCATGCCGCCGATCCAGTGGGTGAAGCTGCGCCAGAACATCACGCCGCGGGGCAGCCCGTCAAAGTTGCCCATCAACGTGGCGCCCGTGGTGGTAAAGCCGGATACCGCCTCGAAAAAGGCGTCGATATAGTTGGGAATCAGGCCGGAGATCACAAAGGGCAGCGCGCCAAAGGCGCTGAGCAGCACCCAGGAGAGGGCCACCACCAGAAAGCCCTCGCGGGCGCGCAGGTTTTGCTCTCTGGGATGCGCAAACCGCCAGGCGGGGAAGCCCAGCGCCGCCAGCAGGGCCATGCTGCTCAGCAGGGCGAGGGCGTCGCCGTCGCCGTAAAGGAGCGAAATGGCCAGCGAGGGCGCCATGGCCAGCGCCTCGATCAGCAGAATCGCGCCCAGCAGGCGCAGGACCAGTCGTTTGTTCATTTGCGGATAACCTCGTTCAAATCGCTGATGCCGCTTTCACAGGCAATCACCACCACACGGTCGCCGGCTTCGATGTGGTCGTTGCCGAAAGGCACGATCACCTTGCCCTGCCTGACAATGACCGCCACCAGCGTGCCGGGACGGATGTTGAGCTTGCGCAGCGGAATGCCAATATAGGGGTCCGTGCCCTTGGGGATGAATTCCAGCGCCTCAGCCTTGCCATTGACCAGGCGGTAGAGGCGTTCCAGCTTGGTGCCGTAGGCGTTGCCCCTGCCGCGCACATAGCGCAGAATGTTGGCGCAGGTGATGGCCTTGGGGCTGATGATGCTGTCCAGACCCATGGCGCTGATGATATCGGCATAGGCCACGCGGTTGTTCTTCACAATCACCTTGGGCACGCCTTCCTTGACGGCAAAAAGACCGGTCATCAGGTTTTCCTCGTCCCGGTCGCACAGGGCCACGAAGGCGTCCATCTGCTGAAGGCCCTCCTGCTCCAGCAGTTCCTGATCGGTGCCGTCGCCATAGATCACATTGACATCAGGCAGGGATTCGCTGAGGTCATTGGCCTTTTTTTCGTTGATTTCAATCATCGACACGTGAATGCCCATGGGAACGATCATCTTGGCCAGATAGTAGCTGATGCGGCCGCCGCCCAGCAGCATCACGTTTTTCACACGCAGGGAGTTTTTGCCCAGGTAGCGGAAGTAGGAGGTAATGGTTACCATATCGGCGGCCACATGCACCCGGTCACCGGCGCGGATGATAAAATCACCGTTGGGAATCACCACATTTCCCTCGCGCTCCACCGCGGCATAAAGCACCTGGGGCAGGCCGTTGAGTTTGCGCGGAAGGTCCTTGAGCGCGTGGCCCACCACCACATCGTGCTCCTGCGCGCGGAACTCCACCATCTCCACCCGCCCCTTGGCAAAGGATTCGATGTTGCTGGCAAAGGGAAAGCGCAGCAGCCGGCTGATTTCCAGCGCGGTGGCACGCTCGGGATTGACCGGCATGTCGATGCCCATCTCGCGCTGCAAAAGCGTCAGGCTGTCGTTGTATTCAGGGTCACGGATGCGGGCGATGGAGTACTTGGTTCCCAGCTTTTTGGCCACCAGGCAGCAAAGCATGTTGGTTTCGTCGCTGGCGGTGGCGGCAATGATGATATCCGCCTTGTCCGCCCCCGCGTCCACCAAAGTGGCGGCGTTGGCCCCGTTGCCACGCACGCACAGCACATCCAGCGTATCCTCGCTGCGCTGGAGGACTTCCTCGCTGCGGTCCACAATGACCACGTCATGCCCCTCTCGTGCGAGATGTTCCGCCAGCGTATGACCTACTTTGCCGTCACCAACCACCAGGATTCGCATACATCCATCCTCCGTATCCACAAAGCGGTACAAATCATCAAAGGGATTTCAATCGCAGTGTACCATTATAGCATATCATGGGGTAAAATGAAATGCCTGCGCCCTCTGCTTTCCACTCCGCCCTGTTTTTAACGGGTTCTTAGCGATGTCATGGAATGTTTCAAGGCCATCAGACCTGTCGCATCCGCCACCGCCCACCCGATGGGAATGGCCCACCATACCGCGTCCAGCCCCCATGAGGGAGCCAGCCAGTAGGCCAGCGCCACGCGCAGGCCCAGCGAAATCACGGTCAGCACGATGCTCATGCCCGCCCGCTCCAGGCCGCGGTAGGTGGCATAGAGCAGAAACAAAAGGCCGATGCCCACATAACACAGGCCCTCTGTGCGCAGGTAATGCACGCCCACCGCCATGACATCGTTCTGCGAGGGATCAATGAAGATGCTCAGCAGCGGCACGGCAAAGATCCCCACCACCGCCGATACCAGCGCACAGAAGCCCAGGGACATCACGGCCGCTTCCCGAAGGCCCCGCCGCACCCGGTCGGCGCGGCCGGCGCCGGCATTCTGCGCCACAAAAGTGGCGAACCCGTTGGCAAAGTCCTGTGCGGGCGCGTAGGCAAACGCGTCGATTTTCACGCCTGCCGCGAAGGCGGCCATCACGTTTACGCCAAAGCTGTTGACCAGGCTTTGGATCATCAGAATGCCGAAATTCATGATGGACTGCTGCGCGCCCGTGAGCACGGAAACCACCGCGATGCGCCTGATAAGCGGCCCGTCCGGCCTCAGGTGGCGAATGCCGGGGCGCAGGTCCCCCATTTTCAGGAGAGAATACACGACGATCCCGGCCGCGCTTGCCGCCTGGGCGATCACCGTCGCAAGGGCCGCGCCCTCCACCCCCCAGCCCAGGCCCGTAACAAACCACAAATCCAGCGCGATATTCATCACCGCAGCGCACAGCAAAAACCACAGCGCCGCCGCGGAATTTCCCACGCTGCGCAGAGCGGTGGCAAAAAAGTTATACAGAAATGTAAAGCCAATGCCCCAGAATATGATTTGCAGGTAACCGCGCAAATCTTCCACGGCCTCGGCAGGCACCCGCATCCACACCATCAGGCTGTCCAGCAGGGCAAAAGCCGCCGCCGCCAGCGCCAGCGCCGCCAGCGCAATCCCCACGAAGGCGTTGCCCATGGCACGGCGCAGTCCCTCGCGGTCCCCCTGGCCGTAAAGCTGGCTCATGACCACCCCGCTGCCCATGCACAGGCCCAGAAGCAGGCTGGTGAGCAGCGTCATCAGCGAAAAGGCGCTGCCTACGGCGGCCAGCGCCACGCTGCCCAGGAAGCGTCCCACTACCCAGGTATCCACAATATTGTAGCACTGCTGAAGCAGGTTACCCGCAATCAGCGGAAGGCTGAAAAGAACCAGTCCCTTGCGAATGCTGCCGCGGGTCAGATCGCGTTCCAAAAAAAAGACCTCCCTGCCGGATGACGTCACGCACAGTGTAACACAGGCGCGGGGCAAAGGCAATGTGAGGGCGCAAAAAAGGAGGGAGGGCAAAGGCCCTCCCTCCAAATATCAGTGTCCGCATCCGGAGCAGCGCGAGCAGTCGCCTCCGCAGCTGCACCCGCCCTTTCTGCGGTCCCGGACCATCTTCCATACGGCGGCCGCAACCGCCAGCAGCACCACGCCGCCTACAATCAAGGTTGCCATATTCACGCAGCTCCTTTCCTGATATTCCGGATGGTTATGCCTCCACGCTGACCTTTTGGGTCAGATGGTTCTCATCATAGCGGTTGGGCCGCGCCAGCAGATAGATCAGCCCCGCCAGAAGCACCAGCGCAACCGCCGTCCACACCGTGAAGCCCGCGCCCGCCAGCAACAGCCCCAGCCGGAACACGATCAGCGCGATCACATAGGCGAACACGCACTGGTAGCCGATGGCAAACCACGTCCAGCGGGCGTTGTTCATCTCGCGCTTGATGGCGCCGATCGCCGCAAAGCACGGGGCGCACAGGAGGTTGAAAATCATGAAGGCAAAGGCCGCAAGCCTGCCGTAACCGCCGGACATCTCATCAAAGTTCTGAGCGATGGGGCTGAGGCCCTGCTCCACTTCCTCCTCGGAGCCCTCTTCCAGCAGCGTGGCGGTATCGCGCTCGTCGGTATCGGTGTTGTAGAGGATGCCAAAGACGTTGACAACCTCCTCCTTTGCCACCAGACCCAGCACCGTGGCCACCGTGGGCTTCCAGTCGCCGAATCCCAGCGGCTCAAACACGGGCGCCACCGCAGAACCGATGCGGCCCAGAATGCTGTTGTCGGTATCTTCAACAGCGCCGAAGGTGACGGGCGCATCGACGGTCTCCACCACCTCCGCGTCCGCGGCCATCGCATCCTCCGGGATCCGGGCCTCCCAGCCGTAGCCCTGCATGAACCAGATCACGATGGCGGAAACCAGAATCACCGTGCCCGCGCGCTTGATGAAGCTCCAGCCGCGCTCCCACATGGAATGCAGCACGTTTTTGGCGGACGGCGCATGGTAGGCGGGCAGCTCCATGACGAAGGGAGCGGGATCGCCCGCGAAGATGCGGGTCTTTTTGAGGATGATGCCGCTGATGACGATGGCGGCCACACCGATGAAATACGCGGAGGTTGCCACCCAGCCCGCATTGTGGAACAGCGCGCCGGCGATGAGGCCGATAATGGGCATCTTGGCGCCGCAGGGAATGAAGGTGGTGGTAAGGATGGTCATCTTGCGGTCGCGGTCGTTTTCAATGGTGCGCGAGGCCATCACGCCTGGCACGCCGCAGCCGGTGCCGATCAGCATGGGGATGAAGCTCTTGCCCGAGAGGCCGAATTTGCGGAAGATGCGGTCCATGATGAAAGCGATACGGGCCATGTAGCCCACATCCTCCAGAATGGCCAGCATGAAGAACAGCACCAGCATCTGCGGAACGAAGCCGATCACCGCGCCCACGCCGGCGATGATGCCGTCGCACACCAGTCCCACCAGCCAGCCGGCGGTACCGATGCCCTCCAGCCAGCCGCGCACGGGCTCCTGAATCCATTCGCCCACGAATACGTCATTGGTGAAGTCGGTCACGATGGTGCCGATGGTGCTCACCGCAATATAATATACCAGCCCCATTACCAGCACGAAGATGGGCAGAGCCAGCCACCGGTTGGTCACCACCCGGTCGATCTTGTCCGAGGTGGTCAGCGCGCCCTTGGGGCGGCCTTTTTTAACGCAGGTGGACACCAGCCGGTTGATATAGGCATAGCGCTGGTTGGTGATGATGGATTCCGCATCGTCGTCCATCTCGGCTTCGCAATCCTTGATGGTGCTTTCGATGGCGTCCTTGATGCCGTCGGGAAGGTTCAGTTCCTCCCGTACCTTTTCGTCTCGCTCAAAGAGCTTGATGGCATACCAGCGGGCGAGGTGGTCAGGTACGATACCGCCCTCGTGCCGGCTGCCGTCGGCGTGATGGTGATGCACGGCTTCCTGCCCGTCGCGGTGCGTGATCAGATCCTCGATATGCGCCAGGGCGTGCTCCACGCTCCCGGCGAATACGTGCGGCGGCTCGCCCGCCTTTTTTCCCGCAAGCATCGCGGCCTTGCGGGCCACCTCGCGGCTGCCCTCGCCCCTCAGGGCGCTGGTTTCCACCACCTCGCAGCCCAGTGCCTCACCCAGCTTGCGCAGATCAATCTTGTCGCCGTTTTTGCGCGTCACGTCGATCATGTTCAGGGCGACGATCATGGGAATGCCCAGCTCGGCCAGCTGCGTGGTCAGGTACAGGTTGCGCTCGATGTTGGTGGCGTCCACGATGTTGAGGATGGCGTCCGGCCGCTGGTTTACCAGATAGCCGCGAGCGATCACCTCCTCCAGCGTATAGGGCGAAAGGCTGTAGATGCCAGGCAGGTCCTGGATGACGACATCCGGTTCGCCTTTCAGCCTGCCCTCCTTCTTTTCCACCGTCACGCCCGGCCAGTTGCCAACGTACTGGTTGGAACCGGTCAGGTCGTTGAACATGGTGGTTTTACCGCAGTTTGGATTGCCCGCCAGGGCGATCTTTGTGGACATACCGCCGCCTCCTCAATGTTTGTTATGGCTAACTCACGGAGAAAAAAAGAATCACTCCACCTCGATGTTTTCCGCATCGCTCTTGCGCACAGACAGCTCGTATCCGCGCACCGTCAGCTCCATGGGGTCGCCCAGAGGCGCGACCTTGCGCACATACACCTCGGTTCCTTTGGTCAGGCCCATGTCCATGATGCGCCGCTTGAAAGCGCCCTCGCCGTGCAGCCTTTTGATAATGGCCGATTCGCCAATCCTGACTTCCTTGAGGGTCTTCATAAGGTACCTCCTCCTGCTTCAGACCATGATCCGCATGGCCATCGTTTTGTCCAGGGCAACGCGGCTTTCCTTCACGTTCAGAATCAGGTTGCCCCCCAGTTCGCTGACCACCACAACCGTCTCCCCCACCACGAATCCCAGCTCCGCCAGGCGCTGCCGCACCTCGTCCCTGCCGGTGATCTTGCGGATGATGTTGACATCCCCCACGTTTGCCATCGCCAATGGCA
>OLNP01002708.1_pt1 | contig 12516 bp, 10 predicted proteins | sample 1671951 | NCBI WGS metagenome assembly OLNP01 (sample SAMEA3136629, study PRJEB25190) | human gut metagenome | biome: human gut; feature: human-associated habitat; material: faeces | place: Austria | collected 2013
AACTTAAATGCAAAACACCTTTTATTCAAAATTTAATAAGAATATTATATAGAAAATATACTTATAAAAAAACTTCAAAGGAAACTTATGAAGTAGATAAAAAGCTTCAAAGGCTTTTTGAATTCTTTGGAATGTATATATGTAAAGATGGATATTTAGATTTTAATATAAATTTAAATAAGAAAAATGTTGTTCTTTATGGTTATTATCAATGTGAAGAATATTTTAAAGATATAAGAGAAATACTTTTAAAAGAACTTACTCCAAAGTTTCCTATACTAGAAAAAAATAAATCTCTTTTAGAGGGTATTAAAAAAAGTAATTCTGTATGTGTAACTATAAGAATTGGAAAAGATTTTGTTAATAATCCTATATATAATGTTTGTAATATGGAATATTTTAAAGAAGGAATGGATTATATTAGTAAAAAAATTAAAAATCCAAAGTTTTATATTTTTTCTGATAATCCAAAGTGGATAAAAGAAAATGTAAAATTTAATTATGATGTTATATTTGAAGAAGGAAATGACCCAGATTATGAAAAGCTTAGAATAATGAGTGAATGTAAGCATTTTATAATATCAAATAGTAGTTTTAGTTGGTGGGCACAGTATTTATCAACTAATAAGGATAAAATAGTAGTTGCACCTGAAAGATGGTACAATAAAGATATGGTTTGTAATATATATATGTCTAACTTTAAACTTTTAAAAATTTAAGGTAATATAAATAAAGATAAGGAGTTTTAGTTAATTATACTAAAAACTTCCTTTTTTATTAGAAAAAAATTAAAGAAATTAGGCTGAAAAGTTAAAATAGTAAAAAATTCCATGGGTAAATTGAAAATATATTGAAAAAATATTTCTATTAGCATAGATTATGTGGTATAATAAAAATCGTTGTGAAGTAAAAGATGAATATTAAGGTTATTAGTCAAAATAATTCAAATAAAAAGTGTACATATTTCAGGGGGGCTAAATTTGGAAGAACAAGTATTAAGTATTAAGGATATAGGAAATATTTTAAAAAAAAGGTTATCTATGATTATAGTTATTACATTAGTTACAACTATAGGAGCCATAGGATTAACATATTTTGTTATTGAACCTACATATACCACAACAGCAGAAGTATTAATTGGTAAGAAAAATTCTGATGAACAAGGAACTGAATATAATAGTAGTGATGTTCAAATGTATCAAAAGCTTATGGGAACCTATGCAAAAGTTGTAAAAAGTAAAGATGTTATTAAAAGAGCAATAGAAAATGGAAATTTAAACTTAACTGCTGGTGAAATTTCATCAGCATTAACAGTTACAACAAGTGAGGATGATCAAATATTAACATTATCCTATTCTTCTAAAAATCCTCAAGAAGGGGTGGAAGTTTTAAATCCATTAATTGAAGAGTTTGATAAAACTTCAAAGGAAATAATAAGTAATGGAGAAATGTTTGTTTTAACAGCTCCAGAAATGCCATCAAATCCAACATCACCTAATAAAAAGATGAATGTTTTAGTTGGAGTTGCTTTAGGACTTATGATAGGAATAAGTTTAGCTTTATTTTTAGAATATATAGATGATAGTGTAAAAACAAATGAAGATATAGAAGGATTATTAGAAGTTCCTGTTATTGGAGATGTACCTATATATAATAATAAATGGGGTTCATTAGATGGGGCTTTATCAAAAAATAATGAAACAAAACAAGAAATAAAACATAGGGAACAGGGAAAAAAACGTTCTAAAAGATAAGAGGATAGATCTTCTTAAGAATATATATGTAAAAAGAGATTGATTGGGGATGTTGTGAAAATGAAAAATATTTTTATTATTGGTTCAAAGGGAATACCTGCTTCTTATGGAGGATATGAAACTTTTGTTGATAAGTTAACGGAATATCATGCAAGTAATAATAAATTAAAATATCATGTTGCTTGTAAGAGTGATAAAAATAATGAATTTGAATATCATAATGCACGATGTTTTAACATAAAAGTACCTAATATAGGTGCTGCTCAAGCAATATATTATGATGTTGTAGCATTAAGAAACTGTTGTAAATATATAAAAGAACATAATATAAAAAATCCTATTGTTTACATATTAGCTTGTCGTATAGGACCATTTGCAGCACACTTTCAAAAGGAAATTCACAAACTAGGAGGAGTAGTATATGTGAATCCAGATGGACATGAATGGATGAGAGCAAAGTGGAGTGCACCTATAAGAAAGTATTGGAAATTTTCAGAACAGCTGATGGTAGAGTATTCAGATTTATTAATTTGTGATAGTCAAAACATTGAAAAATACATACATAAAAGTTATGAAAAGTACAAGCCTAAAACTACTTTTATTGCATATGGAGCAGAAACTAGAAAGAGTAAGTTAAGTGACAATGATAAAGGCCTTTTAGACTGGTATAAGGAAAAAGGATTATCTGCAAAGTCATATTATTTAGTAGTTGGAAGATTTGTACCAGAAAATAATTATGAAACAATGATAAAAGAATTTATGCGAAGTAATTCAAAACATGATTTTGCATTAATTACTAATGTTAGTGATAAATTCTTAGAAGAATTAAAAATAAAAACAGGTTTTGATAAAGATCCAAGAATTAAGTTTGTTGGAACAGTATATGATCAAGAACTATTAATGAAGATACGTGAAAATGCTTATGGGTATTTCCATGGTCATGAAGTTGGAGGAACAAATCCAAGTTTATTGGAAGCTCTTGGAAGCACAGACTTAAACTTACTTTTAGATGTTGGATTTAATAAAGAAGTAGGAGAAGATGGAGCTATATATTGGTCTAAAGATGAAGGTAACTTAGCTAAACTTATTGATAATGCTGATTCTATGAACAGCCAAGAAATTATTGAATTAGGTAAAAAAGCTAAGAAAAGAATTAAAGATGCTTACAGCTGGGAATATATTACTAATAAATATGAAGAAGTATTTTTAGAAAAAGATAAAAATGAAGTTTTGGATAATATTGTATAAAATTATTTGTTAATTATTAGTCGAAAGAATATATTATTGGTAAATATTAATTAAGGGGGAGAATAATGAAAATATTAATGGTGAATAAGTTTCATTATATAAAGGGTGGAAGTGAAACTTATTATTTTGCATTAAAACGTATGTTAGAAGGCTTAGGACATACAGTAATTGATTTTTCAATGGAAGATCAAAAGAATTTTGAGTCTCCTTATAGCAAGTATTTTGTTAGTAATGTTGATTATAATTCAGCAGGAGGAATAAAAAATAAAATTAAGATAGCAAAAAACATTATTTATTCTAAAGAGGCAAAGGAAAAATTTGAAGAATTAGTGCAAAATGAAAAGCCTGATATAATACATTTGCATATCTTTCAACATCAGATTTCACCATCTATATTAGATATTATTAAAAAGTATAACATTCCAACTATATATACAGCACATGATTTAAAGATGATATGTTTAAATTATATAATGATGCATCATGGTAAAATGTGTGAAAAGTGTAAAAATGGACATTATATTCAGTGTTTTTTTAATAAGTGTGTAAAAGATTCTTATTTAAAGAGTAGCATTAATGTGATTGAAGGTTATGTTCATAAATGGAGAAAGAGTTATGATGTAATTGATACTATTATTACCCCAAGTTTATTTTACAAGAAAAAGTTTGAGGAATTTGGAGTTATTTCAGAAAGAGTTATTCATATTCCTAACTTTCTTGATAGAAAATGTCCAGATGTTGAAGAGTTAGAAGATAAAGAAAAATATTATTTATATTTTGGAAGATTATCAAAAGAAAAAGGTGTATTAACACTTGTGAAAGCTGCTGAAAGTAGCAATATTAACTTAAAGATTGTAGGTACAGGACCTATACAAGGTGAAATTAAAAAATATATAGAAGATAATAAAATAAATAATGTTCAAATGTTAGGCTTTAAAAGTGGACAAGAATTGACTAACATAGTAGGAAATGCTAAAGCAGTAATATTACCATCAGAATGGTACGAAAATGGACCATATTCTGCAATAGAATCATTACAACTTGGACGTCCAATTATAGGTGCTGATATAGGAGGGATTCCAGAACTTGTAAGAAATAATGGTGTGCTTTTTAAAAGTGGAGATATAACTGATCTTCATGATGCCCTAGTTAAATTTGAAAATATGAATGAACAAGAATATATAAATATGAAAAAAGCTTCTATTCAGTTATTTAATGAAACATATACTAAGGAAGTTCATTATAAAATGTTGAGAGATGTATATAAAAAATTAGGTCTTGAACTATGATGAAATGAAGCTTAGGAAAGGAAGATATACAATGAAAGTAGTAGTTATAACTAGACATGCAATTTCAAATTATGGTTCATTATTACAAGCAATGGCAACTCAACAGGTTATTGAAAGTCTTGGTCATTCTTGTGAAATTATAGATTATATTAGGGAAGATGAGTCATATTTAAATCATGAATTAACTTTGCTAAAAAGAAAACCGAATTGGTATAATAATCCAATTAAGAGGATGATATACCTTGCATTAAGACAGCCTGAAAGCGTGAAAGCTGGAAGAAAATTTGAAAAGCAACAAGCTAAGTATTTAAAGTTAACTAAAAGATATACAAGTCCAGAAGAATTAAAAAAAGGTAAGCCAATTGCAGATGTATATATGACTGGTAGTGATCAGGTATGGGGACCAGTTGAAAATGGAACTTATGATAGTTCATATTGTCTTGGATTTACAGATGATAATGATAAACGTATTGCTTATGCTGCAAGTTTTGGACATACAGAAATGACTAAAGAATTACAAGCTTATTATAAAAAATGGTTATCTAAATATAATCATATTGCTGTAAGAGAAGATAGTGCAGTTTCTTTATTAAAGGATATGGGGATTGATACATTACAAGTATTAGATCCTACACTTTTATTTGATTCTAATTATTGGGAAAAGTATTGCAATCCTATTAATACTAAAGGAAAATATGTTCTTATTTATCAGTTACATAATAATAAGAAATTAGGTGAGTATGCTAAAAAGGTAGCAAAAGCAAAAGGGTTACCATTAATTAGAATTTCAGCATCTTTCCATCAAATAATTCGTGAAGGAAAGATGGTATGGGCACCTGATTTAGGAGAATTTCTTTCATATGTTAAAAATGCAGAATGTATGATTACTGATTCATTCCATGGAACAGCTTTTGCAATTAATTTTAATACTCCTTTTGTTGAAGTACTTCCTAATAATAATACTGGAACTCGTAATGTAAGTATATTAAAGTTAACAGGGCTTTCTGATAGAGTTTTAAAAGATGAAAATGATGTAGCTTTAGCTGATAAGCAAATAGATTTTTCATATGCTAATAAAGTCCTTGCTGAAAAACGTAAAGAATCTATTAATGTATTAAAAATGATGATTGAAAAGTAGCTTATTTAGAAGGTGGGGAATAGATTGACTAATTTTGATACAAATAATATTGTTTTATTTGAAAATAAGGATAAGTGCTGTGCTTGTGGAGCTTGTAAGAATATATGCCCTAAACATGCTATTTCAATGGAAGAAGATGAATATGGATTTATTTATCCAGTAATTAATGAAAGACTTTGTATAAAGTGTGGTAAGTGCAAAAAAGTTTGTAATTATCAAAATGATGATATAAAGGAAGAATCAAAGGAAGCTTATGTGTCATCAGCAAAAGATATTAATCTTCTTTTAAAATCTGCATCAGGGGGGGTATTTGCTACTTTAGCAGGAAGTATTATTGAAAAAGATGGAGTGGTATATGGAGTTTCAATGAATAATGTCAATAATACATTGAAACCTGAACATATAAGAGTTAATAATAAGGAATTTATAAAAAAGTTACAGGGGTCTAAATATGTACAAAGTGATACTGCTAATTCTTTTATTAATATTGAAAGAGATTTAAAAGAAGGAAAAATGGTATTATTTTCAGGAACACCATGTCAAGTTGCGGGATTAAAGGGATATCTTGGTAGGAAATATGAAAATCTTTATGTGGTTGATATAATTTGTCATGGTGTTCCAAGTGCTAAGTTTTTCCAAGACTATATTTCAATATTAATGAAAAAGTGGAATGGTCAGATATTAGACTTTAAGTTTAGAGATAAGACAAATGGTTGGGGACTAAATGCAAAGGTAATATATAAAGATAAGAATAATAAGGCAAAAATAAAAAGAATACCTTCTGGAGCATCTTCATACTTTGATATGTTTTTAAAATCAGAAACATATAGAGAAAATTGTTATTCATGTCCATATGCAACTAAAGGAAGAGTAGGAGATATAACTATTGGAGATTATTGGGGAGTTCAAAAAGAACATCCAGAGCTTATGGTGGAAGCTGGAGGGGAATACAATGATGCCAATGGTATTTCATGTGTTTTAGTGAATAACGAAAAAGGCAAGCAATTACTTAAGTTACTAAATAATAAAGTAAGTATAAATTTATCTACAATTGAAAAAGTAGCAAGAAAAAATGGACAATTAAAGAATCCAAGTAATTGTCCTGAAACAAGAAAAGAAATTTTAGAGATATATAAGGAACATGGATATTTTGAGGTAGATTCATATTTTAAAAAGAGAAATGGAGTACGTACTCAGTATTATTATTTGAAAAATATGCTTCCTCATTCATTTAAAAAAGTGATAAAAAATTTAGTAAAGAGATAAAATTAGAGAATAAAGATAAAAAGACATAGAAATAACATGAAATAATTAATAATTTTTCAGGAGCAACATCTTTTTATAGAAGAGCATTAAATTATGTACAGTATGTTTTTGTAGTTAACAAGGAAACATAAATTTATTTTTAGAAAATTATGAGGCATTTAGGACATTGCAAACTGTTAATTTAAAATGGATAAAGATTTAAGATATAAAGAGAAAAAAAGGCTTATAATTGTATGTAAGAAGAATATACAATGGAGGCAAAGTGTATTAAATTTAAAAGTGATTATTTAGATAAAAATATATTTATAGGAGATAATTATGAATGGTTTAATAAGTGTAATAGTACCAGTATATAATGTAGAAAAATATTTAAATAGATGTGTTAAAAGTATTATAAATCAGAGTTTTAAGAACATTGAAATTATTTTGGTAGATGATGGTTCACCAGATAATTGTCCAAAAATGTGTGATGAATTTGCTAAGGAAGATTCTAGGATAAAAGTAATTCATAAGAAAAATGCTGGTTTGGGAATGGCTAGAAATTCTGGTTTGGATATAGCAATAGGAGAATATATAGCTTTTGTTGATTCTGATGATTATTTGCCTATTAATGCATTAGAAAAGATGTATGATGCAGCTAAAGAAAATCAAGCAGATACTGTTTTAGGTGGATATTATCGTGAAGGAAAGGATGGATTTAAGGAATGTTATTTACCATTTTCAGATGTATCTTATGAGGGCAAAGAAGATATAATTGATAATGTTTTAGTGAATATGCTTGGAAGTCCTAGAGAATATTATGATGATGTTATGCTAAAAAGGTCTGCTTGGGCAAGTCTTTATTCAAGAAAAGTAATAGTAGATAATAAGTTAGCTTTCCATTCAGAAAGAGAATTTATTTCTGAAGATGTTATATTTGATTTAGACTATTATCCTAATGCAAACAAAGTTGTTTTGATAAAAGATTTGGTTTATTATTACTGCTCAAATGGTTCATCATTAACACTTTCATATAATCCAGAAAGGTATAAAAAGTATGTTATTTTGGCTAATGAAGTAGAGAAGCGAGCTAAGGCTTTAAATTTATCAATTAATGATAGACTTTATAGAAGTTTTATTGGAAATGTTAGAACTTGTATTTATTCAAATTCTAAATATTTAAAGATGAATGAAGCCATAAAGAAAAATAAAGAGATTTGTAATGATGATAACTTAAAGATTGCATTAAGTAGATATAAACCACTTGGAATGCCTTTGAAACAAAAAATATTTACTGGATTGATGAGAAAGAGAATGGCTATTGTGATTTGTTTAGTATGCAGGTTATTTAAGTAAAATTAGAATTAAAGTAGGTGCTTATTGCAACTATGATTAAAACATATGAAGTGTTAGGTATATTGTAGTGTAAAATAAGATTAATTATTATTTTGTACATTTAAATTAAAGAAAAGTCAAAAGGAATTTACTAAAGAAAATATTAATTTTAAAATTTAGAGTTTGAGGTTTGTTGTATGTATTATATGCTGATTTTAACAATAATGCTATGTGCATTATCATTATTTACTGAAATATTACCCAATTTATATTATCATAAAATTAGAGGCATAAATAATATTTTCTTTTATTTATTTGCATTGTTAATGATTATATTATCAATTTTAAGATGTAATATTGGTACTGATTATAATGTATATTATAATCATTTTTTACAAATGAATTTTGATAAGTTTAATGAGTCATTGCCTTACATATTTGCAAGTATTTACAAAATAAGTTATTCATTAGATTTTCCATTCCATTTAACAATTGTAATATGTGCATTATGTGCCTTAATACCTTTGACAAAATTAATTTATCAATATAATGAAAGATATAAGTTATTTGGTTTAGCCTTATTTGTTGGACTTGGTTACTATGCATTATCATATAATTTTTTTCGTCAATTTGCAGCAATAGGATTAGCTTATATTGCATTGCAAAATTTTTATAACAAAAAAAAATTAAGATTCATTATATTTACATTTTTAGCGATTGGATTTCATTCCACAATTATTCCAGTAATACTAATAGGTGTTATTTTATATTTTTGGAATCCGGGAAAAGAAGTTTATTTCATTACTTCTTTATCATTAGTTATTTTTATTTTGATTCCAAATACATTTTGGATAGATATTTTAAAAAATATAATACAGTTATTTAAAAATATCCCAAGACTTAGTTCTTATGCTGTATCTACTGATCAAGATTTTATGGCTAGAATCTATGATATGAATACACCATTCTTTACTAAAATATCATTTATTCCATTAATATGCTTTGCTACGAAAATGATTTGTGATAAAAAATATTGTTTAAAAAAATTAAAAAGAGAACAGTATCAATTTTTGAAGTTATACTATTTTTATACAGTTATTAATTGTATGAAATTAGGCTCAGAAATTGTTACAAGATTATTGCTTACATTTTCAATATGTGGAATATTTGCAATACCAATGATAGGTGAATATATTTATTGTAGCTGTAGCTCAAGTAGTAAAAAGAGATGGTTAGCATTTTTAGTATTGCTAGTAATGATAGTTTTTGCTTTATATGGGATATACTTTATGTATACACAGATTGCTAATAATTCTGGAGGAGTGTATCCATATCAAACATGGCTTTAAGGATATGAATTAGATTTATAATAGTAATGTTTAAGAGTAATAAGTAAGAATAAAAATATAAAGGAGTGCTTAAGATAAAGTGAGATATAGTTTCATTCTTCCAGTATATAATGTGGAAAAATATTTGTGTCAATGTATAGATTCAATAATTATGCAAGATAATAATAATTATGAAATAATTTTAATAGATGATGGATCAAGTGATAAATGTCCTCAAATTTGTGATAGATATGCCCAGCAATATAATCAAGTTAAAGTTATTCATAAAACAAATGGAGGGGTATCTGAAGCAAGAAATTTAGGAATAGAAAAAGCAAGTGGAGATTTTTTGATTTTTGTAGATTCAGATGATAGTTTAAAGGAAGGATTACTAGATGTTGCAAATCAAATTATAGAGTCTAATCCTAAAGTTGATATAATAGGTTTTGGTTATGAAAGGGTCATTGATGGTAATGAAGTTAAATATAGCTATTCAAACCAAATATACAATATAAATAAAAAGCAAGCCTTAGAAGATTTTTTAGAATATAAATATTTTAATCATGAACCTTGGGGAAAGATATTTTCTAGACGATTATTTTCTAAATTAAGATTTCCTAACAATAGGATAGCTGAAGACTTAGCAATATCTTATTTGTGGATGGATAAAGCAGAATCATTTATATATATTGATAAACCATATTATCTTTATTTAGTTCGTGGAGATGGTTACACAGGAGCTCATAATAGAAGAATGCAAGAAGATGCATATTGGGCTAATGAACATATGTATGAGTATTTCAATTTGAATCATCCTGATATGTATTTATTATTTACACGTAGGTTTGTTTGGAGTTTGATGAATATTTATAATAATTCTAATGATCAATCATTAAGAAAGAAAATTAGAAATAGATTAAAAAAGATATCATATAAAAATGTTAATCCATTAAAAATAAAATTATTACATATAGTATTATGTAATTGTCCTATAGTTTTTTTAATAATATGGAATTGTAGGAGGAATGTTAAAAATATAAAAAAGAACAGAAAGGAATAAACAATGAAAATAATAATTGTTACAATATACGATCCAAAACCTAATTATGGTAATAGGCTTCAAAATTATGCTGTACAAGCGGTATTTGAAAAGATGGGGGCAAGTACATTAACACTTTCAAGTGAAAGATTATCATATAGAGAAATGATTAATATAGCTACTAATTATATATTTATTAAAAATGATAGAAAAGACAAACAACTATATGGTAAGCGAATAAAATCTTTCAATAAATTCAATAAAAAATATATTAATACCCAAAAGATAAATTCATTAAGTGATATAGAAGATGCAGATTATTTTGTAATAGGAAGTGATCAAGTTTGGAATGCTGAGTGGTATAGAGATGATAGTATTACTAAAGAGTTATACCTATTAACATTTACGACACCAGAGAAAAAAATATGTTTTTCGCCTAGCTTTGGAATTGAAAAATTACCATCAAAATGGGTACCGTGGTTTAAGAAGAATTTAAATCAATTTAATAATATTTCAGTTCGAGAAGATGCTGGTGCAAAAATTGTGAAAGAATTAACAGGACGCAGTGCAACTGTATTAATAGATCCTACTATGATGTTAGATGCAAGTGAATGGAGTAAGATTGCTGAAAAACCTAAAAATGTAGATAGCGATGTTCCCTATATTCTTTCATATTTCCTTGGAGGCAGATCAGAAAGAGTTAATAATGATTTGCAAAAATATGCAAAAGAAAATAATATGAAGGTATATAATCTTTTGGATTATACTCAACCTGATATGGCAATTATTAATCCAAGTGAATTTATATATATGATAAATCATGCAAAATTAGTTTTAACAGATTCTTTTCATGCATGTGTTTTTTCATTTCTTTTTAAGATACCATTTTTGGTTTATCCTAGACAAGGTAGTAAAGTTAGCATGATGTCTAGAATTGATACATTATTATCTAAGTTTAAATTAGAACGAAAATATATTTATAGTGGCAAAAAAAATGAAATATTTGAGTGTAATTATGAAGAAGGATTTGCACAGTTGAAGATTGAGCGAAATAAAGTAATTGATTATTTAAAAGGAGAAATGTTCAAACATGAAAATTGATAGAACTAAAAATGCTACAAGAAATATAGTGTTTGGTATTATCTTAAAAGTATATCAAATTGCTATCCCATTTTTAATGAGAACTGCAATGATTTATTTTATGGGAATGCAGTATCTTGGATTAAATAGTTTATTTACATCAATTCTTCAAGTTCTTAATTTAGCTGAACTTGGAGTAGGTAGTGCAATGGTATTTAGTATGTACAAGCCTATTGTAGATGATGATAAAGTTACTATTTGTGCTTTAATGAAATTATATAAGATATATTATCGTTTTATAGGTTTAGTAATAGCTGTTATAGGTTTAATATTACTTCCATTTATACCTAAGTTAATTCATAGTGATTTACCAAGTGGAATGAATATATATATTTTATATTTATTAAATTTAGCAGCTACAGTATTATCTTATTGGTTATTTGCTTATAAAAATAGTTTATTGCAAGCTCATCAACGTAGTGATGTTACAAGTAAAGTAACCTTATGTACAAATACTATTCAATATGCACTGCAATTAATAGTAATAATATTTATTAAAAATTATTATTTATTTTTAATTATTGCTTTATTTACACAAGCTTTAACTAATATTGTTACTGCTATAGTAGTTACAAAATTATATCCAGGATATAATCCAGAGGGAAATTTAGATAAGAGTTTAATAAAAGATATTAATCAGCGTATTAGAGATTTATTTACATCTAAATTAGGTGGAGTTATAGTTAATTCTGTTGATACTATTGTAATATCTGCATTTTTAGGATTAACAGTACTTGCAATATATCAAAATTATTATTTTATATTAACCTCAGTTATAGGATTTGTTACTATTATATTTAATGCATGTACTGCAGGAATTGGTAATAGTATTATTGTTGAAACAAAGGAAAAGAATTTTAATGATTTAAATAAATTTACTTTTATAATTTCATGGATAGCAGGTTTTTGTACCACTTGTTTTCTATGTTTATTTCAGCCTTTTATGGATATATGGGTTAAAAAAGAAAGTCTAAAGCTTGGGTTTAGTGCAGTTATTTGT
>OLNP01002712.1_pt1 | contig 12496 bp, 10 predicted proteins | sample 1671951 | NCBI WGS metagenome assembly OLNP01 (sample SAMEA3136629, study PRJEB25190) | human gut metagenome | biome: human gut; feature: human-associated habitat; material: faeces | place: Austria | collected 2013
TGATCCTTGTGATTTTCGGTAGTCTGTCTCATGATCCTTGTGATTTTCGGCTATGTCCAGCTGTTTGAGGCCAGCAGCAATGTCTCAGCCCTTGAAAGCAGGCTTGCCAATCTCAAGGAGCAGCAGCTGATGCTTCAGAGCAAATACGACGCCAAGATCGATCTGACCGCCGCCGAGGAATACGCGGCTGAGATCGGCCTGACCAAATGTCAGCCCGAGCAGATCGTCTATGTCAGCTTCTCCGGGAACGATCAGGCGGAAATTTACACGCAGCAGCGCACAAGCGTTTTCGGAGAAATTCTGGACGCCATGCAGCAGAGCATTCTCGGCCTCATCGAATATTTGCACCCCGCAGCAGCATAAGCTTGGACAGAACCTCCCAGTTTGAAATCCAGCTGAGTAACCGAACAGGGGCGGTCTTTTCAGGCCGCCCCTTTTTTGAACAGAAAGGCAGTTTCATGGCAAAAAAGATCATCCGCCTGCCGCGCACCAAAGAGCAGAAGCAGGCAAACCGGGAGCGGAATGAGCGCGCGAACCGAACGATTCTCAGCCGTACCCTGATCCTGATGGTCCTGTGCGGCGTGATCGCGTTTGTCCCGCTGATCGGAACGCTTTATAACCTCATGATCACCCAGCACGACTATTACAACGAAAAGGCGATCAAGAACCAGACCCGTTCGACGAATCTGACCGCAGCGCGCGGCGTGATCTACGACGCGAATATGAACGTGCTGGCCTCTTCGTCGACCGTCGAGACGGTTTTCATCGACCCGAACGAGATCGCCGAGCAGATGAAAAAGCCCGAGAACAGCAACCTGCTCGACCAGATCGCGCGCGGTCTTGGCGAAATTCTGGATGTCGAGCCGAGCTTCGTCTACGAGCAGGCCGCCGACAAGCAGTACCGCTATAAGGTCATCAGCCGTAAGATCTCCGAGGAGCTGGCCGACGAGGTCCGCGCCTTCGTCAGCGAAAACAAGATCACCGGCGTCTATCTCGAAACAGACCTCAAGCGCTATTACCCCAATTCCTCCCTCGCCGCGCAGGCACTCGGCTTCGTCTCAAGCGACAACAACGGCTCCGAGGGCCTTGAAGCCTATTACAACGAAGAGCTTTCCGGCACAGCCGGGAAGGTTGTGACATCCAAGGGCAACTACGGCTCCGAGATGCCCTATACATACGAAAAATACTATGACGCCTCTGACGGCTGCAGCCTCGTTACCACCATCGACGCGACCGTGCAGGCGTATGTGGAAAAGAACCTGCAGAACGCCATTGATAAGTACGATATCAAAAATGGCGCGTTCTGTATCGTCATGGACGTGAACACGGGCGAGATCAAGGCCATGGCCACGCTCGGCTCCTATGATCCAAATGATTATCTGGAAATCTATGACGACGCGGCGGCCGCGCTTCTTGAAAATGAGCGTGATGCGGCGCTGTCCCTGCCGGAAGCGTCCGATGCCTATAAGGTCGCCATCGAGCAGTATAAGCAGGATGTTGCATCGGCACGTATGGCTCAGTGGCGCAACCGCTGCGTGTCCGACGGCTATGAGCCGGGTTCGACCTTCAAGCTCATCACGCTGGCCTCCGCAATCGATTCCGGAGCCGTCACGCTGAACGACTCGTTCTACTGCGGCGGTCAGGAAAAGTTCTCCGGCCGTGAGCAGATCCTTAACTGCTGGAAATCCGCCGGTCACGGTGCGCAGTCGACCGCGCAGGCGCTCGGCAATTCCTGCAACATCGCCTTTGGCCATATCGGCCTGCGCATGGGCGGCGACATTTTCTATGATTACCTCAAGGCCTTCGGCATTATGGAAAAAACAGGCGTTGATCTGCCGGGCGAGGCCAGCGGTCTGTTCTACGAACGGAAATACCTGAACAATCCCGCACAGTACGGCACGTCCTACCTCATCACGTCCTCTTTCGGTCAGAGCTTCCGTATCACGCCCATGCAGCTGGTGCGCTCCGTCGCGGCGATCGTCAACGGCGGCTATGTGCTCGAGCCGTATATCGTGAGCGAGGTTCTGGACGCCGACGGCAACATGGTCGAGCGGAACGAAAAGACCGTCTTGCGGCAGGTCATCAGCCAGCAGACGTCCGAAACAATGCGCAGCCTTATGGAACAGGTCGTCACCGAGGGCACGGCCTCTGCGGCCAAAACCCCCGGCTACCGTGTCGGCGGCAAGACCGGCACGTCCGAAAAGCTGGACGAATACGACGAGGACGGCAATCAGGTCAAGGACAAGATCGTCTCCTTTATCGGCGTCGCGCCCATTGACGACCCGAAATATGTCGTCCTTGTCGCGCTTGACACGCCCGCGTATTCGCAGGACAGCGAAAAATATACCCTCCACGGGATGTATATTTCCGGCGGCCTGATGGCTGCGCCGACCGTCCGCGACATTTTCCTTGATATTCTTCCCTATCTCGGTGTGGAGCCGGATTATGATTCCGAGGATATCCGCGGTATCAACTTCACAGTCCCAGATGTGATCGGCATGGACGAAAGCGAAGCGGCTGCGCTGCTCGCTGAAAAAACCATCACCTACCGCATTGTCGGCACCGGCTCGACCGTCACCGACCAGCTGCCCGCGCCGGGCAGCCAGGTTCCCGGCAATTCGCAGATCATCCTCTACATGGGCGCGGAAAAGCAGCAGACGGTTGTCGAGGTGCCGGATTTCATCGGCTGCTCTGTCGCGGACGTTAACTATCTGGCTGCAAACGCCGGCCTTTACGTGCAGGCCAAGGGCACCGACCGCACGGACGTTTACGTGCTTGCGGCCTATCAGGACATCGAACCCGGAACAGAGGTTGACAGAGGTACTACAATTACAGTAGAATTCTCTTCCACAGGCGCATCCGACTAAGGAGGACACTATGAAGCTCAAAGAACTGCTGCACGGCCTTGACGTGCTGGAACTGCATGCGGACGAAGCACTGGATATTACCGGCGTTCAGTATGACTCCCGGCAGGTAACGCCCGGAGCACTGTTTGTCGCGATCTCCGGCTTCCAGACCGACGGCCACAAATATATTCCAAAGGCCATGGAAAACGGCGCGGTCTGCGTCGTCTGCGAAAAAAAGCCGGAAACAGACATTCCGTATGTACTGGTTTCCGATGCCCGCTCGGCGCTTGCCGCGCTCGGCGCAAACTGGTTCGGCCATCCGGCGGACGCTATGTGCGTCGTCGGAATCACCGGCACGAACGGCAAAACGACCAGCACGTATCTGCTGAAGCACGTGCTTGAAAAAACGCTCGGCGCAAAGGTCGGCCTCATCGGCACGATCCAGAACATGATCGGCGATGAGATCCTGCACACCGAACGTACTACGCCGGAATCCTTCGAGCTGCAGAAGCTCTTTGCCGATATGCGCGATGCGGGCTGCACGCACGTCATTATGGAGGTCTCGTCCCACGCGCTGGTGCTCCACCGCGCCGACCAGATCCGTTTTGGCGCGGCTGTCTTTACAAATCTGACAGAGGACCATCTCGATTTCCATCAAACGATGGATGCATACTGCGACGCGAAGGCCATGCTCTTCCGCCGCTGCGAAACGGGCGCGGTCAATGTCGACGATGCCTACGCGAAGCGCATCATGGAGCAGGCGGACTGCCGCCTTCTGACCTATTCCGCGCAGGGAAACCCCGCCTCGCTCATGGCGGAGCACGTCGAATTGTTCTCTGACCGCGTGGAATTTGATGCGGTCTATCAGAACAAGCGGGCTTCTGTCACACTTGGCATTCCCGGCATTTTCAGCGTCTATAACGCGCTCGGTGTCATTGCCGCCGCGCTGGCACTGCACATTCCGCTTGCTGAAATTGCGGACGCCCTGCGCACCGCGCAGAGCGTCAAGGGCAGGGTAGAGGTCGTCCCCACGCCGGGCAAGGACTATACTGTCCTTATCGACTATTCCCATACGCCCGACAGCCTTGAAAATATTCTGAAAGCTGTGCGTGGCTTCTGCACGGGCCGCATCATCGCCGTCTTCGGCTGCGGCGGCGACCGCGACCCTTTCAAGCGCCCCGTCATGGGCAAAATCGCGGCAGAGCTGTCTGACCTCGCCATCGTCACCTCAGACAATCCCCGCACCGAAGATCCCTATAAGATCCTCCGGCAGATCCTTGCCGGGATGCAGGATACCGAAACGCCCTACGAGGTCATTGAGAGCCGCGTTTCGGCCATTGGCCGGGCGATGGAGCTGGCGCAGAAGGACGATGTGATCGTCCTGTGCGGCAAGGGCCACGAGACGTATCAGGAAATCGGCCACGAAAAGCACCATCTGGACGAGCGTGAGGTCGTCGCGTCGTATTTGGAGGCAAACGCATGAAGGAACTGACACTGAAGCAGGCAGCGGAGGACTGCCGGGGAACGCTCACGCCTGAACAGGCGGAGGGCATGATCACCGGCGTCCAGATCGATTCGCGCAGAGTAAAGCCCGGCGACCTCTTCGTCGCCATCAAGGGTGAGAAGTCCGACGGCCATGACTTTATCGGCATGGCGGCCAGTCTTGGCGCAAGTGCCGCGCTTGTGCAAAGACCGGTCAAGGCGGCCATCCCGACCATTCTTGTACCCGATACCATCAAGGCCTACGGCGATCTTGCCGCAGCCCGCCGCGAACGGATGGGCATGACCGTCATCGGCATTACCGGCAGCGTCGGCAAAACGACGACCAAGGAAATGACCGCCTGTATGCTGGAGCGTACCTACCGCACCGCCCGCACCGAGGGCAACCACAACAACAACATCGGTCTGCCCATGACCATCCTCGATATGCCGGACGATACTGAAACGGCTGTTCTGGAGCTGGGCATGAACCACTTCGGAGAAATGGCCCGCCTGACTTCTATCGCAAAGCCCGATATCGCTGTTATCACCAACATCGGCACCATGCATATCGAACATCTTGGCTCCCGTGAGGGCATCCTGCAGGCCAAGCTCGAAATTTTCCGGGGTGTGCCGGAAAATGGAGTCGGCGTGTTCAACGGCGACGAGCCGCTTCTTTGGAACGTGCGCGCCGACGGCGGACATAAAAAATATTATTACGGCATCGAGAACCACGCCTGCGACGTGCTTGCGACCGACATTCAGGAGCTTGACGATGGTATGCGCTTTGTCGTCAGCGGTTTCGGCCACCGTTTCGAGTTGTTTGTGCCGGTTCTGGGCCGCCATACGGTCTATAACACGCTGGCCGCCGTTACGGCAGCCCTGCTCCTGAAGGTCCCGCCTGAGACGATTCAGACGCAGATCTCCGGCTTTCACAACACCGGTATGCGCCAGAAGATCTACGAGCGCGACGGCTTTACCATCATCGAGGACTGCTATAACGCAGGCCCGGAATCGACGGAGGCCGCGCTTGAGATCCTTGCGGGCTTCCGTTCGCGCACGAATGGCCGCTGTATCGCGGTGCTGGGCGATATGCTGGAGCTTGGCAACCGCTCCGCCGCGGAGCATTACCGCATTGGCCGCATTGCCGCCACGAAGGCCGACGTGCTCTACACCTACGGCGTCAACGCCGAGCGCATGGTTTCCGGTGCGATCACCGGCGGCATGAAGCAGAAGCTGATCGAGCATTTTGACACGCATGAGGATCTGGCGCATATGCTCAAAATGCGTGCCCGTCCCGGCGATGTGATTTTGTTCAAGGGCAGCCGCGGTATGCGGATGGAAAAGGCCCTTGCGCTGTTTTTCAAGGAAGAAGAGGAATAAAGAGAGTCTCGGAGGAATCCTGTATGGATGCAATGTTTTTTATCGTTCTGGGCGCGACGCTCGCTTCGTTTTTACTGACGCTGCTGTTTGGCCGCTTCGTTATTCCCATGCTCCGTGCGCTGCACGCGGGCCAGTCCATCCGCGAGGTCGGCCCGCAGTGGCACAACACCAAGGCCGGTACGCCGACCATGGGCGGCATCATGTTCATTGCCGCGATCATCCTCTGCACAGTCGGCTTCGGCTGGAAGAGCATGACGGAGAACCACGACTATACGCACCTGTATGTGCTGGCCCTTGCCCTCTGCTATGGGCTTGTCGGTTTTGCCGATGATTTCGTCAAGGTCAAGCTCAAGCGCAATCTCGGTCTGACAGCCGTCCAGAAATTCCTGCTGCAGCTCGTCGTGGCCGCTGCGTTCCTGTTTGTGCTGAAGGGCAGCGGCGATCTGTCCTGCGACCTCTATATCCCGTTCTGGAACCTCGACCTTGAAATTCCGACGGTGGTCTATATGGTCTTTGCGGCCTTCGTCATTGTCGGCTGCGTCAACGCTGTGAACCTGACGGACGGCGTCGACGGCCTTTCCAGCAGCGTGACCATCCCGGTCATGGTCTTCTTCGCCACGACCTCCTATATCTATGGCCGCACGACGCTGGCCCTGCTCCCCGCGACGGTCGCGGGCGGCCTCGCAGCCTTCCTCTGCTACAACTTCCATCCGGCCAAGGTCTTCATGGGCGACACCGGCTCGCTGTTCCTCGGCGGCATGGTCTGCGGCATGGCCTTCGCGCTCGATATGCCGCTGATTCTGATCCTTGTCGGCATTATCTATCTCTGCGAGACGCTTTCCGTCATTCTGCAGGTCACGTATTTCAAGCTGACCCATGGCAAGCGCATCTTCAAAATGACCCCCATCCACCACCACTTTGAGCTGTGCGGCTGGAAAGAGGAAAAAATCGTTTTTGTTTTCACCGCGATCACGCTCGTCATGTGCGTGCTGGCGTATCTCGGTGTTATGAACCGGTATTGAGCTACCGCAGCTTCAGAAAGGAGCGACCCCTATGGCAAGCCGTTCAGACGGCGTAACGCGGCTGTATGAAGCTCCGCAGGCTCCCGAGCCGGAGCGCCTGCCGCAGCCGACCAAAACAAAGGACAAGGTGCTGCTCGACGAGCGCGGCCTGCTCGACCTGCCGTTTCTTGCGCTGACGGTGCTGCTCGTGCTGATCGGCGTCGTCATGGTCTTTTCAGCCTCCTACGCCCGCGCGTATTATCTGACCGGCAACTCTACCTATTACTTTGCCCGGCAGGCGATTTTCGCTGTCGTGGGCATCGGCGGTATGCTGTTTGTCAGCAGGCTGAACTATCAGCTCTGGCGCAGTGCTTCGTTCATCATCCTCGCGGTATCCGTCGTGTTCCTGATGCTCGTACCGCTCATCGGCTCGACGGCCAACGGCGCAAAGCGCTGGATCGAGGTTGCGGGCATCCGCTTCCAGCCCTCGGAGCTTGCGAAAATCGCCATCATCATGACGTTTTCCGCCATGATCTCGACCTACCGCGATAAAATGCGCACCTTCCGCTATGGCATCGCGCCCTTCGGCGCGATCATGATCGTCCTGTGCGGCCTCGTCGCGCTGGAGCGCCATTTCTCCTGCATCCTCATCATGCTGCTGCTTGCGGCGGCCATGCTGTTTCTGGGCGGCGTCCAGATCAAATGGTTCGCCCTCGGCGGCGCGGCAGTCGCCGTGTTCATGTTTGTTTATCTCAAGACGCAGGGCTACGCCGGAAGCCGTATCACCGCCTGGCGCGACCCCGCCTCCGACCCGACAGACAACGGCTATCAGATCTTACAGTCGCTCTACGCCATCGGTTCCGGCGGCTTGATGGGCCTCGGCCTCGGCAAGAGCTGCCAGAAATACCTGTATCTTCCCGAGGAGCACAACGACTATATTTTCCCCATTCTCTGCGAGGAGCTCGGCTTTGTCGGGGCAGTCGTCGTGATCCTGCTGTTCATTCTTCTGATCGTGCGCGGCTATTATATCGCCATGCACGCGCGTGATCGCTTCGGTGCGCTCCTTGCCGCCGGAATTTCCACGCATATCGCGCTTCAGACCTTCCTCAACATTGGCGTCGTGACCAATTTTCTGCCCGCCACCGGCATTTCTCTCCCGTTCTTCTCCTACGGCGGCACGGCGCTTCTCATGCAGCTGTTTGAAGCGGGCGTTGTCCTGGCCGTCTCCCGGCAGAACGACAATAAGCTTCTGTAAGGGAGGGAAGTTCATGAATATCGTCTTTACCTGCGGCGGCACGGGCGGGCATATCTATCCCGCCATTGCGGTCGCCCGTATGTTCCGTGAGCGTCAGCCGGACTGTAAGATCCTCTTTATCGGCGCGGAGGACGGCATGGAAAACAAGATTGTCCCGCGCGAGGGCTTCCGGCTGGAAACTGTGAAGATCTCCAACTACCAGCGCAGGCTGACGCCCGCCGCGATCTGGCACAATCTCGTGACCGTGCAGCGCATGGCTGCGACGTTTTCAAAAACAAAGCGAATTCTAAAGGAGTTTCAGCCCGACGTGATCGTCGGCACCGGTGGCTATGCCAGCTTCCCGGCCCTCAAAATGGGGGCGAAGCTCGGCATCCCGACCTGCGTGCATGAGTCGAATGCTGTTCCGGGCCTGACGACGAAGCTTGTTGCGCGCACGGCCAGCCGCGTCATGGTGTCCTTCGAATCCAGCCGGGAGCATTACCCGGAGCCGGAGAGGGTCCTCCTGACCGGAACGCCCGTGCGCGAGGAATTCCTCTTTGCAAAGCGGCAGGAGGCCCGGCAGGCGCTGGGCCTCGGAGACGAGCCGCTCGTCGTCTCCTGCTGGGGCAGTCTCGGCGCGCGGGAGATGAACAAAAAAATTGCACAGTTTATGAAATGCGAATGCGAGGATAACACGCCCTTCCATCACATCCACGCGACCGGCTCGTTCGGCTGGCGTTGGATGCCGGACTATGTCAGGGAACAAGGCGTCGACCTCGCCGCGCAACCGCGCATTGAAATGCGCGAGTATATCTATGATATGCCGCAGGTGCTGGCAGCGGCGGATCTCATCATCTGCCGCGCAGGCGCGGCGACCATCGCCGAGGTCTGCGCCAGTGGAACACCCTGCATCATGGTACCGAGCCCAAACGTGACCGGCAACCATCAGGAAAAAAACGCCCGGGTGCTCGAACGCTCCGGCGCGGCCGCAGTCGTCCGCGAGGCAGACTGCGACGGAAAAAGCCTCTATGAAACCGCAAAGTCGATCCTTTCAGACGCCGGACGGATGCGCGCCATGCGTGCCAGCGCACGGGATATGGCCGTGGTCGATGCTGCCGAGCGCATCTATCAGACGGCGCTCGACCTTGCAAAGCACTGACACGCACATCGCACGCAGCGCATAGGATGGGGAAAATTCCTGTGTTTTGGAGGAATGCCCATGCCAGCGCTGCTTGTTTCCAAATCGCCTCCGCTTTCCGGGGAGGTGACGATCCACGGTGCGAAAAACAGCGTCCTGCCCATTCTGGCCGCGACGCTCCTGTGCAGAACGCCATGCGTCCTGCATAACTGTCCAGATATTCTCGACGTGACGCACACACGTGCCATCCTGCACAGCCTTGGCTGCGCCTCCGAACGGCGCGGGGCGAGCGTCTACATAGACCCGCGCAGCTGCGCCGGTCATTCCATCCCGCCGGAGCTGGCCACATCTATGCGTGCGTCCAGCCTGTTTCTCGGTGCGCTGCTTGCAAGACAGGGCGAAGCGTCGCTGAGCCTGCCGGGCGGCTGTCCCATCGGCGCAAGGCCGGTGGACTATCATCTGCTTGCCTTCCGCGCACTCGGCGCGGAGGTCACAGAGACGGATGATACCATTCACTGCCGCGCACGAAGACTGACCGGCGCGAAGATCACATTGCCCGGCCCCAGCGTCGGCGCAACGGAAAACGCCATGCTGGCCGCCGTTGGGGCAGAGGGCGTCACCGTGATTGAGAACGCCGCCTGTGAGCCGGAGATCGTCGATCTGGCCGGTTTTTTGACCGCCTGCGGTGCAAAAATTGCGGGCGCAGGTACGGGACGTGTAACCGTCAAGGGCGGTCAGCCGCTCACCGGCGCAACCTATACCATCCTGCCGGACCGCATTGAAACCGCGACGTTCCTGTGCGCCTGCGCCGCCTGCGGCGGCACGCTGACGCTGCGCAGGACGGCCCCGCGTCTTGCTGAGCCGATTTTAAATTCGCTCACAGAAAGCGGCTGCCGGTTTTCCTGCACACATGATACCATTCAAATTTCCCGCGACGGACCGCTGATAGCCTGCCGCCCGGTCATCTCAAAGCCGTATCCCGGCTTTCCGACCGACGCGATGCCGGTGCTGCTTGCCTCTCAGCTGCGGGCAGAGGGACAGACAGACTTTACCGAGACGATTTTCGAAAACCGCTTCGGCTATGCCAGAGAGCTTAAAAAGCTCGGTGCGCAGCTGCGTCAGGACGAAAACACTGTCCATCTGCGCGGTGCGCCGCAGCTGTATGCGGCGAAGCTTTTCGCGGAGGATCTGCGCGGCGGCGCGGCGCTTGTGCTCGCAGCCATGCAGGCCGAGGGCGAAAGTACCATTTTTGGAGTAAAACACATCGAACGGGGATATGATACTCTTGAGGCTGCGCTGCAAAGCGTCGGCGCTCGCCTGAAAACAGTGGAAATCCCCAAAAAGATGTGATATACTTTGTATATTCTGAGCCTCCGAAGGAGAATGCATCATGCGCACGAAGCAAAGCAAAGCGAATAGGGAAGCACGAGCCGCAGGCAAGGCACGTCAGGTGCGCAGCAGTGCGCTCGGCAAGCTCCTCATCATGCTCGCTGTCGTTGCTGCGATCGTCTTCGGCGTCGCGATCTTCTTCAAGGTCAACACCATTGAGATCCAGGGCAACACCGTCTATTCCGCCGACCAGATCATCGAGGCCTCGCAGATCCAGCAGGGCGATAATCTCCTGACGGTCAATAAAGCGCTGGCTGTCGGCAACATCAAGGCCGCACTGCCGTATGTCGAGGATGTTTCCATTGCCCGCAGCCTGCCGGACGGCATTATCATTCAGGTCCGCGAGAGCGTTGTTTCCTTTGCCGTCATGACCGACACGAACGCCTGCTGGCTCGTCGGCCCGAGCGGCAAGGCGCTTGAGCGCATTGAGCCTGCCGCATTCAATGAAAACCCGCACATCAACGGCCTGCTCATTTCCACGCCCACGGAGGGGGAAGCCGTCTCTTCCCCAACGCCCACAGCACTGGCCGCCGCGCTGGACGTCATGAAGGAGCTTGACGGCACCGGCCTTCTGGAGCATATCCGCGTGATCGATGTGGAAAAGGAATACGACATGAGCATCTGGTACGACGAACGCTACGAGATCAAGCTCGGCGGGACCGATGAGTTGGCCTATAAGATTCGCTATCTGTGCTCCATTCTCGACCAGCTCAGCGAATTTCAGGCCGGGACCATCGATCTGACCCAGGCCGCGCAGAAAAGAGCCACCTTCCAGCCCGCAGCGTGAGCCGAGGGGACGCAAACCATAAAATCCGCATTTTTTGCTGAATTTTTCCGCATTTTCTATTGACGCACACCCTTTTTCGAGATAGAATAAAGTCGACATAATCTAAAGCGATACAGTTGTGGGCTGTGAGATATACAGGAGGAAGACAAATGGCAGATACAGCAGATAAGGTAGTCAAGATCAAAGTCATTGGCGTCGGCGGAGCCGGCAATAACGTTATCAACCGCATGATCGCGTCCGACGTCAAGGGCGTCGAGTTTGTTGCGGTCAACACGGATAAGCAGGACCTTGAAAAGTCCAAGTGCAAGAATAAGGTGCAGATCGGCGAAAAGCTGACCGGCGGCATGGGCGCAGGCTCCAAGCCCGACATCGAGGAATCCAAGGCGCTCATTTCTCAGGTGCTCGAGGGCACCGACATGGTCTTCATCACCGCCGGCATGGGCGGCGGCACCGGCACCGGCGCTGCACCCATTATCGCGCAGGTCGCGCATGACGCAGGCATTCTGACCGTCGCCGTCGTGACGAAGCCCTTCCGCTTCGAGGGTGCGAACCGCATGAAGCAGGCTGAGGCCGGCATTGCCAACCTCACCGATAAGGTCGATTCCATGATCATTATCCCGAACGACCGCCTGAAATTCGTCACCGACCAGAAGATCACCTTCGCCAACGCATTCGGCATTGCGGATGATGTTCTGAAGCAGGCCGTCAGCTCCATCTCCGAGCTCGTCGGCTACAGCGAGAATGTCATCATCAACCTCGACTTTGCCGACGTTTCCGCCATCATGCGCAACGCAGGGCAGGCCCATATGGGCGTCGGTTCCGCCACCGGCCGCGACAAGGCCGAGCAGGCTGCGCAGGCCGCCGTCTCCAGCCCGCTGCTTGAGACGTCCATCAACGGCGCGACCGGCGTTCTCATCAACATTGCCGGTTCGCACGACCTCGGCCTCGACGATGTCGAGACTGCCGCCAATATTGTTATGGAAGCTGCCAACCCCGACGCGAACATCATCTTTGGCGCCGCGTTCGACGACGAGCTTCAGGATGAAATGCGCGTGACGGTCATCGCCACCGGCTTCGCAGAGAAGCGTCAGTCGCCCGCCAAACCCATCGGCGCCTTCTCCGCCGCACAGGAAAAGGCCAGCGCCAGCAGAACTCAGGCACAGGAGGATATCGACGATATCGACGAGATCTTCAAGATCTTCAACCGCAATTAAGCAAGCAGCCCGGCGCGTTCAAACG
>OLNP01002717.1_pt1 | contig 12483 bp, 8 predicted proteins | sample 1671951 | NCBI WGS metagenome assembly OLNP01 (sample SAMEA3136629, study PRJEB25190) | human gut metagenome | biome: human gut; feature: human-associated habitat; material: faeces | place: Austria | collected 2013
AACGTTTCGCCCTCGGTGAACGAGGCTGTTTGAAGATCGTCCGAAAAAACATCGTACATCACCGTTATCACGTCGCCGTCTTTGAGCGGTTCGATGCGGTCGGCCTCGGAATCGGCGTTTACATAGCCTGAAAGGCTTATTTCACGGGAATTTTTGTCAAAGGTAAACAGCAGATACGAAAGCGCGCCGTTTATCCTGATAACGGAAGAATAAAAAGTATGGTTTTCCGTTTCGTCAACAACGTCACAGTTTAACTGACAGCCGTTCAGAAACGCCCAATTTCCGACAAAGTTGACGGCGTATTCGTTCCCCTTTTCAACGATGTCTGTATCATACCCTATTCCCCAAAGTTTGTATTTGCCGTTCAGAAGACTTTCCATGTCAACGCGGTAAAGGGTGTAACAGACGGAGCAGACGATGTTTTCTGATTCGGGCGTGACGGAGAACCACAGTTTTCCGTTTCTGACCTCGCCGCGGTTTTCAAAAGCGATTTGCGCCGCGTTGCCCGAGGAAAAATATTTTTTCAGAAAATCGCCGTAAGCGGGAGTTGCGACGCCGTTCGTATACGCCTCCATATACTTTTGACTGCCGACGGGGAAATAAAAACTCAATCCGCCCGCGTCCGCCCGAGCGGTGCCGTTGAAGCAGGTAACGCAGTCCGAAAGGTCGTATTCAAGGTCGAGATAGTCCGCAACGCCGCAGAGATCGTAAAGGTCGCCCGCATCGCCTTTGCCGGACGAAGATCCGAAGCCCTGCGCGTAATACGCGGCGCGGGCGAACAGGTTTTTCTCTCCGCGTCCTATCTTTTCGACAACGCGCGAAAAAAGGTCTTCAACAATGCCGAATTTTTCGAGGTCGATAACGGACACGGTGTAATAATCCGCATCGGCGTTCTTCACGGCATAGCCTTTCGCAATCTCCGTCGGGTCGGAAAGGTTTTCAAGCGTTTTCTTCCAATCCCAGCCGCCGGAGGGCTCGAGTTCCTCGGACGCTATCATCTTTTCGGCGTAAGGCGAGAGAATACGCGCGGTTTCGTAATTTGCCATAAGGCACGCGTCGAAGCCGACGAACGAGAGTTTCTTTTGCAGCCCGACGCTTTCAAGCGCGGACGAGATTTCCGAAAGAGTGAGAAAATCGTTGCCGTTCAGCGCGTCCGAGCAGACGCCGACAGCGGAACCGCCGCCGTGGTCCCAAAAGATCACGGCGGTCTGTTCCGCAGGATATTTTTCAAGTCCGAATTTCAAAAAATCCGAAAAGGCGCGCTCGCTGCCCATATTGACGGGCGGATTCGACTCTATAAGTTCAAGCGTCCCGTTTTTGACGGCGTAGCGGTTCGACCTGTCGGACGGGATATCGAAATTTCTCCATTTTGAAGAGCCGCCTGTCTGGAGAATTACGTTCACCCCGTCGGGAATATCCGCCGACAGCATTTCGGCAATATTTGCCGTTGCCGCGCCGCGTTTTTGTTCGAGGTCGCTGCCGCAGATATAGACAAGCAGCGTGAAATCCGAGATTTCCGCATCGGTCTTCGCGCCGTCCGTGCCGCTTTGTTCGCCGCCTTTGCAGGCGACCGTTCCGCCGAACAACACAAGCGCAAGAACAAGCGCGAAAAGTTTTTTGATTTTTTCAGTCATTTATTTGCCGAGTATAGCAAAGCCTGCAACCTTGTATGGGCCCCAGCACTCGGTCTGATCCCACTGGTCGATGCCGAAGAAGGCGTTGAAGCCGCTGCGTTCATCTTTTTGATAATATGTTTTGACGTTTTTCTCAACCTCGTGCGTATCGATGTTTATTCTTGACGTCAAAGTCCACCATTCTCTCGTCTTTTTGGAGAATTCCTTGTGATTTTCTATTTTGAAGCAAAGTTTGTCGTATTCAATACCGTTTCTGTTTTTGCGTCTGCTGACGGAGTAAAATCCGCTTTTTTCAAGGTCGGCGCGAAGCGTTGTTCCGCGGCTTTCGGCGCGTTTTGCCATATTGAGCACTTTTGCCTCGTCAAGCGTGTAATCCTTGTCGTCAGAGTACATCGCATCGACAAAGCGTTTCATTTCTTTGCCGAGAGCGTAGCAGTAAACGTAATCGTCCTTATCCGCGCGGCGAACCACTTCTATGTTCTTCATGGCGGCATTAAGTTTGGTTATCTGGCTTTTCAGGTCGCGGAGCAGTTGGTTTTCGGGGTCGGTCAGTTCGTAATAGAGAACCGCTTCGTCATACGCTTCAAGATAAAGCGAAAGAACGAATACGCGGAAACTCTCTTTCAAATCGTATGTCTGAACGTCGAAATTGTATATGTAAGAAAGCATTTCGTCATAAGTTCCGATAATACCGGAAGTGAGTCCCGCCGAGCCCGAAAGTATCTTGCTGCCGAGAAGATGCGCTTCCGTATATATTTTACTGCTTTCCTTTTCAACCGCTTTGACATATTCAGCCGCCGCCTTTTCGTATTCGGGCGTGCCTTTTTTCGCGCTGTCAACAGCCTTTTTCTTGTTTTCGAGGTGCAGAACAAGAGAACGAATTCTGTCTGCCAGAGTGTCAAAATCGTCAAGCGCGCGGCTGCAATCGTTTTTGCCGAGTTTGTCGGACATTATGGAGAGTTGGAGATTCAGTTCGCTGAGAGCAGCCGTCCACTTTGCGTCCATGGACCTGAGATACTCGTTCAGTTTGCTCAACTCTTTTGAGGTCTCGTCCTCGAACGAGTCTTCGTCGATAAACGAGAATATACGCTTTGCGCCGACAGAACCCGCCTCGGTCGCAAGCGCCTCAATTCCGGTTTTTATAAGGTCGAAAACAAGGCTTGTTTCAACGGCGAGAAGTTCCTTTTTTTCCTCCGTCGCGTGATAGTCAAGGCTGATTTCGGCATCTGATTTTTCCGCGCCCCAGAGCGTTTTCGCATATACGCCCTTTATCGAAACGGTCGCTTCTATCTCGATGTTTTCAAGCGTCGCGCCGTCTTTTTTCACGGTATTTTTCAGCGTCAGTTCGTTTGCGGAAGTTTTTTCGAAAGAAAGCGTTTCACCGAGATCTCCGCCGACTGTTACCGAGGGGGCGTCGATATCCGCAAATGTTCCGTTCGCTACGCGGATAACGGTCGTTACAACAAATCCGTCGTCCTGTTCTTCGACAAAGTCCACTTTCGCGGAAAGCACCGCGTCATAAACGGTGAATGAGCCGTTCAACTCTTTGCCGCCGACAAGTGCATCTGCGGCGATGAGAAGAGTTCCGTCTCCGAGCGCGGCAAACGCGTCGTTTGCGCTTTCGGCAAATGTTAAAAGGCAGGCAGTGTCATCTTTTCTTTCAGCGGAAGCGACGGAGAGTTTTTTTTCTCCTACCGTTACGGTGAAAGATTCGGGGGTGATGTTGTTTTTGAACGTTTCGTCCGTCAGTCTGACCGTAACGGCGGCATTATTGCCCGCATTTTCAATTACGGTCTCCGCTTTCGGCTGTGCGACGCGGATAGAGACCGAATACGGAAACGCGTCCTTTTCGGCGGCTTCAAGTTCCGCTTTTGCAGCTTTTTCTTCGTCGGTCAGATTTTCCTGTTCGGGGGCATTTTCTTCAATCACGGCATCTGCCGAGAATGAGACAGAACCTGATTTTTCGTTTGAGACAAGCGCGCCGTCGGCAACTACTTTGACCTCGGTATCGCTCTTGCGTTCAACGGTTCGGAGCGTCATATCCGCAAATGCGCCGCCGAGTTTTACCTGTTCCGCGGAAACGGTGTCCGCGAATTTCATACCTTTCAGGGTCACGGTCGTGTCTATTCCCTGCGCGTCGTTTGCGACAGAGGACACATCGCTGTAAATGCTCGAAACGGTATCCTCAAAATTTTTCGAAGTGCAGCCGCTCATCAGTCCGAGCAACATAAAAGCCGCAAGTATAACAGCAACTGCCTGTGTGATATGTTTTTTCATTTTATTTTGCCTCTTTTCTTCGCTTACTTTTTTTTCTTCTTGTTTTTATACGCGTCCGCGGCTTTGTCAAGCACATCGGACCACGCGCCGCCCGTGACGGTTTCCAAATCGCCGGCCGAAACGGGGTTTGGCGTATTTCCGTTTTGAGTTTTGACTTTTGTTTCGCTGCTCATGTTTTTTCCTCCTTTGTTTTCGGTCTCACTTCTTTATACGATGCTTTTTCGAATATGGCTTATGAATTTTGATATTTATTTTCGGGTTGCCGAAAAAAAAGATAAATCCATAAGTAAAATTATAGCATTTCTTCATTTGAATGTCAATAGCAGACATTTTCTTTCTGAGATATTTCTCAAAAAAAGGGGCTGTGAAAAACTTGCGTTTTTCACAGCCCCTTAAAAATCGCCGTCGTTTTGAAAAGTCAAATCAATCAGATAACCTTATCGGGATTGAGGATATTTTTGGGGTCGAACGCGCGTTTGATGCCGCGCATTATTTCGACCTGCGTCGCGCCGTACTGTTCCGCCATAAACGATTTTTTTGCGTAGCCTATGCCGTGTTCGCCCGAGACGAGACCTCGGAGTTCGTAACTTTTGCGGTACATACGCTCGAACGCTATCGCGAGTTTTTTCTCAAACTCTTCCTTTGATAGGTCGTCGCGGCAGATATAAACGTGGAAGTTGCCGTCGCCTGCGTGCCCGAAGCTCGGAATACGTATGGCAAGTTCTTCCGCTATCTTATGCGTATACTTGATAAAATCCGCGACGCGGTTGCGGGGCACGACGACGTCGCACTCGTCCATTTCGCCCGCGGATGCCTTTATCGCTTCAAGGAAAGCGCCGCGCGTTGACCAGACAGAATGTTTGCGTTCGTCGGTATCGACGATGAACGCGTCGAGCGCGCCCATATCGACGCAGAGACGGGCGACGTTTTCGATCTCCGCATTGACCGCGAGCGGCATATTGCCGTCAACGGTCAGCAGCAGGTACGCAACGCCGCTTTTGTCGGGGAATTTTTTGCCGAGATATTCTTCGGCGAAAAGTATTGTGTCGCGCTCCATAAATTCTATTGCGGTAAGCGACGCTTTTGATTTTATTATTTCGGGCACGGCTTCAAGCGCCATGTCTATGCTCGGGAACGGAGCGAGAAGCGACACGCTCTTTTTGGGGAGAGGAACGAGTTTCAAAATTGCTTCCGTCACAACGGCAAGAGTGCCTTCCGAGCCGACGATAAGGTCTTTAAGACTGTAACCGGCGCTGTTTTTGACGACTTTGCCGCCGAACGTTTCGATTTCGCCGTTGGGAAGAACTACGGTAAGTCCGCGGACGTAATCGCGTGTGACGCCGTATTTGACGGCACGCATTCCGCCTGCGTTGGTGCTGATGTTGCCGCCTATCGTCGCGCTTTTTTCACCGGGGTCGGGCGGATAGAACAGGTCGTGCTCTTCGACGAATGCGGCAAGTTCCATAAGAAGAACGCCGGGCTGAACGGTGACGGCGAGGTTTTCCGTGTCAAGTTCAAGTATCTTGTTCATAAAGGCGGTTTCTATCATGATTCCGCCGTTTATCGCGACGCACGCGCCGACAAGCCCCGTGCCCGAGCCGCGGACAACGACGGGGATATTGCGTTCGTACGCGTGTTTCATTATTTTTGAAACTTCTTCGGTATAAAGCACGCGGACAAGCACTTCGGGCATGGCTTTGACGCCCGCAAGTTCGTCGTGGCTGTAATCTTCGCTTATCTCATCGCCGACAAGCACACGGTCGGGCGAGGTGGCGGCGCGGAGAAATTCGATGTCGTTTTCGGTGACTTTGTTATACATTTTGTTTTTCCTCCGCAAGTTTTTCGATGAGTTTGGGCAGAATTTCGTAAAGGTCGCCAACAAAGCCGTAATGCGCGATATTGAATATGGAAGCGGCAGGATCGGAGTTTATCGCGATTATGCGGTCGGAGTTTTTCATGCCCGCCGCAAACTGAACGGCGCCGCTGATGCCGACGGTTATTATGAGTTTGGGTTTTACTGTTCTGCCCGAAAGTCCTATCTGGCGTTTCGGGTCAAGCCAGCCGAGTTCGATTATCGGGCGAGTTCCGGCTATTTCAGCGCCGAGCAGGTCGGCGAGGCGGCGAACAAGCTCAAAATCTTCTTCTTTCTTTATTCCCCTGCCGGCGGCGACGATTATTTCCGCGTCGGATATGTCCTTTTCTTTCGCTTTTTTTATGACTTCGAGAACCTCGGTCGTCGTTTCTCTTTTTTCGGGCGCGAGTTCCATGCGAAAAACTTCTCCGTGCGGTTCGGTCTTTGCGGGAGCGGAAAATATCTTGTAACGCACCGTGCAGAGCTGCGGGCGGGTCTTGGGGCAAAGTATCTTTGCCATTATGTTGCCGCCGAACGCGGGACGTATCTGAACAAGGTCTGTGTTTTCGTACATTTCAAGCACGGTACAGTCCGCTGTCAGCCCCGTTCTGAAACGCGCGGCGATGCGGGGCGCGAGAGAACGTCCGACATTGGTCGCGCCGACGAGGACGGACGAGGGCTTGACACGCTCGATGAAGTCTTCAAACGCGTTTGAGTAAGGAAGCATTACGAAATCGGCAAATTCGGGATAGTCGTAAACATAAACGCGGTCAACGCCGTATTCAAGCAGCGTTTTGACGTTTTTTTCGGTGTTGTGCCCGATAAGCAGCGCGTAGACCTCGTGTTTTGTCACTGCCGCGAGTTCGCGGGCTTTGCCGATGAGTTCGAATGTGACGGGGTGGAGAGTTCCTTCCTCGGCTTCCGCGTAAACGCAAACGCCGTTCCAAAGCGATTTATCAACAAGTTCGTCGTGGGTCTCGACAAGCGAAACAACGCCCTCGGGACCTTTTTTGACGCAGAGTTTGCACATGCGGCAACCCGCGCCGATGTCGAGAGTTTCGTCTTCGTATGTAATGGCGGAGAAAGGACAGACTTTTATCAGCGCTTCCGCCGCAAGAGGCGTGACAAGCGCCTTGTTTATTTTCAAAGATATCATTTCGCCGTCCTCCTTATATGAATTTGCCTTTTTTGAGAAGCCCGAATATTCCGTCCGAGAGTTCGGAAGCCGAACCGTTGAAAATCTCTTTGTTTTCGTTCTTTTCGGGCGGAAATATCTTATCGACCTGCGTGGGTGAACCCGCAAGCCCGTAATGCGTGGGGTCACGGTCTTCCATATCTTCGAAAGTCAGCACGCTTATCTGTTTTTCTTCGTCTGTCTGCCATTTGCGTTTGCAGGACGGCAGGCGGGGCGAGTTGATATCCTTGTCAACGCAGATAAGGCACGGCAGACGCATACGCTGAACCTGTGTGGAAGTTTCGAGATTCATGCGGACGGTTATTGTTGTGTCCGTCACTGCAAGCACTTCCGTGACGTTTGCCGCGTGAGCGCAGCCGAGATGTTCGGCTATCTCCGCGCCGACTTGGGCTGTGTCGCCGTCTGTGGTGAGTTTGCCGCAGACAATAAGGTCGCAATCAAGTTTTTTTATGCCGCCGACAAGCGTATACGACGTTGCCAGCACGTCTGCGCCCGCGAACTTTCGGTCGCTTATCAGAACTCCCCTGTCCGCGCCCATATAAACGGTTTCGAGCAATGCGGTCTTTGCCTGCGGAGGTCCCATGGTCACGGTTGAGACCGTGCCGCCGTAACGGTCTTTGAGTTCAAACGCGGTCTCCAACGCGAACAGGTCGTAAGGGTTCAGTTTGCTCTCTACGCCGTCGCGGACGAGCGTTCCCGTTTCGGGGTCAACGGCAACGTTTGTCGTGCCCGGAACCTGCTTGACGCACACAACGATATTCATTCGGACATATCTCCTTTATGTTATATCTTTAATATGATATGTGTTATATCATTTTCTACAAGATTATAGCATACATTTCCGATAAATGCAAGATTGAAAATGCACCCGATGTGCAATATCGTTAAAAATATATAAATACAGTTTATATGTTTTGGTTATTATTGAAAATATGGCTTTCAAAGGATAAAATCGGGAGTTTAGTCAGATACGATTTGGCAAATCGTACTTGACTAAATTTGCGATGTTGGAAAATATTCGGCGCAACAGACGAAGAAGAAACAGCAAAACGCAAAAAGAGAGAACCGCCGACCTCTCTCCAATCGGCGGTTCTCGAAGGACCGGTTATACGAGTAAATCATCTGCTTTTGACAGACAATTTATCGTCTGTATAGAAATTTTTTCTGAGCAAAGTTATTTGTGTCTGTTAAAAATGCCCCATAGGCAACGGCAGAATATACGCGCCTTGTTGCCTATGCCTGATAATATCGGAGCGACAACCGTTTCGAAGCCCGATTATATCAGAACGCCTTTTTCTTTTTGAGGACGACAAGTCCCGCAAGGCAGAGAGAAGAAAGCATCGCGGCTGCGACCCAAATGCCGAGGTTTGCGGGGTCGGAAGTCGAGGGCGTTTTTTCTTTTTTGGAAATTTCCGTCCCCTCGCTTCTCTTTGTGCCGCAGACGGAACATTCTTCATGCTTTTCGCCCGTTTCGTCTTCGGTTGCTTCGCGGTCTACGATCCATTCAAAGGTGTGTGTGTCTTCGTCAAGACGAGCGCCGCAAACGCACTCGTGCCAATGTTTTTCGGCGTCAGCGCGAATGCCGTTTTCATCGGGAGCATGGGCAACGGCAGCGTCGGTTATTTCGCAGCCTGCATTTTGGCATTCATGCCAATGACCGTTTTCGTCGGAGAGCCACTCTCCCGAAAAATCGTGATTGAGCGCGGCTTTTATCTCATAGCCGCAGACGGTGCAGTTTATCGCGGTGGTGCAGTCGCCGTCGTCTGTGCCGACGTGCGCTCCTTTGGTGTCAATCGCATCGCAGCCTGCGTTTTTGCACTTATGCCAATGACCGTTTTCATCGGAGAGCCGGTCGCCCGAAAAATCGTGCTGTTTTGCGGCGGTGACAACTTCGGAGCAGTATACGCAGTAAACGGGAATCGTGCAATCGCCGAGGTTCAAACCCGGAGTATGCCCGTCGTAAACGGTCACGTCGGCGGTCGTTCTGTTTCCCGCCTCGTCGTAAACAACGATGCTGTTTTTACCGAACGGAAGCGTATAAACGCCGTTTTCGGGTTTGATCTCCTCGTTGTTTACGAATACGCCGTACAGGTATTCCTCAGTGACCGTGAACGTTTGCCCGGAGCAGTATATTCTGCCGTCCTCGATTCCGTTTATAACGGGCGCTGTCTTGTCTATTATTATGCGGTCGGAGCGGAGATACCGAATATTCATTCCGCCGTCAACTATCATGACGTAAATGATGTATTCGCCGTTTTTGTCAAGCACAATAGGCTCTTCATAAGAGGCGTACACCGCGTTTTCCATGTCGGCAACGGACATATCCTGCGATGAAATAATATAGCCTATCATCATGACGGTGCCGTTATCGTAAGCCGTAACCGTGACGGTCTGCGTATCTGCGCAGTACCATTCATAGGTAAGCGGAGAGGTAAAATCAATCCAATTATAGCCGCGGAGCGTTATCATGCCCTCGGGCGCAACCGTGTCGTGCCAAACTGCGACAAGTTTTATTCGAAGCCAACCGTCTGTTTCAAGGTCGCCGAATTTGGTATCGGCGGTCACAAAAGTATCTTTGAAGCGCCAGCCTTTGAACTCGAAGCCCTCTCTTGTGGGGGCTGCAACGCCTTCAAGAACCTTATCGGAATAATAAAGCGTTTTTTCGGGAATCTGCGTTCCGCCTTGCGTGTCGAAAGAGACGTAATACTTTATTGCAGACCATTTTGCCTTATAAGTCGAAATGCCCGGACCTGTCGGCACATACGTCCAACCCGTGAGACGGTGTCCCGGTTTATAAACGTCGGCAGACGTCGGGAAAGGGATATTCTCGCCGAAAATGTAACTTGTCGGCAACGTATACCCCTCTTTGACAAAGCCGCCGTCAAGGTCGAAAATCAGTTGAATCTCCCTTTTTTCGTCATCGGCGTTGGCAGCAAGAGCCAAAAGTCCGAACGACAGCACTACGGCAAGCAGAATACAAAATACTCGTTTCTTCATTTCAATCCTCCGTCATCTGTTCGGCGCAGGAAAGCCGCGTTTCACAATTTAATATTGGGTTATGCACCAATTATATCATAGTTTGTAATAAAATGCAATAGGAAAACGGAATTTTTTTGAGTTACTTTCAAAAATTGAGAGGAGCATACAAAAAGACACGCACAAATCCCGCGGAGTGAAAAAACTCTGCGGGATTTGTTTTCTGAATGAATATATCTGAATTTATGAATATGCCTTTATTCTTCCGTTAAATCACTTTGCCCAAAAGAGAGTGACAAACACGGTAACGGCGGACACAAACGCCTGAACAATGGCGAAACGGTAATTGACCTGAGTGTTTGACCAGCCGCGGTTTTTGCGCATATGGTCGTGAACGGGCGTTCTGATATTCCAGAAAAGTTTGACGTGCAGAAAACGCTTCATCGAAACCTTTACAAGACCGAGACCGCCGTCAACGAGCATTACAACGGACGCGGGAATGTAAATGAACGGGCTGCCCGTTTTGAGTGCGGCAAGCGCGATGACCATACCCATGGCGCGCGAACCTGCGTCACCCATCATAAGCGACGAGGGGTTGGCGTTGAACCAAAGATAGGCGAACAGCGTTGCAACAAACATCAGCGTTGAGAAGTTGAAGCCGTCGGCGCCGTTGCGGATAACATCGACGGCAACAAGCGTCAGCAGCGTTATCGAAGTAAGCGTTGCGGAAAGACCGTCTACACCGTCGGTGCAGTTAGTGACGTTGATGGACGTCCAAACGAGAATGACCGTGAGTATGCCGAACACAACGGGGTGAATGCCGAACGTGAAATCAGCGATAACGAGCGTTGCGGTGTGGTCGTTGTAAAACAGGAACGTAACGGCAACGGCAACCGCAAGAAGCAGGTCGAGAATGCCTTTTTTGTATTCGTTCCACGGCACGGACGACGCATCGTCGAAAAAGCCCGTAAGCATGGTGGCGATGACGATGAATATGTAAATGCCGTACTCGATATTGACATCGCCGAACAGCAGCGCCGCGACCGCAAACACGAGAACAAATATTATTCCCGCGCCGCGGGGTTTGCCCGCCGAAAGTTTTCCGTCAACGGCAAACTCTCTGCCGCCGTCACGCGGAAGTTTGTTTTTGAACAGTTTTGTGAACAAAAGCGTTGCAGCGAACGCAAATATCACGCCGATATAATATACAAGCGAGTGATTGACGCCGTTTATCAGATTGAGCATATACAGCCTCCGAAATTTTCATTTACAGCATATTATACCATACATTTGCGGATATGGCAAGAGTATCGTCAAATTTTTCGGAGATTCGGGGATTCTGATTTTCTGTTCCGCAAGATTTCGGGATTTCATTCCGCAGGATTTTGAGATTTCATTCCGAAAGATTTTTTTGCGGACGGTGCGGAAAGCACTTTTGTTGAGCGGGGTCAGACTATGTCGTCGATTATTTTTTCGAATTTGGGGACGGACTGGATCTCATGCGTGATGAAATTGCCGTTGTGCCAAAGCGAAAAGGTCGTAAACGGGCAGGGGGCGTTTTGTGCGGCTTCGCGTGTATCAATATGAACGGATGTCAGTTTTACGCCGCGTTTTTCGGCGGCGGCGCAGAGCAGCGGAACATACTTTGCTGTAAACGGACATTGCGAAGTGTAGAAAAGAGTAAAACCGTCGGACATTGTCGCGGGAGCGTTCACGCAAGGACGGAATTGCGGAATTTCTGCCGATTCGTCAAACGGCAAATACCAAAGTTCGAAATACGGAGCTGCCGCATCGGCAAGTTTGAAGCCTTTATAAAGAAGATATTTCGGGTCGGACAAAAAACCGTGTTTCTTTTTCGAAGACAGAACGCAAAGCCCCTTTTTCTCCTTTTCGCGGCTGTCCCGAATACATTCGGCAAGCAGTTCGGAGGAATATCCGTGTCCCTTGAATTGTCCCGAGACCCAAAGACAGTCAATATACATATACCCGTCGGCTGCTATCGGAGCCCACGCGTTTTCAGCGGGGATATATTCGATAAAACATTTGCCGCGGACATTACCTTTCAGAAAAACAAGTCCCTCGTCAAGACGTTCCGCAAGCCACTCTTTTTTCGACGATACCTGAACGTCCTTGTTGTTTGAAATCGCACAGCAGATATGCTCGGCATCAAGATTTTCATGAGTGAGACGTATAAATCCCATTATCTTCTCCTTTTATAAAACATACGTTGCAAATTATACGGAACATTATACAACCAACAAAAGGATTTGTCAAGTAGAGGTTTGGGGCTAAACATATCAGGCAAACAGACACCTCTTCGGCGAATTTAGTTCGCCGAACTATGTTTTCCTGCGCAAACTAAAAACTTAACTCCTATATAAACAAAGTGAAGCGCGACCCTGCAAAAGCAGAGCCGCACTTTCAAGAGAAAGAAACTACTTTCATATATATTATTAAAATGAAACTCGACCCCACCGAAGCTGAGCCGAGTTTCCAAGAGAAAGAAACTCTCAAAACGCGCCGCCGTTTTGAGAACAGCCATGTGCGTG
>OLNP01002721.1_pt1 | contig 12475 bp, 9 predicted proteins | sample 1671951 | NCBI WGS metagenome assembly OLNP01 (sample SAMEA3136629, study PRJEB25190) | human gut metagenome | biome: human gut; feature: human-associated habitat; material: faeces | place: Austria | collected 2013
CCGGGATCAGCCGGTCATCCTTGTAGAAGCCGGTGAGATATTCTCCGGATGTGGAAGGCCATTGCTTTGCTTCTCTGTGGGATCTGGCGGAATTTTCTACCTGCCCTGCGTATTCTAATGCATCATAGACCATGTTTTTGACCGGCATTGCGTAGTGAGGTTCCGATTGGTTCTCAATCCCCAGGAGAAGATAGATCCTTGAATCATCGTGCATAACATTGAGGGATTTGAATTCGTCCCGGAATTTCTGGACAGGAACTTCTGAAGTGCCGGATCCGTAGGGGACAGCGAGAGCTGTGGTATCCAGTGGATGAAGAGTGTCAGGGTCCATGATGTTTTTTCCTTTGTACAGCATATGGTTGAACACATCCGCAAAAACGCGGTTGTCAGCCATGTAATCTTTGGTGATGGTATCCTTTGTACCCATAGGTTTCACCACATTCGATCTGTTTATGTGATCAGAGTAGTTTATTATCTGATCCAGTTACAGGGTATCATACATTTTGGTGTTTGAGAAGCGGATATCTGATATTTTATCATTTTTGCAGCTTGCGGATATCTGTTTGACAACATTCTTATATAAGATTTACCGGGATTTTACAGTGGCTTCTTGCCAGCTACCCTTTTTCGGTGTTAAAATAACAGTATCAATGAAAGAACAGGGAGAATGAAATCAATGTACGATTATCTTATCGTAGGTGCCGGTCTTTACGGTGCGGTTTTTGCACAGGAGGCGAAGCGTGCCGGGAAGTTAGTGCTTGTGATCGACAAGCGTCCGCATATTGCGGGAAATGTATATACAGAGAAGGTGGAAGGAATCAACGTGCATAAATACGGTGCACATATTTTCCATACCAATAATAAGAAGGTCTGGGATTATATCACCCGGTTTGCCACCTTCAATCGTTTTACCAACAGTCCGGTTGCCAATTATCATGGGGAGCTGTACAGTCTTCCGTTTAATATGTATACCTTTAACAGGATGTGGGGCGTGGTGACTCCGGAGGAGGCTGCGGCAAAGATCGAGGAGCAGCGGCAGGCAGCAGAGATCACGGAACCTTCGAATTTGGAGGAACAGGCTATCAGCCTTGTAGGTACGGATATTTATGAGAAGCTGATCAAGGGCTATACGGAGAAGCAGTGGGGACGTCCATGTACGGAGCTTCCTGCTTTTATCATCAAGAGGCTTCCGGTGCGTCTGACCTTTGACAATAACTATTTCAATGCGTTGTACCAGGGAATCCCGGTGGGTGGTTATACGAAGATGGTTGCCAATCTGCTGGACGGTATCGAGGTACGGCTGAATGAGGATTATCTGGAGAAAAAAGAGCAGTACGATGCAATGGCGGAGAAGGTAATCTACACAGGTGCCATCGACGCGTATTTTGACTATAAGCTGGGAACTCTGGAGTATCGTTCCGTGCGTTTTGAGAATGAAACACTGGATAAACCTAATTTCCAGGGAAATGCAGCAGTGAATTATACGGATGTGGAGACTCCATGGACCCGTATCATCGAGCATAAATGGTTTGAGTTCGGAAAGGATGAGGAGGGGAATGATCTTCCGAAAACGGTGATCAGCCGGGAATACAGTTCCGAGTGGAAGCCTGGAGATGAGCCGTATTATCCGGTCAATGATGAGAAGAACGGAGCGCTTTACGGACAGTATAGGGAGCTTGCAGAGAAGGAACCGAAGGTGATCTTTGGCGGCCGTCTTGGCGAATATAAATATTATGACATGGATGCGGTGATCGCTTCTGCGCTGGATATGTGTGAGCGGGAGCTTGCATAAAAAAGATACTGGATATGACAAATGATAAGATCCTCTTATATTTCGGAGCCAAGGCAAAAGAGAAATATAAGGGGATTTTATGCATAGAATGGCAGTGAGATTTTTGGAGGGAGGAAAGAGCAATGAGAAGGTGCAAAGGTGTGCTTCTGGCAGGAATGCTGGTGCTGAGTATGAGTGTTCCGGTGTATGCGGACAAGTCGGTTGTGGTGAAGGTGGAGGCTCCGGCGGATACCACAGATTATTATATGACTGTGGATTCTGGTGGAGTTGGTGTGGATATCTATCCGTCCACCGACGGAAAAGGTGAAAAGCTCAATGATAAGACGGTAAGGGATGGTACTGTCCTGCATATCGAAGGGGAGACAGAGAAGAATGGTGAGACCTGGGGATATACAGAGTATAATGGCAGATACGGTTATGTGCCGCTGGAGGAGCTGCGGCCCTCAAAGGATGCGGAGCTGGCGAAGGCCGGAATCGCAGGGAGCACGGAGAAAGAGACTTCTGCAGTGAATCAGGGAGACGCATCCGATACGCAGGATTCCGCAGCCGGCGAAGGACAGGGAACGTCTGCAGGGACGGACAATACAGGCAGCTCTCAGGCTCAGAATGGCGAAGGACAGGGAACGTCTGCAGGGATGGCCAGCACAGATGAATCTCAGGCTCAGAGAGGTGAGGTTCAGGGGCCACCTGCGGCGTCGGCCAGCACAGGTAGTTCTCAGGCTCAGAGAGGCGAGGTCCAGGGACCGCCTGCAGCGGATGGAACAACAGAAGGTGGGGAATCTGCGGATGAAGCTGTCACCAAGCCGGTCAATGGCACAGCTGCGACATCCTTTAAAGAAGAAAATTCCTGGTATAAAAGTCCGTTTATCTGGATCGGGATCGCAACAGTACTTGCAGTAATCGGAATTCTGGGTTATCATTTGAAGAAACGTTAACAGATAAACCAGATCAATATAAGAAAAGTGGAGAATTTTGTGAAGAGATTACAGCTTGTCAGGAAGAAATTACTGCCGCTTCTTTTGTGTGTGGCAGTTGCGGGCAGCCAGGTTCCGGTCATGGCAGCCGATGTGGAAGGTTTCAGTAATTCTGCGGAAGGCTTCAATGAAGAATGGTCAGAAGATACACAGACGCAGTCGGCGGAAGCAGAGGATACGACGGAGACCGCAGAAGGGAATACCACGGAGAACACCGGTATCCCGGATGAACAGACAGAGGATATTGCAGAGGCAGCCGATGGGGATACCGAGGATATAGCCTTGCAGAGTTCCGAGGAGGATACAGAGACTCCCGAAACATCAGAAGGATTGTCTTCTGATTCCCAGGAGGATACCTTTGGCGACGGCGAGGAGAGCTTTGGGGATGCCTCAGACAGTGGTGAGTCCGGCATCGAATATATCAAGGGCCGTCCGCTTACGGAGGAAGAGGAGCAGGAACAGTTGGCACCCTTTGATAATCTGACCTCTTATTCCACCGCCGTGGAGATCGGAAATGATGTGGATGAGGTACCGATGGGAAGAGCTGCGGCCTATCCGTCCTATTATAATGCAGCGGATCAGGGATATGTTACTTCCGTAAAGAATCAGGAGCCCTACGGTATGTGCTGGGCATTTGGAATGGCCTCTCTTCTGGAAACTTCGTTTCTGACCCAGGACCTTGGAACTTATGATCTGTCGGAAGAGCATCTGGCGTATTTTTTTGCAAACAGAAAGAATGACCCGCTTGGAAATACCTACGAGGATGTCAATAAGCATATGGGGACAGATGATAAAGGAAACGCAGATTATCATGAGGGCGGAAATGATCTTCTGGCTTCCATGTTTCTGAGCACCTGGTCCGGAATGACAACAGAAGGGGATGTGCCGCTGGCAACAGATTCCACGCATACACAGAAAATCGGTGTGACTCCGGCGGCATCCAAGGCGTACAATGCAGCTGCTTATCTGAAAAATGCCTATTTTTCCGATTATTCCGTAAATGCCATGAAGAAGCTTCTGGTTGCAAATAATTCGGTCACTGTGATGTATAATGCGCAGAATGCCTATTACAATGCAAGTACAGCGGCCTATTCCTATCCTACCAGCACCAAGAACGTGAATCATGTAGTTACAGTGGTGGGTTGGGATGACAATTATTCTGCGAAGAATTTCCGGGCATCTTCCAAGGTAAAGGGAGACGGAGCCTGGATCGTCAAGAACAGCTGGGGTACAGGCTGGGGAAAATCCGGATATTTTTATATGTCCTATGAGGATAAGTCTGTCAGTGAGCTGGTTGCGGCTACGGCTGTCAATACACCGAAATATAGAAACAATTATTTTTATGACGGAACGTCGGGCCTTGGTTCTATCCGCATGTATGCAGGGGAACAGCTGTCTACGGTTTTTCGTGCCAGTGCAGGAAACGGAAAAGCGGAATCGCTTGGCGAGGTGACTCTTAGCTCCATGTCTGCCAATAATTCCTATACTGTGCAGGTATACACAAATCTGAAGGATGCCAGTGACCCTACCAGTGGAACACCGGCATATTCCACACCGATTTCCTGCAGTCAGCCGATGGCTGGGGTTATGACTTTTCAGATCCCGGAGGTTCTGCTCAGCCAGAACAGTCTGTATTCTATTGTGGTGACAAATGCAGGAAGCACATATATAAAATACTGTGTGGAGGCAGAGGTCAGTTATGGCTGGTGCAGCTTTTCTCCGTCTATCGTATCCGGTCAGAGCTTTCTGCGATATAACGCGGAGGATACCTGGATGGATGCGGTTGAATTTAATCCATCGGTAACTCCGAGGATCAAGGCGCATACCAGGACTCTGAGCAGTGCGGCCAAGATGCAGCTTTCTTCCTCTGAGATAGATCTGTATTCCGGAGATCAGAAAACACTGAATGCCTCGGCTACCAGATCCGAGATGGCTGCTTCCGGCATTGTCTGGGAAAGCTCAGATACCAGTGTGGCTGCTGTAAATGGAAGCGGCGTTGTTACTGCAAAAAATCCGGGAACAGCAACCATAACCTGCTACGGAAAAAATGCCAGGGGAATCCGAGCTACCTGTAAGGTTACGGTGAAGCTTCGTCAGACCACAGGTGTAAAACTGGTTTCCAAGGCATTTAACAGGATACGGATCTCCTGGAAAGCAGTTCCCGGCTGCAATCGTTATGCTATCTATCGCTGGGATGAAAGCGGAAATTCAAAAAAAATGGCAACCGTGACAGCAGATGTAGTGACCTGGCAGGATACTGCAGTGAAAACAGGAAGCACTTATACGTATCGGATCCGGGCTTCTTATGTATGTTCCGGAAAGAAGACTGTTTATGGAGCCGCATCTTCGCCGTTATCAGCAAAAGCGGAGCTGGGGAAGGCCCGTGCAGTGGCTGAAGCTGTCAGCGGACCATGTAACAGGGTATCCTGGAAGAAGGTTTCCGGAGCCAGTGGCTATCATATCTACCGGAAGCTCCAGGGGAAAAGCTGGGTTCGGATCGGAACCGTTAACAACAAAGTATTGTCTTGGCAGGACACGAAGATTGAGGGAATCACCTCCTACGCTTATGCTGTAAGGCCTTATAAGAATGTAGACGGGAAAAAAGTTTTCGGAGGATATCAGGCAAGCAGCTATATCCTGTCCTATCCGGAACTTCAGAAGATATCCAGTGTCAGGAAGACCTCCAGGGGGCTGAAGATCTGCTGGAAAGCGCAGAAGAAAGCAGATTGCTATCAGATCTACCGTAAGACCGGAAAGGGTTCATGGAAAAAGATCAGTACAGTTTCCGGAGGCAGCAGCTCCTCCTTTGAGGATAAGACCGCAAAAAAGGGAACAACGTATTACTATGCGGTGCGTGCAGGGATAAAAACCTCCGGTGGAAAAGTACTCTGCGGAGGATATGCCGCAAAAGCAGCAAAGAGATAAAAGTGTTAAAATATAAAACGCCCGGATCTGGCTTGAAACATTCCAGATCCGGGCGTTTTATGTTTTGGTTGAATATGTGTATTATATATGATTATATCAGGCAGTTCAAAAGAAAGATCAGTCGTTGTTGATCACAACGCCTTTCTGAAGCATGATGTTGGCATAAAGTGCTTTCTCACTTGTGGAGATGATGCAGTATGCAGTTTTTGCTTCGTCATAGAATGCGAAACGCTCGATGTTTCCGACAGCTTTTTCGCCACGCTCGTCATGCTTGGAAACGATTTCTTTATATGTATCCCAGATCGGTGTCTCCACATTATCGCCAGGCATTACTTCCATCAGGTTTACAGGATGTTCTACATAAGTATCCAGCGGGAAGAGCTTCAGGATGGCATCCAGGATCTCCGGAACGCCATGTCCGTCACAGCGGATGGTGATGGCATTTTTTCCCATGGATTCTACAGGGAAGTTTCCGTCAGCGATAACAAGACGGTCACTGTGTCCCATCTCACATAAAACCTTCAGTAATTCTGGTGATAAGATTTCTGGAATTCCTTTTAACATAGTTCATATCCTCCTAAGATCATTGTGTACTTACAGCATTTCGGAAATTACAGCATCAGGCTCAGGTGATCAGAACAGGATACATGGATTTCCGAAACTGTTATGACGCCGGTAGTATCAGACAGACCTGCCCGGCCACAGGCTTTAGAACTCTTGTTAATTAATCTAACGGTATTTGGTCTTCTTTTCAAGGGAATATTTTCCTGTAAATGATGAAAATTTTATGGTTGACAGAAAACGTATGGAGCGCTATGATGAACTCAAACAGAAACGTTTCGGTTTCTGGACCAAATGAGAAAATAATACAAAACAAACACAATGATTATGATTCCAAGGAGGAGAAGATTATGCCACTGGTTACATCGAAGGAAATGCTGTTAAAGGCACAGAAGGGCGGATATGCAGTAGGAGCATTCAACGCAGAGAATATGGAGATGGTGAAGGCGATCATCCAGGCAGCTGAGGAGCTGAAAGCACCGGTTATGATCCAGACAACACCTTCTACTGTTAAATATGGTACGGTTGAGACTTACGCTGCGATCGTAGCAGCAGAGGCGGCCAAGGCTTCCGTTCCGGTATGCCTTCATCTTGACCACGGCAGCAGCTTTGAGCTTGCGATGCAGGCAATGCATGCAGGCTATACTTCTGTGATGATCGATGGTTCCAAGCTGGATTTTGAGGATAATATCAGAGAGACCAGGAGAGTTGCGGATGTGGCAGCAGCCCTGGATATCCCATGTGAGGCTGAGCTCGGTAAGGTCGGTGGTAAAGAGGATGATCTTGAGGCTGAGGCAGACACTAATACCGACCCGCAGGAGGCGAAGGAATTCGTGGAGCGTACAGGTGTTACTTCCCTGGCAGTTGCCATCGGAACCGCACATGGTTTCTATGTGGGAACACCGGTTCTTGACAAGGAACGCTTAAGCGAGATCCGCGAAGTCGTAGATATCCCTCTTGTTCTTCACGGGGCATCCGGACTCAGTGATGAGGATGTCAGCGACTGTGTAAAACGTGGTATCTGCAAGGTTAACTTTGCAACAGAGCTTCGTGCTGCATATTCCAGGGCAGTGAAGGAGACCTTTGCAGAGAATGAGAACACCATCGATCCGAAGGCCTACGGAAAGAAAGCGATCCAGGCAGTGAAGGAGCTGGTTGAGGCGCGTATGAAGGTTTGCGGCTGTGATGGAAAGGCAGAATGATCTTCTGTAAAAAAACAGAAACGGAGTGATCAGTATGGCAGCAACCATGAAAGATATTGCCAGGCGGACCGGACTTGGGCTCGCAACGATTTCTTCTTATTTTAACGGCGGAAACGTAAGAGAAAAAAACAGAATAAAGATCGAGGAGGCCATTCAGGAGCTGCATTATGAGGTCAATGAGGTGGCCAGAGGGCTTAAGACTAATGCTACCAAGACCATCGGCGTGGTGATCCCGGAGCTTAACAATACCTTTTGCGCGGAGATCATCACAGGAATGGAGGATGTCTTAAGGAGTCACGGATATGCGACTATTGTCTGTGACTGCCGTACCGATAAGAGACTGGAGCGGGATGCAGTGGAGTTTTTAAGCCGGAAGCGTGTGGACGGGATCATCAGCATGCCGGTGGATGCGGAAGGCAATCATCTGAAAAAATTCCAGAAAACCGGAAAGCCCATCGTACTCATTGACCGCAGGATCCGGGAGCTTTCCTGTGACAGTGTTCTTGTAGACAACGAGAAGGCGGCTGAGGACGCAATGAGAGTTTTTTTTCAGGCAGGACACCGTAAGATCGGGATCATTGGCGGACCGGAGGAAATTTCCACAGCTCAGGAACGTCTCCAGGGGTACCGCAATGCATACGAAAAAGAAAATATACCGGTACGGGAATCTCTGATCTATCACGGCGATTATACCATTCAGGGCGGTGTGCAGGGAATTGAGAAGCTTGTTGCGGACAATCCGGATATGACGGCCGTGTTTGTTACCAACTATGAGATGACCATGGGGGCGGTGATCGGGATGAATGAGCTGGGTCTTAAGATCCCGGAACAGCTGTCTATGATCGGTTTTGACAATCTGCAGTTTGCCAGAGCATGCAATCCCAAGCTTACCATTGTGGCACAGCCTACACAGGGGATTGCCGGAGAAGTGGCGGGAATCATGCTGAAACGGCTGGAAGGGGCTGCAAGTGAAGAAACAGAACCGATCACGGAGAAGCTTGGCGCAGAGATCATCATGGGAAAATCCGTCCGTGTGCTGGACGAGAAGGAGAAGCTATAATGAAACCATATTTATTAGGTATTGATATCGGCACCAGTGCCTGTAAGGTTGCGGTTTTTGAAAAATCGGGAACGGTTGTGGCTGCGGCCAACGGCGATTATCCGGTTTACTATCCGAAGGAGGGCTGGGCAGAACAGGATCCGGAAGAATGGTGGAGTGCTGTCTGTCAGGCGGTAAAGAAGGCCATCCAAAAAGCGGGGATAGCACCTGAGGAGATCGCAGGCATCGGTATTGACGGCCAGAGCTGGTCAGCCATTGCCATGGATAAGGACGGAAATGTATTGACAAACACTCCGATCTGGATGGATACCAGAGCACAGTCTATCTGTGACAGATTGAATGAAGAGATCGGGGCAGAGCAGATTTTTGAAGTATCCGGTAATTCCCTTCAGCCGTCCTACACAACTGCAAAGATCCTCTGGTATAAAGAAAATCTCCCGGAGGTGTACCAAAGGATCCACAAGATCCTGCAGTCTAACAGCTACATTGCATATAAGCTGACGGGTGTGATGAGCCAGGATGTTTCCCAGGGCTATGGCCTGCATTGCTTTGACATGAGAAAGGCAGCCTGGGATGAGGATATGTGCAGAAAGCTTGGGATTCCCATGGAATTTCTTCCTGAGATCTGTGCCTGTGATCATGTTGTGGGAACTGTTACAGAGAAGGCGGCGGAGGAATCCGGCCTTGCTGTGGGAACACCGGTTGTTGCCGGTGGTCTGGATGCGGCATGCGGAACACTGGGGGCCGGAGTGATCCATCCGGGTGAGACACAGGAGCAAGGAGGACAGGCCGGCGGAATGAGCATCTGCATGGATGCGTACAAGGCAGATCCCAGACTGATCCTTGGCTATCACGTGGTTCCGGGACAGTGGCTCCTTCAGGGAGGAACCACCGGAGGTGGTGGTGTCATGCGCTGGTTTGAACGTGAGTTTGCAGATTATGAGCGCTCTGTAGCAGGGGAAAAAGGCTCTTCTCTGAACCAGCTCAATGAGATCGCGGAAAGGGTTGCACCAGGCAGTGACGGAGTGGTATTTCTTCCATATATGTCCGGTGAGCGTTCCCCGATCTGGAATCCCAATGCGAAGGGCGTATTCTACGGACTGGATTTTGCCAAGACCAAGGGACATATGGTACGTGCCTGTATGGAAGGCGTAGCACTTTCTCTGAAACACAACCTTGAGGTGGCAAAGGAAGCAGGAGCAGATGTGGAAGTTCTCCGTGCAATGGGAGGCTCTGCAAATTCTCTTCTCTGGACACAGATCAAATCCGATATCACAGGAAAACCCATCGTAGTGCCGTCCTCTGATACGGCAACAACACTTGGTGCAGCGATTCTGGCAGGTGTTGGTGTTGGAATGTATCAGGATTATGATGAGGCCATCCGTCTTACGGTAAAGGAAACAAGAAGACATGAACCGAACCCGGAAAACCGGGACGTTTATGAGAAAACCTATAAAACCTATTTAAATCTCTATAAATCTCTTGAACCTATGATGAGAAATGAGGAGGAAAAGTGATCATGAAAGCAGCAGTAGTAGTAGCAAATGAGGATGTTCAGTATCAGGAAGTGGAAGAACCTCAGGTAACACCGGGCCATGTGAAGATCAAGGTAAGATATTCCGGGATCTGCGGATCTGATATCCCGCGTGTATTAAATCACGGCGTACATTTTTATCCCATCGTGCTTGGACATGAATTTTCCGGCGATGTGGTGGAAGTGGGAGAAGGCGTTACCAAGGTGAAGGTCGGCGACCGTGTATCCGGTGCACCACTTCTTCCCTGTATGAAATGTGACGACTGTCAGAAGGGTAATTTCTCTCTCTGCAAGCATTACAGCTTCATCGGTTCCAGAGAGCAGGGAGCAAACGCAGATTATGTAGTGGTTCCCGAGCAGAATGCAGTACCATTCGCAGACAATGTTCCATATGAGCAGGGAGCCATGTTTGAGCCTGCAACCGTAGCTATCCACGGTGTATTCCAGAACGATTACCACGGCGGTGAGTATGTGGCAATCCTTGGCGGCGGTACAGTTGGTATGTTCACCATGCAGTGGACAAAGATCTTCGGCTCTAAGAAGGTAGTGGTCTTTGATATCAGCGATGAGAGACTTGCTCTTGCAAAGCGTCTCGGCGCAGATGAGATCATCAACACAAAGGAAGAGGGATATATGGAAAAAGCCATGGCCATTACAGGTGGAAAGGGCTACGGCTTCGTATTTGAGACAGCCGGACAGGTTCCTACCATGCATATGGCATTTGAGCTTGCAGCAAACAAGGCACATGTATGCTTCATTGGTACTCCTCATGAAAACCTTACCTTTACACCGAAGGAGTGGGAGAACATGAACCGTAAGGAGTTCAAGCTTACCGGTTCCTGGATGTCCTACAGTGCCCCGTATCCGGGACGTGAGTGGGAGCTGACGGCGCATTATTTTGCAACCGGCCAGCTGAAGTTTGACCCGGGCTTCATCTATAAGAAAATCCCGATGAGCCAGGCACAGGAGGCCTTCCAGCTGTTCAAGACGCCGGGCCTTGTAAAAGGAAAGATCCTTCTTTCCAATGAGGAAGACTGATATGATCCTGACAGTAACCTTAAACGCTGCCATTGACAAGCGTTATGTAGTGGATGATTTTAAAGTGGGCGAAGTGAACCGTGTGCGTGAATGTACCTACGTTCCCGGCGGAAAGGGACTGAATGTTTCCAAGCCGGCGTCCATTTACGGTGCTGAAGTGGTTGCCACCGGCTTTGTAGGCGGCCACGCAGGCAATTATATAGAAGCTGCCCTGAAACCCTTTGGCATTAAGAGTGCTTTTTACCATGTAGAGGCGGAGAGCCGCTCCTGTATCAACATCTGGGATGAGGTGAATCATGTACAGACCGAATTCCTGGAGCCGGGATTTACACTGACAGAGGCAGATTTTGAGGGCTTTGAGAAAAAATTTCGCCAGCTTGTAAAAGACGCTTCTGTTGTGGCGATGTCCGGCAGCGTGCCGAAGGGACTTGACGGAAGTGCCTACCAGCGCCTTGTGAAGATTGTGAAAGACGCCGGAAAACCGGTGATCCTGGATACCAGCGGCAAGCTTCTGGAAGAGGGAATCAAGGCAGCACCGACACTGATCAAGCCTAACATTGATGAGATCCGTATGCTGACAGGCAAGCATTGTGACGATATCAACGATATCATTGAAGCAGCGAAAGCCATCCATGCCGATGGTGTGGAGATCGTGGCGGTCTCGCTTGGAGCAGATGGTTCCCTGGCAGTCGGAGAGGAAGGGATTTTCCGTGCGGTGGTTCCGAAGATCGATGCGGTAAATACCGTAGGCTGCGGAGATTCCATGATCGCAGGCTTTGCCCTTGGATTAAGTGAGGGACTTTCCCTGGAAGAGACTCTGCAAAGAGCCAGTGCGATCTCAGCGGCGGCAGCCATGCGCGAGGAAACGGGCTTCTTTGTGATGGAGGATATGGAGGCTCTTCTTCCGAAGATCGAGATCAGGCGTTTATAAGATAAGCTTATAATAAAAAAATTTTTATAAAAAAGGAGATGTAAAGATGGCAGAAGTTATCAATCCGGCAATTGTGCCGAAAGTGACACTTCCTTCCGGCGAGCAGGTTCCGTGTGTCGGAATGGGAACATTCGGTTCCGACCGTGTATCCGCAGAGGATGTATCTGCAGCTGTTGCAGGCGCGATCCGCAGTGGCTACCGTATGTTTGACTGTGCCGCATGTTACGGAAACGAGCATGAGATTGGCCAGGTATTTAAGGACGCTTTTGACGAAGGTGTTGTAGAGCGTAAGGATCTTTTTATCATGACAAAGGTATGGAACGACATGCACAGAAGAGTAGAGGAAGCCTGCGACAAGAGCATTAAGGATCTTCAGTGCGATTATGTGGATATGTATTTCATCCACTGGCCATTCCCGAACTATCATGCACCGGGATGTGATGTGGATTCCAGAAATC
>OLNP01002725.1_pt1 | contig 12467 bp, 10 predicted proteins | sample 1671951 | NCBI WGS metagenome assembly OLNP01 (sample SAMEA3136629, study PRJEB25190) | human gut metagenome | biome: human gut; feature: human-associated habitat; material: faeces | place: Austria | collected 2013
TTGCTAGTAATGTTGCTAGTAATGTTGCTAGTAATGTTGCTAGTAATGTTGCTAGTAATGTTGCTAGCTCTCCAGACAAGGAAAGGCGCAGAAGATTATCATCCAGCGAATTACACACAGCCATTCTGCAGGCATGTGTTGATTTTGAATCGCTGGAGGCCATAGCTAACAAAGTAGGGAAGAGTCTACGATACCTGAAAAACAGAGCCATACCCATCATGGTTGCCGAAGGGTTATTGGAACGTGAATATCCCTATATGCCGAAACATCCCCATCAGCGATACCGTGCAAAAAAGAGATAACCAGCCATGCCGCGCCGTCGAAAAATAACGATCCGGGCCTCCGAGCTGAAGTGCTTCGAGACGCTCGTCCAGGAGCTGCACCAGCGGCCGGAGTTTGCCGGATTCGATCCGTCGAGCCTGCACGTCTGGGCTTACGAACGGTATGAGCCGAAGTTGAAGGATGCCGACGCGATTCTGCGCCGCTTCGACTACTGGCTGGGCGTACACAAGGGCGAGCGGTATCTGATGGCAAACGGCAGCCGGCTCTTCAACAAAAAGGAGCTGGCCGAGGCGCTAGGCGTCGCACGCCCGACACTCGACCGATGGATAGCGAACGGATGGCTGGAGCCGTGCCGCGTTCAGATCTCGGCCGGCGGCGACACCCTCTTTGCAACCAACGCCGTTCGGGAGGTACTAATAACGTTTTCCAATGAATAATTCGTCAAACAAAGATCAACACTATGCATTGGATTCTTCCGGAAACATTAGACACATAAAAGATGCTAATCCAAGCAATGACGAATTTTTTTGTCTTTTTTGCCATCGTCAAATGATTGCAAAGCAGGGGAAAATACGGCAATGGCACTTTGCGCACAAGGCTCTTTCTCCTAACTGCAGCTATGAAAGTTACTTACATTCATTGGCCAAACTTTTAATCCTACAAAAACTCAGAAGTGAACAACCTTTCGGAGTCGAAATTAAAGTTCCGTTCACTTGTAAAAATAAAGAGACCTGCATATGGTACGAAGATTCATTTGATGAATCTTGCAACTGGACTGGATACAAAAATTATGATTTAAAAAAATTCTATAACACATTTGAAGTTGAAGCCTTCTACGATAACTTTCGTGCAGACATTCTCCTTTCAAATTCCATTAAAAAGTATACACCGGTCTTTATCGAAATATATGTTTCACATCCTTGCGAACATCAAAAGATTGACTCAGGAAATAAAATCATAGAACTAAAGATCAACTCGGAAGATGATATAAAATCAATCATCAATAGCCCCATCATCACAGAAGACGGAGATCTTATCAGATTATATAATTTCAAACCGAAAGGAGACTTTACCGGTCCACCTCAACATCCCAAGCAATTGGTGAAGTTTTCAGTTTTTGAAAGCTATAAAATGTATTGTGGGAATACGGACTGTCAGACATTCTCATGTCACAGAAACAAAGCTATCTTCGAGTTAACCTCCGACTTTCATCCCGACTTTCTCCCAGAATATTCTCTATATGATTATGGAATCGTAGAACTATACGATTTGGATCCTAACCTCAAAGTATGCAACCTCTGCCGCTATTATAGACCCCGAGACATATTATTCGACGATCTGTTCGACATAAGAATCGATAAACGTCCAATTTTTTGCTGCTTATACAAAAAACTCGGGACTGACAAATATCGAGACCCATCAGATGCACGCACTTGCACTGCATTCCGGAAAATAGATGGAAAAACAATGGCAGAGATTAGACAAGAATATAAAATGGTAAAAACAATTATTTGGAAGAAACCAAATGATTAGAAGGCCTATTTTGCATCGGGTGGAATCCGATTACACGGCAGTGCCAACCCAAGCAAACGAATGCCAAAGCCCGGAAACGGCCGACGACGTGTCTTCGGTGTGGCACCGGTTGGCATCGGTTGGCGCTGATTTGTAACGCCATTCGCCGTTTTCGGGAGGGGTTCGGAAAGCCTTTCTTTGCGTCATCAACCAAATTCGAATCGTTATGACCAAGGAAATCTTTCTGAGCGGCATGACCGCCGACCAGCTCTCGGAGATGATTCGCGAATCGCTGCGCGACGAGTTGCGGCAGCTCCACCCCGAACCCTCCGCCGAGACACCAAATTATCTGACCCGCCGCGAGACGGCCCGCCGCCTTCGTATCTCGCTCGTGACGCTCAACGACTGGGTGAACCGCGGCCGGATCCGCGCCCACAAGATCGGCGGGCGCGTGCTCTTCCGCGACAGCGATGTCGAGGCGGCACTGCACCGGATTGTCCCCATCAAAAGCCGATAGCCATGAAGACGACCTCAGATTGCATCGGCATCCGGGAGTATCTCCTCCGCCGAAGGCTGCAGCCCCACCACGAAACCGCCACCCACGGCATGTTCCTCTCGCCGCTGCGCGAGGAGCGTACCCCCAGCTTCAGCGTCCGCTACGACAAGGGGCTTTGGTACGACTTCGGGCTGGGCGAAGGGGGCACGCTCCTCCAGCTGGTCATGCGCATCGAAGGGTGCGGCATGGCAGAAGCTATCCGACACCTGCGCAAAGAGGCCGCGAACGAAGTCCTCTTCCAGCCCTTGCCAACCGCCTCGCCGCGCGAAGACTCCCCGCTGCGGATCCTCGGCGTCGGGGAGATTCGCCACCCGGCGCTGATCGGCTATCTGCGCGAGCGCGGCATCGACCCCGCCGTGGCCGGAGCGCTGTGCCGCGAGGTTCACTACGCCGTCGGCGAGCGGCGCTTCTTCGCCATCGGCTTCCGCAACGATGCCGGAGGCTGGGAGCTGCGCAGCCCGCAATTCAAGGGGAGCAGCGCCCCGAAATCCATCACGACCTTCGACCGGCACGGCGACACGGCGCTGCTCTTCGAGGGCTTCTTCGACCTGCTCTCTTACCTGACATTGCAGCACAAGGCGACGCCAACCGCCGACACCGCCGTACTCAACTCCGTGGTCAACCTTCCCCGCGCCCTTCCGTTTCTCGCACGCCACACGACGATCCACGCCTTCCTCGACAACGACGAGGCGGGGCGCCTCACCCTCGAACGGCTGCGCAGCGCCCTGCCCGGTGCGACCGTCATCGACCGGGCGGAGAGTTACCGAGCCCACAAGGATCTGAACGAATCGCTCCGACCCTCCGCAAAGGTTTCCCGCACGCCGCGTCGTCGCGGCCGCAAGTTGTAACGTCGCCCGGAATGACGCCAGAACCGTCGCCCACCCATCGGCCGCTTCGCGACCGCGGCTTTTCCCCCGAGGAAAAAGCCATAGCCTATTAGGGCTTTTTCCAACGCATCGGCCCGCCGACGCTGAAAAAGCCCCAATAGGCCAAAGGGTCAAGCCCCTCTGGACACCCCTTGTCGTGCTGCGCACGCCGACCGCCGAGGCGGTCCCCTCTTCAACCACACAACCCTCCGAAAAACGACCGTACCATGGGATATGCCGTCCTGCATCTCGACAAAGCCCCGGGCAACGAGGCGGCGATGACCGCCCACATTGCCCGCACAAAGATACCCACCAACGCCTCGCCCGAGCGCACCTGCCTCAACGAGGAGCTTGTCGAGTTCCCCGAGGAGGTGGCCGACCGTACGGAAGCGATCAGCTACCGCCTCGAACACGCCGGTCTCACGCGCAAGATCGGAACGAACCAGGTGCGGGTGATCCGCGTCATGCTGACCGGTTCGCACGACGCGATGAAGCGCATCGAGGAGGAGGGGCGGCTTCCGGAGTGGTGTGCCGACAACCTCGCCTGGCTGCGCGAGACCTTCGGAACGGAGAATGTCGTCTCAGCCGTCGTACATCGCGACGAATCGACCCCGCATATCCACGCCGCCGTGGTGCCGATCGTCACGGGCGAGCGCCGCAAGGCCCGCACCGTCCCATCCGAAACACCGGGCAAGCGACACTACCGTCCGAAATCCGCCGCACGGCCCCGCCTCTGCGCCGATGATGTCATGTCGCGCGTCCGTCTCAAGCAGTATCAGGACAGCTACGCCGCGGCAATGTCCAAATACGGACTGGAGCGCGGCATCGACGGTTCGGAGGCGCGCCACATCACCACGCAAGAGTTCTACCGGCAGACCATCGCCCAGCAGCAGGATCTGCAGGAGAACATCGACGCGCTGCTCCGTCTCGAAGAGCAGAAGCGGAAGGCCGTCGAACTGCTCAAACAACAGGAGCGGCAGGTGCGCACCGAATACGAACAGACCGCCACGCTCCAGGCGCAGAAGAGCGCCGAACTGAACCGCACCGAGGCCGAGCTGAAGAGTGTGAAGGGCGAGCTGAAGGGTGCCAGGTTAAAAAACGCCGCGGCGGAGGTCGGGTCGAACATAGTCGAAGGAATCGGGGCGATGATCGGCACCTCCCGCGTCAAGCGGCAGCAGCAGGAGATCGACCGCCTCAACGCGGAGAACGCCGCCCTGCACGAACAGATCGGAACGCTGAACCGTGCCAACCGCGAGGAGAAGGTCCGGCATGAGCAGGCTGAACAGCAACTGCAGGCGAAGCTCGACCGCATCGAACACTGGCTGCCCGACACGCAGACGCTCATCCGCTGGGGCGAATACTGCCGCGACATGGGAATCCCGGAGTCGGGCGCCCGCGAGATCATCGCCATGAAGCCCCTCTACGTCTCGGGCGAGCTCCGCGCTCCGGAGTATTCGCGCCGCTTCGACGTCTCGAATACGGAGATCCGCCTGCAACGCGACCCGAACGGTCCCGGAGGCTTCCAGCTGCTCATCGACCGCCAACCCGCACACACCTGGTTCCGCCAACGGTATGTGGAGCTCATGACCCGCCTGGGCTACCCCGTCCGCCCCGAACGTCCCGTCATCCGACGACATACCATTAAACGATAACACCTGCCCTGAAAGACAAAGAGAATATCCGGTCGGACAGCCGGATATTTTTCTTCACAAAGTGAAGAAACTCGCTTAATCGGAACATTTGTAGAGTTTGTATTGCGATTTTTTCGAAAATAATTTGCTTTTCTCGGGTAAAGCACATACTTTTGTAATGAACCTACAAAGAAAAAAATGGTAAAACTGAAAGATATTGCCACCATCCAGACGGGAGTTTACCTGAAAAGTACCCCTTCGCCCGACACCTGCTACCTTCAGGTGAACGATTTCGACGAGGAGGGGAACATCCGTCCGACCGTCCGACCGACAACCACCGTCAGCTCCAAGGCTACCCGCCACCTGCTGACAGAAAGCGACCTACTGCTCGCCGCCAAGGGTGGCAAGAATTTCTGCGCCATCGCCCCGACGCAACTCGGGCCGTGCGTGGCCTCACCCTCGTTTCTGATTATCCGAATCGACGACCCGACCCGCATCCTATCCGAATACCTCTGCGGATTCCTCAACCTGCCATCCACCCGGCAGCTGCTGACGGCGCAGGCCCAAGGGTCGGCCATCACCTCGCTCAGCAAGGCTGACCTCGAGGAGTTCGAGATACCGCTCCCCCCGCTGGAGCGACAGCGGTCCTGCATCGCCCTCACCCGCCTGCATCGCCGCGAACAGGCCCTCTACAAGGCCATCGCGGAGCGCCGCCGGCAAATCACCGATTATAAATTAACAAAAATATATAAAGATGAACGGTAAAGTTACACAGGAAGAGATTAACAAAGTCGTATGGCAAGCCTGCGACACCTTCCGGGGCGTGATTGACCCCAGCCAGTACAAGGACTACATTCTCACGATGCTGTTCTTGAAGTACGTCAGCGACGTCAGCAAAGCGAAATACAAGGAGTACCTCCAGCGTTACGACGGCGACACGGAGCGTGCCCAACGGGCCATGCGCCGCGAACGATTCCAGGTTCCCGAGAAGAGTTCGTTCGACTACCTCTTCGAGCACCGCAACGAACCCAATATCGGCGAGCTCATTGATGTTGGCCTGGCGGACCTTGAATACGAAAACCGCGAAAAGCTGAGCAGCGAAGACGGTAGCGGCATCTTCCGCAACATCAGCTTCAACAGCAGCAACCTCGGCGAAACGAAGGAGCGCAACGCCCGGCTGAAACAGCTGCTTATCGACTTCTCGGACGAGCGGCTGCAGTTCGACGAGTCACACCTCGCGAACAACGACGTCATCGGCGATGCCTATATGTTCCTTATCGAGAAGTTCGCCAGCGACGCCGGGAAGAAGGCTGGAGAATTTTTTACACCGAAGGAGGTTTCGACCCTGCTGGCTCGTCTGACCAAGAGCGCCCCCGGCTCGCGCATCTGCGACCCGACGTGCGGCTCGGGTTCCCTGCTCATCAAGGCGGGCCGCGAGGTAGGCTCCGACAACTTCTCGCTCTACGGCCAGGAGCTCAACGGCAGCACCTGGGCGCTGGCCATGATGAACATGCTGCTCCACGGTTTCGACAGCGCCACCATCCGCTGGGGCGACACGCTGCGCAACCCGAAGCTCAAGGAGGGCGACGCGCTGATGAAGTTCGACACCGTCGTGGCCAATCCGCCCTTCTCGCTCGAAAAGTGGGGCGCCGACGAGGCGGCCGACGACCCCTACAACCGCTTCTGGCGCGGCATTCCGCCCAAGGGCAAGGGCGACTGGGCCTTCATCTGCCACATGCTCGAGGTGGCCAACGAACACGGCAAGGTGGGCGTTGTCGTTCCTCACGGCGTGCTGTTCCGCGGCGCCAGCGAGGGAAAAATCCGCCAGCAGACCGTCGAGGAGAACCTCGTCGAGGCCATCATCGGACTCCCGGCCAACCTCTTCTACGGAACGGGCATCCCGGCCGCCATCGCCATCTTCAACAAGGCCAAGACGACGACCGACGTGCTCTTTATCGACGCCAGCCGCGAATTTGAGAACGGCAAGAACCAGAACCGGCTGCGCGACGAGGATCTCGACCACATCGTCACGACCTACCGCCGCTTTGCGCAGGGCGAACTCAAGCCGGGCATCGTCGAGGAACGCTACGCCTATGTGGCCTGGCGCGAGGAGATTGCCGACAACGACTACAACCTCAACATCCCGCGCTATGTGGACACCTTCGAGGAGGAGCCCGAAATCGACATTGCGGCCGTGCAACAGGAGATTGATGCCCTGGAGAAGGAGCTTGCCGAGGTGCATGTCCGGATGGATGGTTATCTGAAGGAGTTGGGATATTAAAAAAGTCAATATAACGCTCAAACTGATTTGGGACGATGAGTCCGGACAGAACAACATAACCTCCAAGGTAATTACACTATGAGTATTTTCCTCAATATGACTCTTTCGACATGGGGCGACATCGGGAATATCATTCTCGGTATTACCTCTGTGTTTACAGCCATTGTTACCGCAGTCGTACTCTGCAAACAACATAAACTGCAACAGGAGCAGCACAAGCTGGAGCAGGAAAAGCTGAAAATCCAACAAATGGAACACCAGCCGCTGTTTTTCTTCAAACGGGAGAGGGACCACATGGATATTTGTAACAGTGGCGCGAAATTGAACCGACCCATCGAGTTTACCATTGGTTCAATGATTTATGTGCAATCCTCCATGTTTTTCCCAAGTGGGTTGAAAACCTTCGTATATTGTTGCCCAATTAATATATACAAGGATTGCCGCTGTCAAGAGGAGCTGGATGGAGTCGTTGGCAAATGCCCATTTGCAGAAGAAGACCGAACCAAGTTGCATGAAATCACATCGAAAATATGGAACAGCCTTGTTCATAGCGAAAAGTTGATACCCAAACTACCCTACATGACCTCCGTCATAGTCCGTGAGTCCGACTTGATAGCTATCAAGTATCAAGACGTGTACCACATCGACCATACGGTCTACTACCTTGATTCCTCCCCGATATCCGAGGAAACTTTCAATAAGCTGAACAAAATAAGGCAATTGGTTCCACCCGATATATATAGCGTGGACAAAATAGACCTCAACAACATTCTGCGAGGGATTCTTCAGTTCCGATTTGAAAAAACATGGTAAAGCCAGTTACAACAATGACACACGATACCAACATACCGCACGGCTATAAGGCGACAGCGCTGGGGATTATTCCGCAAGAGTGGGAGGTAAGGCCTCTTAATTATCTCGGAGCCATCTGTTCTGGCGGAACCCCCGACACGGAAGTTGCAGAATATTGGAACGGGGATATTGCGTGGTGTACACCTTCCGACATAACAAAACTTGATACAAAGTACATAGAAAGCACAGAAGTTAAAATCACAGCCAAAGGACTGAAGGAGAGTTCAGCGACTCTCCTTCCTCCTCGAAGCATCGTCGTATGTACGCGTGCAACCATCGGAAGCGCAGCAATATGCAATACTGAGATAGCAACCAATCAAGGTTTTAAAAACATCATTCCGAATGAAAAGGCCAATCCGGAATGGCTTTATTATATCATTATATATTCAAAACCGAGACTGGTCCGAATTGGTTGTGGCAGTACATTTTTAGAGGTATCCAAAAAAGACTTTTCCCGATTTAAGATTGTCGTTCCGCCGCTAGCGGAACAGCGGAAGATTGCGGAGGTGTTGGGCGTGTGGGATGAGGCGATTGAAAAGCAGGCGCGGCTGATTGAAAAACTCGCCCTGCGCAAACGTGGCTTGATGCAGCGACTCCTCTCCGCAAAACTCCGTCTCCCCGGCTTCTCCGAACCCTGGCAAAAAGTAAAATTGGGAGAGATCTGCGAAAGAGTTACACGAAAGAACATTGAAGACAATCAGAATGTAATGACAATATCTGCTCAACGCGGTTTCGTCGCTCAAACAGATTTCTTCAATAAAAGCGTGGCAAGTGAGACCTTAGAAAGTTATTATTTGGTCTTCAAAGATGAATTCTGCTATAATAAAAGCTACTCCAACGGATATCCAATGGGAGCAATCAAAAGATTGTCCGAGGCCGACAAAGCAGTTGTAACATCTTTGTACATATGCTTTAACGTAAAACCAGAAACAAATACCAACATAGATTATCTCTCCTACTATTTTGATAATGGAGGATTAAATCGTGGTTTAACAAAAATAGCAAACGAAGGAGGTCGAGCCCACGGACTGCTAAACGTAACTCCCAAAGATTTTTTTGGTCTTTCTTTCGAAATACCATCTTTAAAAGAGCAAACCGCCATTGCGGAGGTGTTGATCGCGGCCGACCGCGAGATTGAGCTGGCCAAAGAGAAACTCGAACGCCTCCGCCGTCAGAAACGTGGCCTGATGCAACAACTCCTCTCCGGGAAAAAACGTGTAAAAATTAATATCTAAGAATATGGCAAAACGTAAAAAACCAACAGTCGCACTTATTTATGATTTTGATGGGACTTTATCTCCTGCCAATATGCAAGAATATGATTTTCTTAAAGCTATCGGCATCAAAAATAAAGCCCAATTTTGGCGTCAAAACAATGAACTTATAGAAAAACACGAAGCCAGTAATATTTTATGTTATATGAAATTAATGCTAGATAAGGCTCGTGCTGCAGGAGTTAGTGTTCAACGTCAAAAATTCGTTGATTTTGGGAAAAGTATTGAACTATACGAGGGAGTAGAAGAATGGTTTGATTTAATCAACCAATTAGGGCAAGAGGAAGGTGTTATAATCCAACATTATATTAATTCATCCGGATTAAAAGAAATGATAGAAGGGACTAAAATAGGGAATAAGTTTCAAGAAATATATGCTTGTACATTTATGTATGAAGATGGAGTTGCTGTTTGGCCTGCAGTAGCTGTAGATTTCACTACAAAAACCCAATTTCTATTTATGATAAATAAAGGGGTTACTAAAATAAGTGAAAATGCAAAAATAAATGAATATAAAGCAGAAGAAGATAGACCTATCCCTTTTAAACATATGATATATTTTGGTGATGGTGAAACCGATATACCTTGTATGAAGCTAATAAAACAACAAGGAGGAAACTCTATCGCTGTTTACAAACCTCGTAATAAAAAGAAAAAAGCATGTGCAGAAAAACTTGTATTAGATGATAGAGTGAATTTTGCATGTGCCGCAAACTACGTCAAAGATGGCGAAATCTACAATATTGTAAAAGCAATTATCAAACAGATTAAATCAAATTTTAACTTTAACGAATTGCAAAAACAAAATGTCAAACGATTTGGAGTAGAATAAGATATGTCCATCTCTTTCAAAGAAGACCATATCAGCCAAATTCCCGCGTTGCTGATGCTCGAAAAGCTCGGGTACACATACCTCACACCCGATGAGGCGCTGGCCCTGCGCGGCGGGAATCTCGCCAACGTGCTGCTCGAACCCGTGCTGCGCAAACAGCTCGCCGCCATCAACGTCGTGCAGGTCAGCTCGGTGCGCACTACCGTATTCTCCGAGCAGAACATCACCGCCGGAATCGACGCCCTGCGCAACATCCCGATGGACGAGGGGTTCATGGAGGCTTCGCAGACGGTCTACGACCTGCTCACCTCGGGCAAAACCCTCGAACAGATTGTCGACGGCGACCGCAAGAGCTTCGTGATGCAGTACATCGACTGGAAGAATCCGCGCAACAACGTCTTCCACGTCACCGAGGAGTTTGCCGTCAGCCGCACGGGGATGACCGAGACCTACCGGCCCGACATCGTCCTCTTCGTGAACGGCATTCCGCTCTGCGTCATCGAGTGCAAGCGTCCCGACGTAAAGGACTCCATCGAGCAGGCCATTTCGCAGCACCTCCGCAACCAGAAGGCCGACGGCATCCGTTCGCTGTACCTCTACTCGACGCTGCTGCTGGCCATCAACCGCCAGGAGGGCAGTTACGCCACGACGGCCACGCCCGAGAAGTTCTGGGCGCGGTGGCGCGAGCAGTTCGCCGACCGCGAGGAGGAGGCCCGTTACCGGCAGGAGCGGGAGCGAGTGGTCAACGAGCCGCTGCTGGACGACAAGCTCTTCGGGGAGCGGTTCGGCTATGTGCGCCGCAACTTTGAGGAGCTCTACAAACAGCCGGTCACCCCGTCGGTGCAGGACGAATACCTCTACAACCTCTGCCGCCCCGAGCGGCTGTTGCAGCTGATGTACGGCTTCACGCTCTACGACGACGGCATCAAGAAGGTGGCGCGTTACCAGCAGTATTTTGCCGTGCGGCAGACGATGCAACGCATCCGCCACATCGAGGGCGGGCGGCGGCGCGGCGGCGTCATCTGGCACACGCAGGGGAGCGGCAAGTCGCTGACGATGGTGATGCTGGCGCAGGCCATCATCCTCGACAAGGAGATTCGCAATCCGAAAATCATCCTCGTAACCGACCGCACGGACCTCGACCGGCAGATTACGGGGACGTTCCGCAAGTGCCAGATTCGCGTCGAGAACGCCACGACGGGAAGCAAGCTCGTCGAACTGCTCAACAGCAAGAGCGATGCCGTCATCACGACGATTATCAACAAGTTCGAGACGGCCGTGCGCGGCATCCGCACCCCGTTGACCGACCCCAACATCTTCGTGCTGATCGACGAGGGACACCGCAGCCAGTACGGCGAGATGGGCATCAAGATGGAGAAGACGCTCCCGAATGCCTGCTTCATCGCCATGACCGGCACGCCGCTGATGAAGAAGGAGAAGAACACGGCCCGGAAGTTCGGCGGCATCATCCAGCCGGTCTACACGGTGGATCAGGCCGTGGCGGACAAGGCCGTCGTACCGCTGTTGTACGAGGGGCGCATGGTGCCGCAGGTGGTACACGAGGAGACGATAGACCGCTATTTCGACAAGATTTGCGGATGGATGAGCGACGCCCAGCGGGCCGACATGAAGAAGAAATTCAGCCATGCGGACCAGCTCAACCAGACGCAGCAGCGCATCTACGCCATTGCGTGGGACATTTCGCAGCACTTCCGGGAGAACTGGCAGGGGTCGAAGTTCAAGGCGCAGCTGGTGGCTCCGCGCAAGCGCATCGCAATTCTCTACAAGCAGTATCTCGACGAAATCGGCATCGTCTCGTCGGAGGTGCTCATCACCTCGCCCGACACCCGGGAGGGGGAAGACGAAGCATTCGGCGATACCTCGAACGTGGAGGTGGCCTTCTGGAAGCGCATGATGGATGAATACGGCACGGCCAAAAAGTACGAGGCAAGCATCATCAACCGCTTCAAGAACAGCGACAAGCCGGAGATTATCATCGTCGTGGACAAACTCCTGACGGGATTCGACGAACCCCGCAACACGGTGCTCTATCTCGACCGCAAGTTGAAGGACCACACGCTGCTGCAGGCCATTGCCCGCGTCAACCGCGTCTGCGAAGACAAGGAGTTCGGGTATATCATCGACTATTACGGCGTATTGGGGTCGCTCAATTCGGCGCTGGAGCTCTACACCGATTTCGACAAGGAGGATCTGGAGGGAACCTATACGGACATTTCGGAGGAGGTGGCCAAGCTGCCCCAGAAGCATGCCGAGTTGTGGGACCTCTTCAAGGAGGTGCGCAACACAACCGACTTCGAGGCCTTCGGCAATGTCCTGCGCGAGGAGGACCGGCGCACGCTCTTCTACGAAAAGCTGCGGGC
>OLNP01002726.1_pt1 | contig 12466 bp, 10 predicted proteins | sample 1671951 | NCBI WGS metagenome assembly OLNP01 (sample SAMEA3136629, study PRJEB25190) | human gut metagenome | biome: human gut; feature: human-associated habitat; material: faeces | place: Austria | collected 2013
CTCCACAGATAACTCCCATATCATTTGCTTTACGAATCTGATCTACATCTGCTGTATCCACGAAAAATCTCATAACTTACTTCCTCCTAAAACATTGTTTGTTGTTTTGTTCGTTGTTTTGTTTATGGCTTTATTTAAACATGGATAAAATGTCTTGTCAAACTCGAAAAACTGTCAGATTTCAGCAATATTCATTGAATTTATTAATATTTTTCAACTTTATTAATAGTACATGGTTTTTCGTTTTTTTTCAAGATGCTTTCTTCAATTTCTTTCAATTAAAAAAAACTCGTTTTTCCTTGTTTTTCCGTAAAAAAATATGCTATGATAAATGTAGTTTTAATTAATAATTATTATTTTATTACTAATATTTCTGTTTTTTATTAGTTGTTATTAATTAATTAAAATAATTTTGATTAAGGAGGATTTTATGGGTTTAAAGAAGAAAGTAACGACCAAAGACATTGCAGATCACGTCGGTCTTTCCCAATCTGCAGTCTCCATGATCTTAAATAATAAGACTAATGTCTCTTTTTCAGACAGCACCAGACAGAAAGTTTTGGACGCTGCAAAAGAACTTGGCTATCAAAAAAAGAAAAAATCCATTGAGCAGACATCGAAGCCTTTATCGAAAATCATTCTGATCATGTGTCCGTTCTTATCTAACCATTATTATACAACTCTGGTTCATTCGATCACAGAACGAGCACATGATTATGGATATCTTACCTTTGTTGCACCAACACTGCGAAACCCGAGCACCGAACAATATTATCTGGATCTTATGAAAAATGATCTGGATACTGCTGGAATCGTTTATCTGTATCCAACTTCTTTTCTTCCAGAAGTTAATGATATGTCAAAACAAATTCCAATCGTCAATATCGGGGATAAAAATGACGAGATTACTTTTGACTCGATCCATGTCAGCAGCTCCAAACCTGCCAGACTCGTCGCAGAACATTTGATCTCCCTTGGACACCGCAAGATCACTTACATATCAACACCGATCAGTGATATTGAACGTTCCAGATCAAAACGTTACGATGCACTGGTTGCAACCTTCAAAGAACACGGCTTTGGAGATGACTGCGTCAGTATTCGTTCCCTCTCACCCGGAGAGTATAATCTGCTGTCTCCAAATATGCTGGAATATTCTTCCGGATACAATCTGACAAAACAGATTCTCGAAGAGGGAACGGATTCTACCGCCTTCGTTGGATACAATGATATGGTTGCATTTGGAATCCTAGATGCATTATATGAATTAAAATACAAAGTACCAAATGACTTCTCTGTCTGTGGTTTCGATAATATCCCAATGGCCGATATGAATCGTATTTCACTTACAACAGTGGAACATTCTATCGAAGCAAAAGGAAGAGAAGCCGTTGATATCATTGTACGCATCCGCGACTCAAAGACCAAGAACCAGCCTCGAAGCTTTGTTACAAAGTTGGAATTTGAACCATTTATCGTGAAACGAAAAAGCACTGGGAGGGCAAAGTTTTAAGTTGTATCACGAAAATGTATCGAGTATTCATAAAAACATAAAGAAAGATAGAGGTACGAAAAACGAATTCCATTGACGGATTTTTTGCAAAACGCTGATCCGCCAACACTCCTGCACAACTCACTGCGTTCAAACAGTGCCCGTGTTGACTGCGATTTTGCAAAAGATCCTATGGAATTCTATCATTTCGTACCTCTATCTTTCTTTTATTTCTCTCACATACATGCAAGCTACCTTCAAATCGGATTCTATAGTGTCTCTCCTTTTGTACGATAGCTGTTCATATAGTGCTGTGATTCACTTGTTCGTACATTTACATCATTTAAGATGCATCCTGTAATTTCAGCTCCTGATCCTGAAAGAATTTCCATACCTTCCAGAATTCGATCTACATCTGTATAGTCCTGACGGATCACAAATACTGCTCCGTCTACATACTGGGCGACGATCGCTGCATCTGATAATAGTCCACTTGGTGGTGTATCTATGATCACGAAATCGGCTTCTGCCTCCAGTTCTTTTACAAACTGTCTCATATTCTTACCACTTAAAACGGTAGATGTATCCTGGATCGGTGTAGAACCTGCAAGTACTTTAACGCTTGTATTTTTGTACTGCTGTACTGCATCGTCTATGTTAACTTCGCCTTTCATTACTTCCAGAGTTCCTAATTCTTGTTCATTCATTCCAAGTACTTTGGCGGTGGATGGGTTTCTTAAATCCGCATCTACCAGAATTACTTTATACCCTTTCATCGCAAGTGATATTGCAATATTGGCTGAAACTGTTGATTTTCCTTCTCCTGGCATAGCACTTGTTACAAGAAAAGATTTCATGCCTGTCTCTTTTTGTGCACGCTCGATCCTTCGTCGTACCGTTCTTGCTGCTTCCAGGAAGCTTCTTGGAATTCTTGGATTATCTAGCACGATCAATTCCTGTGTTTGCGTACGTTTCTTATGGAATTTGGCACGAGGCATGATTCCAAGACTTTTTGCATGGAAGAGTCGTTTGAAATCTTCTTCTTTCTTAACTGTATTCTTACCAAGTGCTAACAGGACATCGAGCAAGATACATAGTAAGATTCCGATCAAAACGCCGATCTGTATCTCATGTCTATAACTAAATGGATTGGCAGGTGTAGTCGGAACCCCGCTTTCATCCATGAGTGTCAGCTGTGAGCTTCCAATGACAAACTCTGCTACCGATGGGTAATTTTTAACGACTGCTTTTAAAATCTTCTCAGCCATCTTCGGATTATTTGCAGTCACTTTCAACGTAAACAGATTTGTATTCTCCATGACTTCTGCTTCGATCGTTCCAGGAACAGACTGAAGGCCAAGATCCTGTGCCAATACTTCTTTAAATGCTCCACTTTTCAAAATATATGGAAAAGATTTTGCCATTTGGTTGGCTGTTGCATTCTCAATATATGTATTAGAATTCTCTGATGTAATACTGGAATTGATCGTAAATGTGGAAGATGCTACATAGTATGGGGAATAGGTAAGTCTCTTGTATCCACAGAACACTGCACCACAAATCACAAGAATGATCAAAAATCTCCATTTCATTTGAATGATTCCTTTGATCAAGTCATCAAACAATCCAGCAATATCGATCAGATTCTCTTTATGTTCTGTTTTTGATTCATATTCTTTACTCATGATCTTTCTTCACCTGCCGTTCTGTTTTTGATTCTTGTGTTTTATCTTCATTGCCCTTTTTCGTTCTGCTTCCATAACCATAGCCATAGCCGTAACCGTAACCATAGCCATATCCATGGTTTCCATAACCGTATTTACTTCCGTAACCATAACCGCTTCCATATGCATATTTGTATCCGTAATTTCTTGCTGTCTGAGCAACTCCATGGAATACATCGTTATAAACGCATCCAAGCATCGTTCCTTCTGCTGAATTTAGAATACCGATCGTCTCATTGATATCTTTTACTAATGCTGTATGTTGTCTTACAACAAGGATCGATGCATCTGCAAGGTCAACTAACTCTTCTGCATCGGCCGCCTGTGACATTGGTGGTGTATCAATAATAATGTAATCCAGCTTTGTCTTAAAAAACTCTACGATCTTCTGGAAGATTGGTGATGCGATCATCTCTGTAGAATTTGGATAGATCATAGAACCTGCGATCAATAACAATTCTGATTTTGGAAGATCTGTTACCAGATTATCTATCTGTTCATTTCCATTCAATACTTCTCCAAACTGCTGTATTTCTTCCTGATCCAATCCAAAAATCTTGTATTGTGAAGGTTTGCGAAGATCCGCATCGATCAACAATACTTTCTCTGATTCTTCCGCAAGTGCCAATGCTAAATTGGCTGCAACTGTTGATTTACCTTCATTTTCTTCCACACTTGCAACCAGAAGTGTTTTTGCATTCTTCTCTTTCATCTTACTGCTGACTTTACGAGCAAGTTTCTTCATATCCTCCACATATTGAAAGCTTGTTCCTGGATTTGTCAACAATACCGGACTCTTTTTGCGGTGGATTCTTGCTTTCCATGTCTTATAGATCTTCTCATGATATAACGTCTGCAAAAGCTTTGCATCAAGTTTCCTTGAAACTTCTTTTGGTTTTCTCACTGTATCCTTTAAGAATGACAAAATTGCGATCAATCCACATAACGCAACGATCGTCATTAAAAATGTTTTCTTCATAAGTGCTGTTGGCTGAAATTTATTTACCGGACCACTTGGCACTGTTGGTTTCTGCAATACATCCAGCACAACATTTCCGATCAGCTGATCTGTCACAACAGAATAATTATTCATGATTGCCTTATTCAAACGAAACGCCATCTCTGGGGAATCTGCCTGAACTTTCAAAACTAAAAGATTGGTTTCATTTACTACCTCTGCAGATGCACTTCCTGGAAAATAATCCATATCCATCTCTTTTGCGACTTTCTTTTGTAAGATAGAACTGTTTAGAATCTCAGAAAACTTTGTCGCCATCTCAGACGTTGCACTCAAATCTGAATATACACTATTGTTACTTCCTTTGCTGCTTACGATAAATGTACTTGTTGATTCATACTGTTTGTGATAGTTTCGTCCGACATAAACATAAGAGAGCAAGCTCATAGATGCTGCCAGAAGCAGGATCACTATTGCATATTTCCAGATATCTCTTAAGATACTATACAAATCAATATTCATTTCATAATCGTTGACTGATATATTTCGTTTATCACTGCTCATTTGCCGGCCTCCTATTCTGTAACGATCACGATCAGTCTTACCGTTCCTGTACGGCTCTTTCCACTTTTTACTGAATAAGTGATCTCATAAGAACCTGGGGTATCGTAATCTACTTCATCTTTGATCTTCACTTTGCTTTTATTAATATCTCCTGGTACATCCGAGTCATAATCTCCTCCCATGCACACTTTAGATATGTAAGATGCTGCATCTAGTTTGTCACCTTTCTTCGTATAAACCAGATACTTCTTCAAATGAATAAAAGGAATCTCTGATCTGTCCGTTGCATCATAAACCTGTATCGTTGCCTGAAATGATACCGTGTCTCCTGCACTATTGCTTACCTGAAGTTTGACCGGATATTCTCCTGGTGTATACAGATCAACTACTGAGTTTGTCAAAATCTTTATCTGATTTGATAAATCACCATCAATCTTATCTTTCACCGTAAGATTCTTTAATAATTCTTCATTCTTAGAAGCTCCTCCAGATTCAAAACATAATGGTTCCTTCAAATAAAACTTTGGTGATGTATAACCCTCATACTGTACAATACGGTTTGCACGACTGACGTTATTATGTCTGTCCACTGCTGCATATACAACCAGACGCCGTCCACCTCCCAGAAAGTTTGAAACACTTTCTACTACAAGAGAATCCGTAACATCCCCATCATTCTCATCAACTGCTTTTACTCCTTGCAAAAAATCTTCATCGGTAGCATTGAGCCCTACTGTCAATTCCTGCTGATCCATTGTAATGACCGGTCCGATCCGATCTCCTTTTCTGACCTGTGTAAACCAGAAGATCAGACTTGCTGCCAGTGATATACAAAATATCACAAAACTTACCAATTTTAATTTCTTCATTGTACCACCTTTTCTCCTTCAAGAATTCTCTTAGGATTATCATATAACAATTTCTTTGAATATTCAAAAGAATATTCTTGTTCCATATATTCTTTGATATCTGCCATATAGGTTGTCCGCTCATATGGTTTGTGTGCATCACTTGCGATACAAGTTACCATATGTTGATCCAGCAGACGATCTACACATTGTTTTGCTCCTGATCCAAATCTGCCAAAGATGCTCCCTCTGTTTACCTGCAACAAACATCCCCTGTTTTTCCACTTTGCGATACCGCTTTCTGATTCCTGTACACACCGGTATCTCTCTGGGTGTGCGATTACTGGCGTAACTCCAAGTTCCATCAGATCATGAAGCATCTCATCCATCTCTTCCTGCTCGATTCCAAACGAAAATTCAGTCAAAAAATATCCCGTCTGATTCAATGAAAGCAATCTGCCTTCACGGATCATCCGAGGAACTTCTCTCGTCATATAAATTTCCATTCCAGAGAATACTCTTAATGGCAGCTTTACTTCATCCAGTGCTTTTCTAAACGCTTCTAATCTTTGCAGATATTCTTCGATCGAATATTCTTTGAAAAATCCCCCTGTATTGGCATGCGATGTTGCAACTAATGTATGAACACCACTTTTCAATGCCAATGCTGCCATAGATAGAGAATCTTCCATATCTCTCGCTCCATCATCCAATCCTGGCAAAATATGCGTATGTATATCGATCATCTATTTTATTTTCCTTTCAGAAATCCCATATGCAAAAAGAATTCCTCCAGTCCATCAAGACTGGAGGAATCCACCTTGTTTTTTGATTAATACTGTTCTTTGACGTGTTTTGCTGCATATACAGCTAATGCTGCTGCAGCGAGTGATACATATACTAATGTAACTGGCGCTCCCTGATCACTAGTCTTTGGTGATGCAGATGTTGTTGATGTTGATGATGTTGATGTCGTTGTTGTTTTCGTCTTAGCTGGTTTTTCATCCTTGTCGAATTCATCATCATCAATCTGGGTTTTCTCATCAACCTTCTCCTGTTCTGTACTCGTATTATAATACTCATCTTCAGGACTTGGTGCTGCCATAACACTTAGTGAAAAAGCAAAACACATAATCAATGTTGCTGCCATCATAATCAACTTTTTCATGCTAAATCCCCCCTTACTGGATTCTAACTGATTTGTGTATAAAATACCTTCAATATCATCTCAAATAATTTTGTCTCATCCGGATAATATTCTGCATATCCTGTCACACCTTCTTTGATGTCACAGTCAATGCTGTAGATATTGTCAGATGAAAAACTGCTTCCTGAAACTTTCGTTGCAAGATATGTGATCTTCGGTGCTGAAAGATTCGTTACTGAATTCTCTGATACAAGATTCAGAAGATCTAATGGCAATGTAAGATCTCCCTTCATCTCCTGTAATGCTTTCTGGGCAAATGCTGTAATATACTGCTGTTGTCTCTGCATACGTGCCATGTTCGCATCCAGTGGATCAAATTCTCTGGATCTTACATAAGTCTCTGCCTGACCACCCAGCAATGTCACATTCGCACCTTCCTTCAGAGTTGGATCAACGCTTGTCAGATCTCCGATCACTTGAACGTTCACTCCACCTACTGCATCATTCAATACACTGATTGCAGAGAGGTTGATCGACATATATGAATCGATAGGAATTCCATATAACACTTTGGAAACTGCATCCACAGCATTCTTACAGCTCTTGGCTTTCCCATCCCCATAGGCATAGGCTAAACATAACTGTCGAAGTTTCCTTCCTGAATACTTTCCATTCTCATCATATGTCTTAACGTTCGCCATGATATCTCGAGGAACATTGATCAGTGAAATCTTCCCTGTAGAAGTATTCACAGCTGCCAGAAACAAGGTATCTGACTGTCCTGCTCCGTGTTTCTTTAAGTATTCTTCATCTGTATTGATCTTATCTCGGTCAACACCCATAAATAAGATACTCGTTATATCTTTATTATACTGATATTTATGTCCATTGTAAATAACCAAATCTCCCTGATTCTGGACTTTTACGCCATCTACGTTCTTTGACATTTTCATCTTGCCTCCAAATAAAGAGCCCTTTCCAAGTGCCCACATTCCAACAATGGCTGCACATGGAAGCAAAATGATCACCGCTAATACGATTATAACTCTTTTTATGATCTGTTTTGGTGTCTTTTTCTTCTTTGCTTTCTTCTTTTTCTCGTTCTTTTCTTCTTTTACTTCAAAGCCTTGAAATGCTTCCTTGGATTCTGGCTGGAGATCCTTCAGATTCTGATCCAATTCTTCATTTAATCTCTTAGCCTCATCCGTATGGTTCTTATTTTGTACTTCTTTCATCCGTCAACACCGCCTGTACTAAATAACGATTATTTGGCTGTCCTCCTACGCAGGTACTCAGCGTGATAATCTTATCGTTGCTTGTAACTTCCTGATCTTTCCTTACATGACTTCCCATGTCTCTTATGTTCTTGACATTTCTTAAATAATTCTCAAACTTCTTCTTATTCTTAAAATTAAATGTCTTAAGTAAATGCCTGTCGTCAAACTTATATGCCGCAAAGATCGTGTATGTGTATGTTTTCTTTGGTGTGTAAACATATACTTCTTTGTGTTTCTTAAAAAATGCTTCATCTTCAAACTTGTGAAGATTCTGGAACATAGATCCATTTCTCATATTATGTCCATAAAATATTGTGTTTGGATCTGAAAAATCCTTCTTATTCGCTTTCTCTGTATAAATACATCCTGCAAACTCTGGCTCATTTTTAAAGTTATATTTTAAATAATGATCGTCTGATTCCTGACTTTGTGCTACCGGATAATCAATTCTTGTTCCTGGAACGTAGATCCATGCATAGATATCACTGTTGATCTTGATCAGCTTCTTAAAGTTGATCTTCTGTCCATGTTTGACTCCAGCTGGAACTTTCTCCGGCTCTTTTCCTTCGTTCTCACCAGTAAATTCTGTGCTTGCGATCTCTTTTAATGTTGCTTTTCTTGCCTGTTCTGTCTTATAGTCCTGATACTTGACCCATCCGAATCTTCCAAGACAGATCACACAGACTAGTACTGCAACTCCAAGAATGATCTTCCATCCACTCTTCTTCATTCAGCTTCCCCCTTATGCCGTTATTCTTGTCTTATTATATCTTTTTTTCTATCTGCGGTCAATGAATCCTGCATCTTCGGACAACCTGTGCCCTAAAAATCCATCGCCATTTTGCTTGACTCTTCTTCTGACAATTCTGTAACCTGTGTTTCCATAACACGATAAACTCTCTGACACATATTTAAAACACTCGGACGATGGGTTGTCACGATGCATGTTTTATTTGGGCGTTGTTTTATGATATTTCTTAAAACTTTACGTTCCGTTGTTACATCAAGTGCCGATGTTGCTTCATCTAACAATAAGATCGGTGCATCTCTTAAAACAGCCCTTGCAATCGCAATTCTTTGTGCCTGTCCTTCCGAAAATCCTCGTCCTCGCTCTCCAATCTTGGTATAAATCGTTTCTTCCATATTCTTTACGAAATCCCACGCACAGGAAATCTTCAATGCCTCGATCATCTCTTCTTCTGTTGCATCTTGTTTCACCATTCTTAAATTTTCAGCGATCGTGCCAGAAAGAATTGTATTTCCCTGTGGTACATAGGCAAATAAATGTCTGGTATCTGCATTCATCTCCACCTGCTTCCCATTTGAAGCCCTTAAATATGCTTCTCCTTTTTCCGGATGGATCAAACCTAAGATCAAACGGATCATCGTTGTCTTTCCCTCTCCAGAAGGACCAACCAACGCAACGATCTCGCCCGGATTAGCCATAAATCCAGAATCTGTAATAACACGTTTTCCTTCGATATAAGAAAAATCCACATCCCGCATCTTCACCTCGAACCCATCTTCCACATAAGCATCCATCTCAGAGCTTTCTGGAATATGAACTTCTTTCTTAAGCTGTGCAAGCTCTCTGATACGATGTGCAGAGATCGAACTGTTCAAAAAGTTTGGTATGATCGATACCAGATTGTTAAATGCCCCATTTAAGTTACTTCTCTGTTGTAAAAATAAAGTCATGGTTCCATAAGAAATATCTCTTGTCCAAAGTCGGAACAGACAATATCCAAATGCTGCATACTGAACAACCATTCCTATGATCGACATAACGATATTCGTCTTGATCGTAAACATGTTATACTTTAAACTGATATCTTTAAACTTCTCCTGCCAGTTTCTCATCTTCTTTCCATATAAAGAAGAAATCCCAAAGGACTTGATCGTATCAAAATTATAGAATGTCTCGACTTCAAATGTCATCATCTCACTACTCATTTCCCGCACTTTCTTCCCATATTCTCTCTGCTTGGAAATAAGGAACTTCGACATCAAAAGCATAAATGGTGCACTTGCAAATGCCAATAATGACATGATCTTATCGTAATGCCAGATAACCGCAAATGTTGCGACAAAGTCGTAAACTGCTATAATGATCGTCGGCAGCCAGCTGATCGCATTTCCACTGATCGTATTGACATCGCTGTTAAAACGATTCAAAACATCTCCATTACTATATTGATTAATCTCCATCCAGTCGGCATCGATGATCTTATCAAAAATATCCGCCTGAATATCATTATTGATATAGATACTCAATTTTGTAGAAATACGTCCAATCACATTTCCAATCGTAAGACTAAAAAATGCACTTCCAAGTGTGATCAAGACCATGATCCACAACTTACTCATCTGATATCCTGTGATGATATCGATCATATATTTACTTGCCACACTTCCAACCAATCCCATGGATGTGCTGAAAATACCAAGGATCGTGTAGAAAGCGATCGCTCCTTTATATCGTTTGCTGTAGGAAAAGATCCATTTCCAGTCGTCAATGATCTCTGAAAATGTTCCATCTCGCCATTTCCCGATCAGTATATCTAATGACTCAAACGATATCTTCTGATTTGGTTGATTTTGATTTTCATTGTCCATCATGTGATCATCACCTTCTTTCCTTCATAATTTTGTAAAATTCTTTTGTATACTCACAGATATATTCCGGAATTCCTTCATAATCTCCTGTTTCTAATAAAGCTGCCGCCGCACATGTATTACAGATTGGACGATATTTGCATTCTATACACCTTTCATTAATTAAAATCTCTTTCGTCTGTGCTGATATCATTTCCCAGCTTCTTTGAAAACCTTCTGCAAATACATTCACTTCTGGTTGACTTTGCATCACACATGGACACATCATCCCCTGCCAATTGACCGTAAAAGAGCAATTGCCTGCAAGGCATGAAATGTGCCTGCTGTATTGCATATTTTGCGGATGATCTTCGACCATGCTGATCACATGATCCTGATATTCTCTAAGAGCTTCTTCACCCCATTGATGTTGAAAGATCAACTTCTTCGCCATCGCTGCATCCTTTGGATTCATGCGGCTTTGTTCATCAAATGGTTTACTTCTTTCTCTGCTTGCCGGATACATATAGGTATCAAGGTTCACTGCTGTATCCAAATCATCTGCAATATCTAAAATCTTCCTGATATCCTCTTCATTCTTTGAAGTGATGCTTCCATTAATCTTTACATCAATCTCCCTGTCCCTTAGCAGCCTGACTGCATTGACCGTCTTCTGAAATCCACCTGGATAATGACATAACTGCTCATAAGCCTGGTCATCTGCTCCATATAAAGTAATATTCATTCTTCTTGGCTTATATTTCTGGAAGAAATCTGCCCATTCTTCATCGATCAGCGTTCCATTTGTATTGATCGTAAGAATCATTCCCATCTTCTGCAGTTCGATATATACTTCCTTAAATCCCGGAAATAATAACGGCTCTCCTCCTGTCAATAACAGAAATAACGTTCCTGCATCCTTCATCTGATGAGCCAGTTTGATCCATTCTTCTTTGGTTCTTAAACGGCCTTTTTGTTCCATCTCTGCCTTGGATAAACGAACATAACACATATCGCAATTCATATTACAAAGTGGTAATAATTCCAAGCTGCCGTTGATCGGAGCTTGTCTTTGATATGCTTTCTGGATCAGTATCTTCTCCATGGAATCCATTGCGTCTAGGTCTTTCATTTGGCTCCCCTTCTTTCTTGTACATTCTGTTTTATTATATGATGAGATGGCGGAAAAAGAAAGTTTTTATTTGTGTTTTATTTTCCATATATTGACATTGTAGACCGTTTTTGTTAATATCATTTTACAAACTATCTATCATTGGACATGTATATTCTATATTGCAATTTTAATTTTTCATTTCCGCATGATCAAATCAATGCCTGTCCATTTGCATCGCTTAAAGGAGGGTGTTTGACTGTTAGAATAATCTTAAAAAAATTATAAATATGTGTTAGATTTTATAATTTTTATTGGTAGAATAAATTATAAATATTATTCGCATGAGCAATTAAATCAAGTTATGAATGTAAAACCTAATTTAGATAGAATTGTAATAGGTTATTACAGGGTTTCAAGTAATAAACAAAAAGATGAGCTGGAACGACAAATAGAGAATATGAAATTGTATCTTACTGCACAGGGCAAACGTGCCAATAAAGCAAGAAAACTTGTAAAAGAACTGATAGATGATGGTGGTGAAGAAGATGATAAAAACAATTCGAGTCATGCTGATCCCAAATAATAAACAGAATACAAAACTTTTTCGATATGCCAATACTGCCAGATTCGCTTATAACTGGGCGTTAGGAAGAGAAAAAGAAAACTATAAAAATGGTGGTAAGTTCCTATCGGATAGTGATCTGAGAAAAGAATTTACACAATTAAAGAAAACAGAGGAATATTCCT
>OLNP01002729.1_pt1 | contig 12447 bp, 10 predicted proteins | sample 1671951 | NCBI WGS metagenome assembly OLNP01 (sample SAMEA3136629, study PRJEB25190) | human gut metagenome | biome: human gut; feature: human-associated habitat; material: faeces | place: Austria | collected 2013
CAAAGTCATTACGGGTCCTTCATTTCGTAACGTTGTTTAATTTTCAAGGTCCTTCGCCTCTTCGATCAAGTTCAGAGGTGATGTTTAACATCATATCACATTCGCTTTATGGTGTCAAGCATTTTTTCTGTCTCTCTCGACGGCTTCACTATAATATCACACTCGTTCCCCAATGTCAACGCTTTTTTTACATTTATTTTATGTCTGTCCCTTTCTACCAATTATATTGCGGTTTTCCTGTCAATTTGGTATACTTAAAAGTAATATGTCCTATTTACCTTTCGATTATACCCCAAAATCTAAAAAGAATCGAGCGAAATAATATGCCTATTAAAATACAAGCGGAATTGCCCGCTATTAAAGTATTAGAGGGAGAAAACATCTTTGTCATGACGCATGAACGCGCCAATATGCAGGATATCCGTCCACTCAAGATTGTCATTCTCAACTTGATGCCGATCAAACCCGTAACCGAAACGCAATTGCTGCGCGTTTTGAGCAACACGCCGTTACAGGTTGATGTCGAATTGATGCAGATGGCCTCCCATGTTTCGAAAAACACCTCTGCTTCCCATCTCAATACCTTTTATAAAACCTTTAAGGATTTGAAAAACGAGAAATTCGACGGCATGATTATCACAGGAGCACCCGTTGAAAACATGCCGTTCGAAGAGGTGGACTACTGGCCGGAGCTCTGTGAGATTATGGATTGGAGCCGGAAGAACGTCTACTCCACCCTACATATCTGTTGGGGCGCGCAGGCCGGGCTTTACTATCACTACGGAATCCCCAAATATCAATTGCCGCAAAAATTGAGCGGCGTTTATCTGCACCGTGTGTTGGACCCACACCATCCATTGGTTCGTGGGTTCGACGACAGCTTTTATGTCCCGCATTCCCGAAATACGGAAATTCGTCGGGACGACATCAAACAGCACGATGAACTGATGATCCTGTCCACCTCCAGCGCGGCCGGTGTCCATCTGGTGGCCAAAAAGGACGGGCGCCAATTTTTTGTCACCGGGCACGGCGAATACGATCGCGACACCCTGGCCAACGAATATTTCCGCGATGTGCGCAAAGGATTAAAGCCACACATTCCAGAAAACTACTTTCCGAATGACGATCCCAGCTTGCAGCCGCGTTTTACTTGGCGCAGCCATGCGCATCTGCTCTTTGCCAATTGGCTGAACTACTATGTTTATCAGCAGACCCCTTATGACTTAAAGGATTTGCGAGAGGTATAAAGGATGATCTTTTCTCTAAAGGATGGCAGACCCGCCGAATTGCGGGAAGCAGTTCCTTCCGATGCGGAAGATATGATCGACTATCTCCGTTGTATCGGAGGAGAGAGCGACTTTTTGACCTTCGGCAAAGACACATTTTCCATGTCTGCCGCCGAAGAGGAAGCCTACATCAAAAGTTTCCAATCCTCCAACCGCATTTTGCTGGTCGTATATGTGCATGGACAGCTGGCCGCTATGGGGAATCTCGCCGCAGCGGAAGCGCTGCGCCTCTGCCATACGAGTGAACTGTCCATCTCGGCGAGGAAGTCCTACTGGGGGACGGGAATCGCCCAGGCATTGATGGAGCAGCTCTTGCAATTTGCCCGGAATTCCAAACAAATTCAAGTGATCGGCCTGACGGTCAATGCCGAAAATGTGCGTGCAATCCGTTTGTATCAGCGCTATGGCTTTCAAGAGGTCGGGTGTTATCCCCGCTTTTTCCATTTAGAGGACGGCCGTTTTGTAGATGCAAAATGGATGAACCTCTATTTATAACCTTCAGAAAATCTTAATAAGTCCTTCTTGGTTTCTTAAGAAGTCGACAAGTGAATCTTAAAGGAAAGATCGCCCCTGTTCGGTAGAATAAAGACCGAACAGGGGCGATCTTTTTCGTTTCTGTTTAAAATATGTATTTCTGTACGATTGGACACAGGGGAACGGCACGCTTCTCTGTTGTCTTTCCCAAAGGAGGCTTTACAAATGAACACCTTTCATCGGACAACGGTCGCTCCATCCCCCGATGATCTCACAAATTTGTCTCAACACCTGCACACCAGTCAAACACCTCTGGAGTGTTCGGAGCGCAGAAAGAAACTGGCCATTTTGTTTGGCGGCTGTTCCACAGAATATAGTGTTTCTCTACAATCCGCCTATTCCGTGATTACCCATATAGATTCGTCTGCTTATGCATGCATATGGATTGGCCTTCATCCGCATACCGGCCAATGGTTTTGGTACCGCGGGGACCCAGAGCGCATTCTAAACGATAGCTGGTTTTCGGAGGACTTCTGCATCCCGATCTTTCCCTCCACAGATCAGTCCATCCACGGATTTCATTATATGGACAACGGCATTCTACAGACGGTTTCTTTGGACGCAGCGCTCCCCATCCTCCACGGGAAAAACGGAGAGGACGGAACCGTACAGGGGCTTTTGGAATTGGCCGGTATCCCGGTCGTCGGATGCGATCTCTTGAGTTCCGCTGTATGTATGAATAAGGAAATGGCCCATCGCCTGGTGGCGGCGGAAGGGATCGCCGTTCCCCTGTCCTTTTTGGTCCGGCCCCCGTTCAACAGGGAATCGCTTCAACAAGCCGCAGAAACGCTGGGCTATCCCCTGTTTGTAAAACCCGTCCGATCGGGCTCCTCCTTTGGCATCACCAAAGTACACGCCGTTGAGGAACTGTTTCCCGCCATCGAACATGCATTTTTGCACGATTCGGCAGTCCTCTTGGAAGAAACGATTCCTGGCTTTGAGGTGGGATGCGCCATCCTGGGAACGGACCATCTAACCGTCGGCGCTGTGGATGAAATTGAGCTTTCCGGCGGCTTCTTCAACTATACGGAAAAATATACATTAAAACACGCAAAAATCCATGTTCCCGCCCGCATATCCGACCATAAGGCGGAAGAGATCCAGGCGGTCGCTAAAAAGATTTTCCGCATTTTGGGGTGCAATGGATTCGCCAGGGTGGACTTGTTCTTGACGCCGGAGGGCCGCATTTACTTCAATGAGGTCAACACCATTCCCGGATTTACCTCCCACAGCCGCTATCCCAATATGCTGAAAGAAATCGGCCTCTCCTTCACAGAGGTCATCCAACGTCTATTGGAAACGGGGGTATCCATATGAAACCGGTTCTTCTCAGGCAGGAGAATATTTCTCACGGCGACCTTCTTCTGGTTGCTTCCGGACATCCCCTGCCCCCATTTCCAGTGCTCCCGGAGATGACCCCAGCGCTTCCCGATCAACCGGACATTCTTTTGCAGTCCCATGCCGCACAGTCTCTGCAACGTCTAATCGCCACCCTCGACGGTTGGAAACAGGTGACCGCTGTCAGCGGTTTCCGCACCCAGGAAGAACAGGAGGAAATCATAAAAGGTATCGAAGATGGATTAACAGATCAGGAGATAAAGAGATATTTTGCCTTGTACGGAGCAGATAAAATGCAACAATACAGAAGGGTTCTCACGGCAAGAAAAAACAGAGGATAACAACAAAAAGAGCAGAAAAGACTTCAAGTCCTTTCTGCTCTTTTTCAGTGGGAGATTCTGATATTTTCTTTTTTAATAATTCAATGATTTGCAAATGATTTTTCTGGAACTCTCACTATTCATAGGTCAACATAAATGTATATTATTTAACAAAAGTTTGTACGTGCGTACAGATTTTTCTTGTAATTTCCTAATACCTATGATAAAATATACATAGTAAAGGAGGTTATTATAATGTTAAAAGAAAAAATTAGTTTAAAAAGATTGGTTGGTTTATCACAAGAAGATGGAGAAAAACTTTTACTTGCGGCAGGATATATACAGGATAATACCTATTGCGATGATGAAGATTGCATAGAAGGACAAAGGTATCATGATGACACATACTACAGTTTGTATGATGAAGATGGACAGGAGATAGACACAAAATCCTGGACAACGACGTATGAGAAAGCAGCAGAAATAGAGGACGATATAAGAAATGATAAGTTTATTGAATCTCATTGGGACGGATTATACGAAAGGGTAGTGAAACAATGATTGTATCTGGAAAAAAGATAAAGGAATATCGCGAAAAAAGGAGTATGACAAAAGCTGAACTTTCTAAAAATGCAGGCGTACCTTATGATACGTTGATGAGCTGGGAAATGGAAAGACGAATACCACGGGATGTTTCTTTAGTAGCCCAAGTGAGTAGAGAACTTGGGGTATCTATAGAAGACCTTATTGACGATGAAGCAGAAAAGGACTTTTGTGATACAGAATTAGATGAAATTATGACTGATAAATTGAGTTCTCTTATTGAGAAAATCTACGAAAATTATGAATTGAATGGGTTACTTAAATTGCTTGACCGATTTGTTTACATTACAGGTGTTTCAAAATCAATTAAAATCATGGAGGAGTTCATAAATGAAAGCAGTGAGGATTAAATTTCATCAGGATACAGCACAATTCAGGAACCCATTGATGAATGGGAAAAATCGGACAACTTTTCCATTACCTCCGTACTCTACAATGATTGGTATGGTTCATCGGCTATGTAAATGGGATACCACTCATACAATAAATGTATCGGTAATGTGCACGAATGAACGGCTTTCATCTCCACAAGTGGATAGGTCATACGGCTGGATCGGTGGCAATCCAGCACGTACTTTAACGAAAGAGTTTCAAACAAGATGGTCGATTGTTGTAGATGATGGTTCTGACGGGTATATGGGCTGGGGGCGTATGTTAAAAAATGATTCTATTCTTGTAGACAGAAATTACACAGTTCATATTAATTCGGAAAATGAAAATGAACTAAAACAAATATATCAAGCTTTTTTGTATCCTCCGATTTATCCGTCACTTGGGCGATGGGAAGATACGATTCGGATTGATGAAGTTAAAATAGTTAATGTAGAAGATGAAGAAAAAGAAGAAAAATTAAAGGCTTTCTCGTGGTTACCACGAGAAAAATGCCCCCAAGAAGTTATTGGAACAATATATAAAATTCCAACTTTTTATACGATTTTTTATGAAAGAAGAATTTTTGATTATAAATCATGTTATATAGGGAACATAGGAAGTTCATCCATAATAAGGTTGGATGAAAATGGAGAACAGGTACTCTTTGTCTAGAGCGTGTTTGAAAAAATTATAAAATCTTCTTTACATGCCACCTAGAAGGTGGTATAATAATCTAAAATAAATATAAAGATTAAAAGGAGGTATTTTAATGACAATATTAGATGAAAAGAACACATACCATATTGATTATGGTACAGGAGCAGGCAATTTTGATTTTACAGGAACATTAGAAGATGCAATTACAGAAGCTAATAGAGGATTATGTTATACACAACTTCCTGTTAGCATTTTCATAAAAGATGACATAGAAAATATTGCTTATCTTCCTTGGTATGGGGTACAACCAGAAGAAGATGATATTGTTACAGCTACTTTTGGAAATTTTGGATTTTATGGTGAATGGGAGATAAAGGGATGATTGATTTTGAGTTATTTACACGATTATACAGTGAAGCAAAACAATATGATGATATAGATTTATTTACTTCAGAAAGAGGATGGCAGGATTGGATGGATAATTTTTCTACACAGGAAGTAATATTTATACTCAATAAAATTTATGAATATTCACAAGAATCCCTCCAAGATATAAGGATAAAATTAAACTACTCTCGTGTAGCTTTATCCAGAGCTTATTATATCCCTCTAAGAACTCTTGAGAATTGGGATAGAAAACAAAACATGCCAGACTATGTAGAAGTTCTTATTAAATATACATTTTTCATAAAGGAGATAACAAAAAATGAAGCCATTACAGAATAGGATAGATTTTTGTGTAATCATATCAGTTGATGGCGCAAATCCTAATGGTGACCCTTTAGTTCCCGGATACCCAAGGATATTATATGATGGTCACGGAGAAATATCAGATGTTTGTATCAAAAGAAAAATAAGAAACAGGCTACAAGATATGGGAGAGGAAATCTTTGTCCAACAAGATGATAGAATTGACGATGGTTATAGAAGCCTAAAAGCAAGAGCTATGGGATTTAATGAATTCAAAGATGAATATTCCAAAAAGAATTCTGATCCAAAAGCAATTAAAGATATTACCTGTAAGAAATGGATAGATGTTAGAACATTTGGACAAGTGTTCCCTTTTAAAGGATTAGGTTCTGTATCTACTGGTATCAGAGGTTGCATGTCATTATCTCCTGCTATTAGTTTAAATATTCCTGATATAAAAGAGTATCAGATAATAAAAAGCACTAATTTAGATGAAACTTCTGATGGAAGAAAAGATAATGCAACTTTATTTTACCAACATAGAATAGTTGAATCTGCTTATGTTACTTATGGTTCTATTCATTGCCAATTAGCAGAAACAAATGGTTTTACAGAAGAAGATGCTGAAAAAATACATCATGCTTTAATAACTCTTTTTGATAACGATGTATCTTCGACTAGACCAGTAGGTTCTATGAATGTTCAAAGGGTATATTGGTGGAAGCATAATTGTAAATTTGGTCAATATGCTCCTATTAAGGTATTTAAAACACTTGACATTAAATCTGAAAAAGAATATCCTTTCTTTTCTGTAACTGAAAATCCATTGCCAAATCTAATACCAGATATTTATATTTTATAGCTCCATATTTCAAGACTCTGTATCAAGAAGATGTGGAGTCTTTTTTATTATATAGAGTGGATAAAACACAGCATTACAGAGACAATCTCATAATAACAAAATAAAATGTGCCGAATTTCGGTACACAAATAGAAAAATATATATAGATATATATAAACTTAAATTTTTCCTCATAGAGTTTAGATAAAAATCCTTGATTAAAGAAATATTTGCGTTATTATTTTAAAACAAATGGATTAGGAAAATAACGATTAAAAAAGTCCCGGAAACGAATTGACATGTACTATTAAAGTAAGATATATATGTAGTACATATATGGGTATAGGTATAAAATTAAGGTGGGATAGTTTATGGGGAAAAAATGGAGACAACTAAAATATGAAGATAGATTAAAGATATATGCCTGGTTACAAGATAAAATATCAGTTGCAACTATTGCAAAAAGATTAGGAGTCTGCCGTCAGACAATCTACCGTGAAATAAAACGAGGGGAATTTGTAAAAAGAAATACGGATTACACGGAATCAACGGTATACGATCCATATGTTGCAGAGGAACATTATCAAAAAAAATTAAAGGAACGTGGACGAGATCTAAAAATAGGCAGTGATTTAAAGTTGTTACATTATATAGAAAAAAAGATAGTAGATGAAAAGCGTTCTCCGGCGGCTGCCTTACATGAAATAAAAAAAGAAGGAAAAGAATTTACAGTCACATTAAGTACCAATACTATATATAGTTACATAAAGAAAGGTATCTTTTTAAATATAACGATGGAAGATTTGCCGGAGAAGAAAAAGCAGCACAAAAAGAAAAAAGTAAAGGTACAAAAGAGAGTGCAGGCGGGGGATAGCATCAGCCAGCGTCCAGAACATATTGATTTCAGGGAAGAATTTGGTCATTGGGAAATGGATACGGTTGTAGGTCCTCAAGGTAAATCCAAAAAAGTCATGCTCGTTTTAACGGAGAGAAAAACAAGAAAAGAAATCGTGTATCTGATGCCTGACAGAAAGGCACAAACAGTTGTAAAAACATTAAACATGATTGAAAGAAAATGTGGAGAGCGATTATTCCGTGATGTATTTAAAACAATTACAGTAGACAATGGAGTAGAATTTTCTGATGCAGAAGGTCTGGAAAAATCGAGAAGAAATAAAAAGAAAAGAACGAAAGTATATTATTGCCATCCATATAGTAGTTGTGAACGAGGTTCTAATGAAAATGCAAACAGATTAATCCGACGTCATATACCAAAAGGAGTTAATTTTGATAAGAAAAGTAAAACCGAAATCAAGGAAATAGAAACATGGATAAATAATTATCCTCGTAAGATATTTGAGTATGATACAGCAGAAAATCAATTTATTAATGAAATGGAAAAATTAACAGGATAAAGCTAAGAGGTGCATATAGAAAATGGCTGCCGGAAGACAGTCTTTTTTCTATGCACTTTTTTAAAAAAGATGGCAAAAATAATTGTAATTGAAGCTAGATTATGTCATTATAAATAATGAATAACAGGTAAACAATGTTAAAAATTTTTTTTGAAAAAATGTTGCAAAAAAACTTGACATTTTCGGCTGATTCAGAAGAAGATATACAAACGGAAAGTCTGGATGCTTCGGAACAGTCAGAATCTTCGGAGGAGAAGACGACAGAGAAAAAGACAGAGACAACAGAAGCAGAGAAAAAAACTGGAGCGGACGAAAGTAAGAAAGAAAAAGCAGAAGAGACAACAAAGAAGGAGACAAAAGCAACGACGGAGACTGCGCCAGAAGAGACAACAACAGAAGCAACGACCTCTTCTGCCAAGCCAGAACCAATCGTGAAAGAGTATAAGAGCGATGAGGTGAATGTAACAGTAACGGCTGCTGATAAGAATGATTTGCCGGAAGATGCAGAATTAGTTGTTGAACCGATAGAATTAAGTGAGAAGACAGAGAAAAAGGTCGAGGAGGCTGCATTAAAGGAAAAGAGAACTGTGAAAAAGGTTCATGCATATGATATTCATTTTGAACTGTATGGTGAGGAGATCCAGCCGGGCGCATCTGTACAGGTTTCTGTAGATGTACCAGGAATCTCGGCAGGCCAGAACGCAGCAGTATTCCATGTTGATGATAATAATAAAGTAGAGAACATGAACGGGGATGTAGATAAGAAAGGTGATGTTGTATTTGAGACAAATCATTTTTCAACCTACGTTATTGTTCAGCAGGGAAGTACAAAGGTTACGGCAACAATTAAGCATTATAATGATGATTCAACCGCTGATGCGAACGGAGAAAAGAAAAAGATTTACTCCGATGATGTATTAGAGATTCCAGTTGGAGGAAGAATCAACGATTATGCTAAAGCAAGCAATTGGAATGTAAAGAAGGTAATTGTAGAGAATACAAATACTGATGGAACAAAAAACAGACAGAATTATGTGAATGAATCCGAATATTCTAAAATCACATTGTCAAAAGATTCTACAGTAGAGGTATATTATACTCCGAAAAAGACAACAGTAAAAGGACAGACGAAGTTCTATGATTATACGATTATGGCTGGACGAGGTGATGGGACTTACTGGAATCCAAACGGAAGTACATATTATTCTATCAATATGCCGTCGAATCCTTCTTATCATGGAATTGGTTCAGATAGTGCCCGCTTGACAATGGGAGAGTCTGGAAATGACAATGATAACCATACAATTTCACAAGAAAATTATAGTGAATATAGAAACTATACATGTAATGTCAGCAATATCAATGAGAATGGACAGACAAAGACTTGGAATGCGAATGCTTGGACTGGTACAAAACAAGTAGTCACAGGATTATTAAAGGGATTAGATAGTAATGGTGATGTTGAATTTAATTATCCGGAACCAGGATTTTTTGATAATTCAGATTTATCATTTACTTCTAACGGTAAAACTCGTTATTTAAGAAAGGTGTTTACAGATTATAAACTGGTATTTGCTCAGAATGGAGATTCCTATCAGCTTACGCAGGTTAATAAACCTGGAACGAATGGCTCAGAGGAGACAAAAGTTGCGGAAGCAGGTGAAAACTTTTTCCCTTTAGATTCTATAGATTCACAATATAAGAATGAAAATTCTACGGCTAATGCACCGAATGGGCATAATTATTATTTTGGAATGCGCTATGACGTTGATTTCAAATTGGGAGATTATATTGGTCCGTTAGATTATGAATTTACAGGAGATGATGACCTCTGGGTTGTTTTAGATGGGAATAAAGTTGTTCTTGATCTTGGTGGTATCCATGATGCAGCACCTGGCAAGGTTGATTTATGGAAGTATCTGTTGAACGAGAATCAGACAAAGGATCAGCTGACAACAGAACAAAAAGAGCAGGAACATACACTGACTGTTCTCTATATGGAACGTGGAGCAGGAGTTTCTAACTGTAATATGAATTTTACTTTACCATCAGCCCGTATTACACAGGTAACAGAAGCAGAATCCACGAATCTGGTACTTCATAAGATTAACAAAAAGAATGAAGCACTTCAGGGAGCGAGATTCACTTTAAAGAATGAGGCAACTGAGGAGAAACAGACATCAACTTCTGATGCGAATGGTAATGCAACTTTCTCCAAGCTGACGGAAGGAACTTACACATTAACAGAAGATGCTGCACCAACAAATTATATTCCGTCCGTAGATAACTGGGTGGTTAAGGTAGCAAAAAATGACGCAGGAACGTTAGTTGCTACGATGTACCTTTCAGATGGTGAAACCGCTTATACTAAGAAAGAGGGAGATTATTATGATGTTCTGAATCTTACTGAGCAGGAACTTATAGACAGTGTGATGGATTATAGTAAGACAGCAAAGGTGACAGATTGGGATAAGCGTACCTATGACATTGATATCAAAGCTTCATCTAAGTTGACCAAGTCTACAACGATAACGAATAATGAGGTGTCTGACACGATGCTGGTATTGGATGTTTCTGGTTCGATGTTGTTTGATAGTGCCCATACGACTGGAAGTCAGGAGTATGCTACATTTTATGGTGAATGTAATCAGAATACATTGAATAATCTTGACACGACAAAGATTTATTATTATGGAAAGGGTACCAGGACGGTATGGTATCAAAATCAATACAGTTATACAAATTTAGCTCACCCGATGATTTATGTAGATGGAAAATGGAAATACTTGGCGAGCGGAGACTTCTGGGTGGATGTACCTACCTCCTCAAATACATCAATTTATACAAGTGCTAGCCGATTGAATGGACTGAAAGAGGCGGCGATGGGATTTGTAAGTTCTATGGCACAGTCTTCTCCAAACAGCAAGCTGGGAATTGCAACATTCAACTCTAATTTAGAAGAAACCGTTGCTATAGAGACTATTGGTACGAATGTTAATGGTATTTTAATGAAGATAGCAGCGATGACAGCATCGGGAGGAACCCAGCAGGATAAGGGATTAAGCAATGCACGAATACAGTTAGAGACCTTATTATCTGATGGAAAGTCAAAAAACGTTATTCTATTTACAGATGGAGAACCAACAGGAACGGGTAATACCTGGAATAGTACAGCGGCGACAGCAGCGGAAAATGAAGCCGATAGAATAAAAGAAAAAGGCATCAAGATTTATACCGTTGGTTTTGCATTAAATGATAAGACAAAAGCATGGTTAGCAGGAGGCAAAGATGGGAACACACCTTATAAAGGAATTGCTTCTAAAGACTGTGCACTGACAGCGGATAACATTGATCAGTTAAAGACCATATTTAAGGAACTCCAGCAGACCATGACACAGAGTCTTGACATTAAACCGGCACAGATTAAGGATGTCATTGATCCGAGGTTTACGATTATTGGTGATGATAAGAAGGCGATTACTCAGGATTATACAGTCACAAAGAACGGAACGACTTACAATACAGAAACAGGAATTCCATTGTCCAACGGAGGAACTGTTTATTACGGAGAATTTGAGCAGAAAGATGCCAATGGAAATGTAGTAAAAGATGCGAATGGAAATCCTGTAAAGAAAACATATCAGTATATTGTATGGAATGATGAGACGATACCGAATAAAACAAAAGGAGAATGGCATAAGACGATTTCTGTTGTTGCCAAAGAGGAATATATCGGTGGTAATAATATTCCTACCAACATTTCTCCAGATTCTCAGATTACAACAAGTTACGGTGATGCGACATTGCCGCAGCCAAAGGTGAATGTAAAGGCAGATCTTCTTGTGAATAATCATGAAGAAAAAGTCTTTTATGGAGAGAAGAGCCCGTATAGTGATGATATCTTAAAGCAATTATTTGATACAGCAAATCCTCAGGGTGAGATTAAAACACTAGAAGGTACGACCAAGAAGGTAACATATACAATTGGCGCAGACGGTAATCCAATAGAGGCCAATGACTTTATATTGAAATGGTATAAAGATGCCGACTGTACAGAAGAGATAACACCAGGAGAGGAATATATGGAGGATGAGGCTCCAGAACCTTCTGAAAAGAATTATTATCTTAAAGTAACGTATAATAAGATGCAGCAAGCGACAGACAAGAGCGATGCAAATACAAAGATTGGAGATGAGGTTAAAAATAATAATGTTCCGTTAATGGCACATAATTCCGAAGATTCCAAGACGAGAGAATATGGAGTTTATAAGATTACAGTTGTCCCAGGCCAGATCGAAATCGAGAAAAAATTATTAAGTGACAGTAAGTATGTAGGTGCTCATTCGAAAAGCTCAAGCTTTACCTTTACAGTAAAGAAGATAAAGGATGAA
>OLNP01002741.1_pt1 | contig 12412 bp, 10 predicted proteins | sample 1671951 | NCBI WGS metagenome assembly OLNP01 (sample SAMEA3136629, study PRJEB25190) | human gut metagenome | biome: human gut; feature: human-associated habitat; material: faeces | place: Austria | collected 2013
GCTCTCCGGCCCCGGCGCGGAGGCCGCCTGCGCCCTTCTGATGGGCTGGGGCGGGCTTTGCGTCCATTTTCAGGCCATGAGCCTCTGGCAGACGGCGGGGCTTCGTCCGCACGGTTACTTTTCCGCAAAGCTGCTGCATGGCCTGCTCTCGGCCGTGCTGGCCCTCGCCTGCTTTGCGCCGTCTCCTGCCGCGCTGCTGTCTGCCGGAGCGTTGACCGCTTGCGCACTGCTGGCTCCCCTGCTGCGAAAAATTCGGGCTGGAAATTTGCGCCGCGCTGCGGTATAATAGCAAAAAAGGAGGTGGCCCGCATGCTGTTCCGAAAAAAGATCGACCGATTCTGCTCCTACTGTGTCTACGCCGGGAAGCTCGACGACGAAACGTATCTCTGCGCCAAGCGCGGCTTTGTCGCTGCCTGCCACCACTGCCGGAAGTTCAAATACGATCCGCTCAAACGCGTGCCGAAGCGCCGCAAGCCAAAGGATTTTTCCGAATATGACGAGCTGGATTTTTCCCTGTAAATATAATATAGGTATATCGCTTAGCGAAAAATCCTGAAGGGACTTTTAGAAGCAAGCTGAAGCAGGTCCTTCCCATATCGGGAGGACCTGCTTCGTTCTATCTGGTAAGAATTGCACAGGAAAGGACGCTCGGACCGTTTCTTTTACGCTTTTTCTGCAAGACTTTAGGTCGGTGTTTTTGGCCTCGTGATTCATGGCAGTCTTTTTACTTGCTTGCTGCGGTACGAATAAACCGCATGATGATCGTTGCGACCTGAGCGCGGGTGGCATTGCCCTGCGGATCGAGGAGAATGCCATTCCCATTGTCGGTCCCCTTTATCAGGCCCTCGGCAACCGCCCAGGAGAGAGGCTCCACGGCATAGCCGCTGACATCGCCCCGATCGGGATACTGATCCAGATTTCCACGCGCTGAGGTATCAAATCCGGACATCGCTGCATAGCGGAACAGAATCGCCGCCATCTGCTCCCGGGTGATATTGCTGTCCGGCTCAAACATGCCGTTGCCGACGCCGTTCACGATGCCGTTTTCGGCTGCCCAAGCCACGGCCTGCGTGAACCAGCTTCCGTTTGGCACGTCTGTGAAGGGATTCTCCCATCCGGCCGGGCTTCCGGCGTAGCGCCAGAGCACCGTGACGAGCATGGCGCGCGTCATGCTGCTCTCCGGCTCAAACATGCCGTTGCCGACGCCGTTCATCAGGCCGTGCGCAATGGCATAGTCGACGCCCTCGTGGTACCAGCGTCCGGTGTCCACGTCGTGATAAGGCTTGGAGGGACAGCTTGCGCCGCCGTCACAGCTGCCCTCGGTGTTCCCGCAGCGTGAGCAGACACCATTGACATAATCGTGCCCCAGCGCAGGAATATAGCCGTCTCGATAGCTCTCGCCGCAGGCGCAGAAGTGCTCAGTGTAGCCCGCGTTGATGCAGGTCGGATAAACGGTGTCGGTGCGGTAGGTATAGTCGTGGACGTGCCCGCTGTCGCCGTCGGTCTCATACCACTTCAGCTCGCAGCGGCGGCAGTAGTGGCGGATCATGCCGTAATACGCAGAATACTCGTATTCCTCCGTAGCGACGACCTCGTCGTGCCCCAGCGCGGGGGTCTGCGTCGGCTGGGTCAGGGTCAGACCGCAGAAGGCACAGTGCGTGCCGCCGGTGTAGCCCGGGCGGGTGCAGGTGGCCTCGATCGGGTCGTTGGCGACGGGCTTATGCGCGACGGGGGCGGTATTTCCCGACGCGGTCACGGCGCCGCAGACGGCGCAGACCGTGCGCGTGAAGCCGCCGGTTCGGCAGGTCGGCGCGACCGTTTCCGTCACGGGCTGATGGGCGGTGCAGGCGCCCGTTTCGAAGGTGAATTCATTGTCCACGGCGTAGGTCTGCGCAGCCGTCCCCGCCGTGCCGCGGATGACGAAGCCGTCGATCTTCGTCAGACCGCCAAACGGATTCTCCGGGTCGACCGGGCAATATCCGAACGCCTGATAGCCAATGTAGGCGACGCTGGCAGGGATGGTAACGCCCTTGCCCTTGCCATAGGTGAAGAACGCGCCCTCGTCCAGCACGCGCAGGCCGTCATTCAGATGGATTGCCTTGATGCTCGGCGCGGAGAAGGCGTTGTTGCCGACAAAGCGCACGGAATCCGGCAGGACGATGCTCTCGCAGGCACTGTTGTTGAACGCCTCCCTGCCGATGTACTGCACGCCGCCGAGGTCGATGAACTTCATATTCTTCGCACCGGCGAAGGCGTAGTCATCCACATATTTGCAGCTCTGCGGGAGGATCAGCCCCGCGAGATTCGGCTGGTCGAAGGTGGGGTTCAGCTCCGTCTGACCCGCGAGGAACTCATAGGTGACGGAAACCGTGCCGTCCTTTAGGCTCAGGATGGTGCCCTCCGCCATCGAGCCCTTGTAGGCATAGGCGGCCTTGCCGAAATAAACCACGCCGTTTGGCTGATCGTGGAACCAGCCGCAGTTCTGGAAGGCCCAAGAACCGACGTGGGTCACGTTCTTTTCCAGCTCGCCGAAGTCGGTCAGCGCGGCGCAGCCGGAGAAGCAGCCGTCGCCGATCTGACGGACGTTTTTGCCGCCCTTAATCGAGCGCAGCTGCGCACAGCCGCTGAATACACCGTCGCCAAGCGTGATGAGTGAATCCGGCAGCGTCACGCTTTCGAGCGCAACGCAGTCGCTGAGCGCGCCGTCCGTCAGAATGCGGACGTTCTTCAGGTCGATCGACTTGAGGTTGGAGTTGCCGTCCTTGTTGTTGGAGCGATAGGGGTCGCCGTTGGAGATCGGGCCGCGCACCTCGAGCACGTCGTCGGGCAGAACCACGTGCGCCGTCCTGCCGACGCTAAGGCCCTTCAGCGTCGTATTGCCCTTCGGGATGGTCAGATTCTTGATCCGGTAACAGCCGGAAAAGCAGCTCTCCTCCAGAACCGCCGTCGTCGGCAGCTTGAGGTCGGTCAGATGGGCAAATTTGCGGAGATTGATGTAATGGACGCTCTCCGGAACGGTAAGCTTGGTGATGCTGCCGCCGCCTTCCGTGATGCTGAGCGATTCCAGCCCGTCGGGCAGGATCAGCTCGTTCACGCCGTCCAGATCGTCCTGCTCGATGCGCACCATTTTTGTGCCGGGACGGACGGTCAGCTTGGAGGGATATTTTTGCCCCTTGCAGCCGAGAAACACGCTGCCGCAGTACAGCTCCGTACCGTCGGCAAGCCCCTCATACCACTTTGAGGTATAGATGCTGGAGTCTTCCATATCGGTCAGCGACTTGGGGAAGGTGAAGCGCTCGATGTTCTCGCAGTCGTAAAACGCCCGCTCCTCCAGCGTAGTCAGCCCCTCGGGCAGGACGAGGCGCGTCAGCCCATCACAGTCGTTGAAGCCGCCCTCGCCGATGACCTTCAGCCCCTTGTTCAGCTTGACGGAGGTCATGCCGGTGCAGTCGCAGAAGGCGTTGTTGTCAATGCGCTCAACGCTGCCGGGGATGTCCACAGAGGTCAGGGAGGCGCACTCATAGAACGCCGACGCGCCGATCAGCTTGACGCTCGACGGGATGGTCACGCCGGTGATGTCCGACCGCCAGAACGCCGACGCGCCGATGACCTTCACGGTGTCAGGGATGACGGGCATCTTGCTCGTGCCCCTGTAGTCCAAGAGCTGCCCCTGCCAGATGAAGAAGTCCGAGGCGCTGTCGTCATACAGCCACTGCTGGTGCAGCTCTCTGAGCTTTCCGGCAAAGGCGCCGACGCTGTAGCCGCTCTTCTCGCCGAACGCGCCGCCATGCAGGAGGGTGTTCTCGCCGCGGATGGTGATGTCGGACAGATTCTGGCACTTTGCGAAGGCACCCCTGCCGATCTCCGTCACGCCGGCGGGAATGTCGATCTTTTGCAGGTAGTAGTTGTGGTAAAACGCATTTTTGCCGATGGTTTTCAGGCTCTGCGGCAGGACGATCTCGCGCAGCTCAAAGTGGGTCTTCGCTGACCAGTCGTCGCCATCGTAGAATGCACCGTCTGCGATGTACGTCACCGTTTCGGGCAGGACAACCTTGCGGACAAAGATATTGGGGTTGCTGTAGCCCTCCTCGTTGTGGAAGCTTTGGATGCCCACGACGGTATAGCCGTCGATGGTCGAGGGGACGGTGACCTCCGCCTCGTAGCCGTAGTAAGCGGTGATCTCAATGGTCGTTGGTGAGACGAATGCGTAGGTAAAGCCGTAGCCCGCCTCGTCGGGCAGCTTTTCCTCGCCGGGGATGCCCGCCGCGCTCACCGCCGGAAGCAGGGAAAGCGTCAGGGACAGGGTGAGCAGCAGGGACAAAATAATCCGTTTCATGATTCTACAGATCCTTTCTGCATGATTTTCGTTCCTGACCGGTAATCCGAAAGCAGCCGGTCGAAAAGGTCCTGCCGGGATTTTGGCTCGGTTAGGTTCTTCGATAGTTCGATGGTCTGATTCTTTTTTTACTATATCATAGACGCCACCGTTTTTGAAAAGTCTTTCATTTTTGTCATTGACATTTCGGAAACCCATGTACTATGATAACGTTGTCAAACGGTCAAAACCTGCCCAGTCAAAAGCTACGGACGGACGAAATGCGTGAAGGGAAGGTATCCTCTATGAGATTTTTCGAGAGACTCAACGAATGGATGGAGCTGGCAGACTGTACCGCAAAGGAGCTGTCTGAGGCATGCGGCCTGTCTGCCGCAACGCTGAGCCGCTTTCGCTCCGGGGAACGCACTCCCGATCATGAGGGTCTTAAGCTCCTGCTTCAGGGCCTTTGCTCCATCGCCGCATGTAAGGGAAAGCAGCTTTCACCGGACTCGCTCTATGCGCAGTGCACAGACTGCATGGATCTGCAGCGGTCCGACCCGGAGGCACTGCGTACAAAGATCAACCGGCTTCTGACCGTTCTGCATATTTCTTCGGCGGAGCTGGCGAAGGCTATTTCCTATGACCCTTCCTTTCTTTCCCGCATTCGCAGCGGGCAGCGGGCGCCTGCCGATCCCAAGCGCTTTGCTGCCGATGTTGCAAAGTTTGTTGTCCGCCGGTTTGATGGGGAAAGCGGTCGTTCAGCCGTAGCGCATATGCTCGGCGTTCCGTTCGGCTCTCTCTCCGGCGAGGCTGAATATTTTCGTGCCGTCGCAGACTGGCTTATGGGCAGCGCTGCGGCAGAAGACACGGAGAGCTCCTCTGTTTCCGCCTTCCTGAACGCAATGAACAGCTTTGATCTGAATGAGTACATCCGGGCGATTCACTTCGACGAGCTATGTGTTCCCAACGTGCCGTTTCTCCTCCAGACTGCCAGAACCTATCACGGCCTGGAGGAGATGAAAAAGGGAGAATTGGACTTTTTCAAGGCGACCGTCCTTTCCAAATCGACTGAGCCTGTATTCCTCTACAGTGATATGCCGATGGAGGATATGGCAGCTGATCTGGATTTTTCCAAGAAATATATGCTCGGACTGGCCCTCCTGCTGAAAAAGGGCCTGCATCTGAACATCATTCACAGCCTCAACCGTCCGTTTCAGGAGATGATGCTGGGATTGGAAAGCCACATCCCGCTCTATATGACCGGGCAGATCTCTCCTTACTATCTTCAGAGCGCACCGAACACTGTTTTTTGCCACTTTCTGAAGGTTTCCGGCTCCGCCGCGCTTTCGGGCGAGTGTATTGCAGGCTGTCATGAAGACGGAATGTATCGCCTTTCAAGGGGAAAGCGTGATCTGGCCTATTACCGGAAGCGTGCAGATGATCTGCTGCAGAAAGCGAAGCCCCTGATGGACATTTATCGAGAGACGTCGCAAAATGAACTGAATGCCTTTCTGGCGGCAGACAGCGAAACCGCCGGGAACCGTCGAAATCTTCTGTCTGCACCGCCTATCTATACGGTAACGCCCGAATTTCTGACGACATTTCTGACAGTTCGCAGCATACCGGAGGCGGAGCAGCGGAAAATTCTTTCTTTTGCAGAACAGCAGCGCATCCTCTTCCTCCGCGTGCTGCAGGACAATCATGTCAGGGATGAACTTCCGCTGCTGACGCAAGCGGAATTCGAAAAGACCTCCGTCTCTCTTCCGGTTTCCGGCCTGTTTCCGGAGCACGATTTCCTCTATAGCTACAAGGAATATCTGGAGCATCTCCGTCTGACGGAAAATTTTGAAAAGTGCCAGCCGAACTATTCCCTGGAATTGGTGCATTTTCAGCCGTTCAGCAATCTCAATATCCTGATTCACGAAGGAAAATGGGCAATGGTATCAAAGAATAAAGCGCCGTGCATTCATTTCGTCATTCGCCACCCCAAGCTGCGCCGTGCAATTGAGCGCTTTATTCCTCCGATCATAGAGTGCGAATAAGCCACGGTGCGCGGGTACATCGGGCGGCATTACGTCATTGCATTTCTTTCCTCCAAAATTGGGGGCCGCGCAGGTTCTCCGATAACCTGCCTTATCCTTGACAATGCTGTGGCGTATCTGCATCCGTTTCATGTCTTTTACTCCGCATCCAGCGGCTTTGTGATTCCCGTCCGCCGCTCCCTGGACAGTCCGCCTGCCAGCACGGTGTCCGCTCCGGTAAAGCGCGCCCGCCGGATGACGCCCTCGCCGTATTTTTCGCGCAGGGCATCCACGGTCCCATCCAGGATCGCCTTGCGGGCATACTGCTGCGCGCCGCCCACGGCAAACAGGTCAAGCTGGCGCGGCTGCGGCTCCTCCAGCCTTGTGGCCTGCACGCCGAGCTGGCGCAGCGGCGTCTGCCCGTCCCATGCCTCGGCAAAGACCCGGCAGGCGCAGCGGAACAGCTCCTCCGTCCCGTGCACGGCCTCCCGCAGCATCGTCTGGTGAGAAAACGTGACGAAATCCGCGCTCCGCAGGCTCACGGAAATGCACCGCGCCGCCTTGCCGTCCCGCCGCAGGCGCATGGCGACCGTTTCGCAGAGCGACAGCAGCACGCGCTGCACCCCTGCCTCCGTTGTGACATCGGCGGGCAGTGTTGTGGAATTGCCATAGCCCTTGTTCGCCTCCGGCTGCGGCAGTAGCTCCTCGCTGCACCGGCCGTTTGCCGAGTGCCACAGTGCCAGTCCCGGCTTGTTCAGATAGCGCAGCAGCAGCTCCGGATCAGCCTGCGCCAGCTCGCCGATCGTGTGGATGCCGATGCGGTTGAGCCTGCGCTCCGTGGCAGGTCCGAGCATAAACAGCTCCCGCACCGGCAGCGGCCAGAGCTTCTGCGGCACCTCCTCCGGGAACAGCGTGTGGACCTTGTCCGGCTTTTCAAAGTCGCCCGCCATTTTGGCCAGCAGCTTATTGGACGAGATGCCGATATTCACCGTAAAGCCCAGCTCCTCGCGGATGCGTGTGCGCAGCAGCTCCGCCGCCGCGACCGGCGAGCCATAAAGCCCCTCCGTGCCGCTCAGGTCGGCCCACGCCTCGTCGATGGAATACTGCTCCACGACCGGCGCGAATTCCCGCAGCAGGGCGACGAAGCGCCGCGAGGCCTCTACATATAGTGCATAGTCCGGCGGCACGAGCTTCAGCCCCGGACATTTTTGCTGCGCCAGAAAGATCTGCTCGCCTGTTTTCACGCCGCATTTTTTCGCCGGGATGCTCTTGGCCAGGATGATGCCGTGCCGCTCTGCGCGCTCCCCGGCCACGGCGGAAGGAATATCGCGCAGGTCCTCCTGTTCGCCCAGCACCCGCACGCGGTAAGCCGCCGACCACGACAGGAACGCGCTGTTCACATCCACATGAAAGATTACCCGGGGCATCCGTACACCACCCGGAAAAGTGTCCAGCGATGCGTCCGCACGGTATAGCGCAGCTCCAGCAGCGCCTCCTGCTGCCCCAGCTGCGTCTTGCAGAGGTACTGGATTGCCTCCACCCCGGCATAGGAGATCGGCCGGGAGCAGACGACCTGCCGGATCGGGACGGTGCGCAGCATATGCTCGCCGTCCTCCATGCGGAAGCGGATCGGCGTCAGCGCACCGTCCGCCGCGCAGACGGAGATCATCTCGATCTGCCGGTTCACAATATTCTCCATGCGCTCACCTCCGCTTGTTTCTGCTCTCATTATATCAAACATTTGTTCGTAAATCAAGGCAGAAATCCATGGGAAGGATTTGCATTTTGTGGGAAATTCTGCTAAAATAACGATGGAAAAGAATACGCGGATGTCCCGGTCACGTTTTCGCCAAAGGCTGCCTGCTATCCAACCTCGCCCTGTGAGATCGCTGCGTCGCTTCGCTCCTCGCAATGACACGTCAGGATAATGCAACGGGTGCCCTTCTGCCGTTGAATGCTCTCCTACAGGGCGCTCACTGAGCGCCGCTACATTGGCGTGTGCGTTCGACGATGGTGTCACCAAATTTAGAGCCTGCAAGGCGCTCACCGCCGCACACCGGCTCTCGGTCTTTCCCATTTATATCGAAATCCTTTCTGGAGGAACCTATGCTGAACTATCGCTGTCTCGTGCTCGATCACGACGATACCGTCGTGCGCAGCGAGGAGACCGTTAATTATCCCAGCTTTCTCGAAGCCCTGAAGGTGCTTCGCCCCGGCAGGACCATCACGCGGGAGGAATTCACCCGCTGGTGCTTCTCCCCCGGCTTTTCCGCCCTTTGCAGCGACTATATCGGCCTGACGCCCGAGGAGATCGACGTGCAGTATGACATGTGGCGAAGCTATGTCGCCACACATATCCCGCCCCCCTATGACGGCCTGCGCCCCATCCTGACGCGCTGGAAGCAGGAGGGTGGCCTGCTGTGCGTCTCGTCGCACTCCGCGCGTGAAAACATCCTGCGCGATTACCGGCTGCACTTCGATCTGGAGCCGGATCAGATTTTCGACTGGGACCTCGGCGAGGACCGCCGCAAGCCATCGCCCTACGCCCTGCAGGAGATCATGCGGCTGTATGACCTGCGTCCGGACGAGCTATTGATGGTGGACGATCTCAAGCCCGGCTATGACATGGCCCACGCCTGCGGTGTGCCGTTCGCCTGCGCGGGCTGGTCGCACGACGACCCCGAGATCCGCGCTTTTCTGCGCCGCTTCAGCGATTTTTATCTCGAGACCGTGCAGGCACTCGAGCCGCTGCTGTTTGGTGCTTGACAAATATGATATAATAGAAAATAACAGGAAAGCGGGGTGAACAGATGGAGAAGACCGGCGTCAAGATCGTTGCCAAAAATTCAAAGGCGTTTCATGAATATTTCGTCGAGGAGCGCTTCGAGGCGGGCATTGAGCTGTTCGGCACGGAGGTCAAGTCCATCCGGCTTGGCACCCTGAACCTCAAGGACGCCTGGTGCAGCGTGAAGGACGGAGAGCTCTGGGTGCGGCAGATGCATATCAGCCCCTATGAAAAGGGCAACATCTTCAATAAGGACCCTATCCGCCCGCGCCGCCTGCTCATGCACAAGCGTGAGATCCAGCGGCTGGCCTCCAAGGTTCAGCTCGACGGCTACGCCATCGTTCCGCTCTCCGTTTATCTGAAAAACTCCCGCGTCAAGGTCGAGGTCGCGCTGTGCAAGGGCAAAAAGCTCTATGACAAGCGGCAGGACGCCGCCAATAAGGACGCGCGCCGTCAGATCGACCGCGCGATGAAAGAAAGGAATCACTGACCATGGAAAATCCTGTTGTGACCATTGAAATGGAAAACGGCGGCATCATCACCGCCGAGCTCTACCCGGATGTCGCGCCGCAGTCGGTCTATAACTTCATCTCGCTGGCAAACAGCGGCTTTTATGACGGCCTCATCTTCCACCGCGTCATTCCCGGCTTCATGATCCAGGGCGGCTGCCCCGAGGGAACCGGCATGGGCGGTCCCGGCTACTGCATCAAGGGCGAGTTCCTGTTCAACGGCGTGGACAATAAGCTGAAGCATAAGCGCGGCGTGCTGTCCATGGCGCGCGCGCAGTCTCCGAACTCCGCCGGTTCGCAGTTCTTCATCATGCATCAGGACGCGCCGCATCTTGATAAGCAGTATGCTGCGTTCGGCAAGGTGCTCTCCGGCATGGAGGTCGTCGACGCCATCTGCCAGGTCAAGACGGACCGCAATGACCGCCCGGAGACCGAGCAGAAGATGAAGTCCGTCCGCGTCGATACGAAGGGCGAGACCTATCCGGAGCCGAAGAAGCTCAAAGATCCCTACGGCAGATTTTAATTTGTAAGCTTTCGCAGGAGGCAGGCTCTCCCCTGCCTCCCGCGCAGCCCATATTTTCTCGATCCGGGGGCGTACCGGTTTCGACGGGGGTAGTGAGGCTGGAATAGCGGGCCGTGGCGCCTGGCCACGATAAAACGGGCAACTTTTTAAAATTAACTGACAACAATCAGTACGCACTGGCTGCCTAATTAGGCGCCCATCCGCCCCGGAAGGTCCACGAGCCGGGCTCGGGTGTGATTTGAGTGGAGACCGTGCGTGCGGTAAGCTTTGCCCGCACCATGCATCATGAAGCTACCAAATCCGGCAGGGTGTCCGTTCCCGTCCGGATGAGGGAATGTAAATAACGGACTGCGCCCGGAGAAGTTCCAGTCAAGTTGCTTTCGGACGGGAGTTCGACTCTCCCCGCCTCCACCATAAGTCCACCGTAATTTTAATGGAATTACGGTGGACTTTTTTGTTTTGGTAGGTTATACTTGAAATTGATAAAACAGATAGGAATTTACGGAAGGACAGCGGTGTATGAAGTGCTTGGTTTTATTAGCCGGCTGCGGTCTCGGCGATGGTTCCTGCATTGAAGAAGTTATTCTGACATATGCTGCGCTTGACAGATATGGATGTGATTATACGCCCGTTGCCGAGGATATCTCCGTCCCGTCAGTCAACCACCTGACAGAGCAACTTGCAGATAACAGAAATGTTCTTTTAGAGTCCGCACGCATTGGCAGAGGACGCATGAAAAGTATTTGTGGAATTGATTTTGAGGAATACGATGCACTAATCATACCCGGCGGAATTGGTCTTCTGAACAATTATAGGGCTTCTAGCACAATAGAAGCATGCATCGCGCACTTTAGCAGCAGGAAAAAGCCTATTGCTACCATGTGTGCAGGAATCGACTTTATGCGTCGTTTCCTCGGAGGTAGTCTTTTGGAGCATGAAGCAAACGTACTAACCGCCGAAAAATTCTGCTTCGATGCTGACAATAATATTTATTACACTCCTGCATTCAGAAAAACCAACAGCTGCTATACGGCAGGCTTGGGTATCGGTTCCATGATTTATGCGTTGAAGCTGCGTTTTCTGTAATTCTGTCATTACACTCCGGTCAAAAACCGAGCGCCCTCAACATAAGTCCACCGTAATTTTGATAGAATTACGGTGGCATTTTTCTATGCCTGAAAACCGCTTGGAATCAGGCTTTTCGGCTGTTTCAGCGCATAAGTGAACCCCGCCACAGAGCGATTCTGCGGCGGGGTTTTGTGCGTTTTATGGGGATTGCGGCTTCCTGTGCCGTTGTAATCGTTAAAAAGCCGAGTATTCGTTGAACTGCTGATGGTAATCGTTAAACGGCAGAATAAGTAAAATCACTCATTATCGGCCCGTTCTGATAAGGAACTTGATTTCGTGGGAGTTGATAAAGTAGTACTCTTCGTCACAGATATCGACGATTTGACTGGCGGTAGTTTTTGTATCTGATAAAACGGGATAGCATCCCGGCAACAATGGCGCACTTGAAGAACTCATGACAAGTTCCTCTAATGCTTCATTTTCAAAAGTATAGACACCTTTTTCTACTGTTGATACTGTACCAGTGAGATTTCCTTGGAGCGCAGAGATGGTATCCAAAACATTGTCAATCACGATTACTGTTTTCACTTTAATTGCATACGCAGGCATTGCTTGCCAAGTGTAACGTCTCAGACGCGGCTTCTACTTTCAATAAATGCCTGTGGCTGCACAAGCAGAAAATCAAATCCCATCATTCTTCCGCAAGATCGGCAATCAACTTGACGTCGCTGACTGCCAGCGCAAGCTGAAGCTTGTTTTCCAGCCCGGTTTTTTGCAGCATATTTGACACATGGAATTTGACCGTTGACATCTCGCAGCCCATCTCTGCCGCGATGCGCGTGTAAGACAAGCCCCGCAGCAGATGCCGCAGAACCTTCAGTTCCGTCTTTGTAAATTCCGTGCTTTTTGCCATGCCAATCTCAACTGTCGGAGGTGCGTCCGGAAAAATATGTTCACCCGCCAGCGTTTGCCGGACGACATCCATCAAACGCTTCTGCGTCGAGTCCTTGTACCACAGGCTGTCGGCACCGGCCCTCTTAGCCTCGTCCAGAACCGCGCAGTCGATCAGCGAGGTCACAACAATGATTTTGCTCTTCGGCTGTATCGCTTTGATCTGGCGAACGGCGGTCAGACCATTCTCGCGGTTCTCCGTTTGCACATCCATCAAAATCAGATCGACAGAGCTTGTCC
>OLNP01002749.1_pt1 | contig 12390 bp, 8 predicted proteins | sample 1671951 | NCBI WGS metagenome assembly OLNP01 (sample SAMEA3136629, study PRJEB25190) | human gut metagenome | biome: human gut; feature: human-associated habitat; material: faeces | place: Austria | collected 2013
TGGATGGAGCTCTTTTCAATTAGAATACAGCGCACTTTTCAATTAGTATCTACACGCTTTATAATTCTTAAAATCCTTTTTCCGGTTCACTTGAAGATAATAATATTGTGCTTCCAATGCCACAGGACCATATCCTGCTATCATCTCCGGTGTAAATTTTATCAAGTTCTTTGCATCCGGAATCAAGGCATTCACAGCTCTGACTTTTGCAATACGCGTCGGGAAATTAGCCCCCAAGTCAAAGCTAGTATGGTTAAGTGTAGGTTCGCTATTGTATCTAGGTGTTTCGTAAGCACCGGAAATACCCAACTGAAACAATCTCCCTGTGTCATGTAAAGGACGATAGACCAAGCGGCTCATAGCACCATAACCCATTTTACCCAATTCATTGGATTTCTTCTTAAGAGCCTCGCTCTCCACATGAACACTAGCTGTACCGAAAAAATCATTTTTGTCATACACAAACATAGCCCCTATCAGCCGGCTGTTGAAAAAAGCCTCATTACTTGCCGGCTCCTCCATGGTTACTTTCATAGACGAACTAGTAGAACTTTGAAGCCCGAACTGATGTACAAAATTCCCTACACGTAATAACGCATGTGAGGAAAATTGTCTTTCTACAAATATGTCTTTTAAACTGACCTTTCCATACGCATAGCCTATATCCACTTTCGCTTTATATTTTCCATAGGTTGCTTTTACACCTATCCGGGCATCAGGAATCGCTACACCATCTACAAAGTTTTTATTATCTGAATGAAACAAGCCTCCATCCATCAAGATTCGTCCTGTAGGACGTATTTTCAAAACTGATTGTTCCTGTGCATTTACCTGTACGGAGAGCAATATCAGGAGAAAAACTCCTAATGATATAAGATTTTTCATAATATACAGTTTTAATGGTAACCATCCAAGTATCCTGTCAGTCTGTCTCTGATTTTTATCATACTGAGGGCAGTGAAGAATCTGTAAGACCACACAATGAAAGCAATCAGTCAGACTCCTCCTCCCATCAGCATCCGGTCAATAGTCATGCTTTTAGGCTCAGCAAATACTCTTGTCCGGTTCATCTAAGAAAAACATTACATTAAATAGTTACGGTTTATGGTTAAGTTATAGGGAATTATTTTTTGGAAACAGACTGAATGAGTCCTGCTTTTTGCAGCTTGGAGAACTCATCTTTCGCCTTATTAAGCTGTTTCACAAAAGCATCGTTGGCATGGAGACGGGCAACAACAGCACTAGCCACAATTCGGGCAGCATCTACATCACTTTGGAAATGATACCCACAAATAACACGACTCTGTCCCATTTCAAATCCTCTTTTCAGAATCTCATTCTGCCTGTCAGGATTGATTTCTGCCAAAACAAGGGCAGTAGCCCATCCTATGGCTGTATGTCCCGAAGGATAGGAACCGTTCGTTGAAAGTTCTTCCTGCTGTTCGGGATTACAAGTCATTTCATTGAAAAAACTAAAAGGACGTACACGCATATAATACTCTTTAGCATGACGGGTAGCCAAATCTCCGGCATCCTCTCTCATATTAATAATGAGCCTATACAGTTCCGGCGTTTTATCCCTCGTTATTTCAATACCAAAAGCCTCCGAAAAGGCAAAGGGAACGCCATCACCATTTACACGGGCATCACTGACAGCTTGTTCACCCCTAGGAGTATCCCTTTGCAATTTCCCCCAGTCGTAACGGGCTTTGTCATACAAGAACAAAATACTTCCTGCTTCAGGAGGAGGAGGCAGTAACTCCAGACTATTGGCAACCTCCGATTCTTCCAAATAATAAAGTTCGGGATTGGTTCTTCTATCCTTTATTTTTTTCTCTTGTGCAAAGATGTTTAATGAAATGGCACAAAACACTAGAAGTAAGACAAACTTTGTTTTCATGATAAAAGTTTAGTTTAAACGGTTAATTAATAAAATTCAATTGGTTTTTCGAAAAACATTTTAATCATCTACGGAACGTACGACAAACAATCAGAGTGTCCGCATCTGACGGAAACAAAAGTAGTGTTTGAAATTATCCCGAAAATACCTTTTTAATCCCGTTTCCTCCTTTTATATGACCAAAACATCCTAGAAGAGAAAAGGAGGAAAAAAGGAGAGCCGGAAGTGTTTCAGCACTTCCGGCAAAAAAGCCATTCCTCATAACAAAACAGATACACGAAGCCGGCTCTACGAAATACAGTAAATTGAGATAACTCTAAAGATGGACTTATTTTCTTCTTGAATTGATACGGTCATAAAGCAGATTGATGACTTTACAATCAAACTCCCCATCAGGATAAAGTTGTTCTATTTCTTTCCTTACATTATACTTATGTCTTGTTACCGTTGCCTGATCCACATCCAGCACTCTTGAAATAATAGCAGCATCAATATCTTCTATCATCAGAAGTATCGTTATAAAATACCTTTCTTTTCCCCTTCGTTTCATAAAGGATAATTTACCCAATTCAGGATATTTGTCAGCAAAATCCAAACACACCTGTTTCAGTTCCTGACGCATATCATCCTCTCCCTCTGTTTTTCTGTATCCCAAGGCATCAAACAGGGTCTTGACTTTTTTGTCAACCTTATGAACGTCCATTTCCAGTTCCTCCCAATTCATCCCGACATCATCCGGATTTATCCCTTTTTTATCCATCAGCGCTTTCCGAGTTCCTTTTTTCCGTCTTTTCAAAAGGAAAAGAGCAAGAAAAGCCGATAGCAGCACCGCTATTGACAGGATGATATACAGCGCATAGGACATCTCTTCTTTTTCTATCGAGATAGGAAGCAAGCCTGATTTACCATCAAAAAGGAATAATCCTGACTTACATCCCAAAACCGCTTTCCGTCCATTGACGGCAATACAAGGCTTGCTAAAAGCCAAATCGCAGAATAATGGTTCTGGGACACCGGCATCATCCAATCCCTTAAAACTCATACCATAATAATAGAGTATGAAAAAGCCCTCATTAGGATTCTTTTCAAGAGCTCCCGATATTGATTTCACATGTTTCACTGGCAACAAGGTCGCATTTTCTTCATTAACGATTCCCAACGAGGTATTCAAGTATTTATTTCTACCATTCATTATCACACCATAAACACTCTCATACTCTGATAAATCACGTATCTGCCAGAAAGATTCCTGCGGTCTGTTTAAAGGTCTTCCATACAATCCTTTGTTCAAGGTCGTTACATAAATACTATCCTCATTCTCACAAATTCCGGTAATATAAGCGTCGATAGTATCTTTCACCCCTTTATCTGACACAACCGGAATAGGAGTTACAATATGGTCCTGCTGTTCATCTATAATACCTAAATATTCCCTAGTACCCACATAAAGACAATGTTCCGCGGTGGAATAATAAAGAGAAGTGATATTATTCTGCCCTTTCGTGTTACTGAACTGCAAAAGACACTCCGCTCTATTGCCTTTAATCTTATAAAGTTTCTTACGCGTAGCAAGAAAGAAAGTATTAGGACTGGTTCCCAAAAATTTTATAATATCATTACCCACAATATCCAAGCCTTCAATCTTTCCTAAAGACTTTGATTTGAATTCCGGATGATTATAGACAAACTTATACAGATGTAAACGAAGATCATCGGTAATAAAGAAAATGGAGTCTCCCGTCCTTTTATCACTAACTGCCAATACATTATTGTCTAAATCTGCCGAGTTCTGTCGCAAGGCAAAAGAAAGCATAGCCTCTCTGCATGCCAGATGCAGAAAATCTTTCCCCATAAAGCCTATCTGCCTAGCGATAGTACTGATACCATTCGGCAAATCATATTCTAAAGTGCAACCGTCTTTGACATAAAGTATAGAATTAGCACTGATAAACCATTCATCCTTGTCGGGTCCTTGAGCATACAAGTAACACCGTCCTTTGCGTACAAGCGTCTTTTTTCCATCGGGAGATATCTTAAAAACCGAATTTTCCAACAAAGCATATACTGTATCATTATAAACACTGACATTGGTAACCAGAGAATCTATAACAGGTCGTTTAAAGTCCTTTTCAAGATTACGGACAACAAACAACCCCTGTTCACTAGCCACATATAGTTTTTTTTCCTTTATCACAACCTTATTCACCCCACAGTTTTTACTACATTTCCCTAGTTGAATGGGAGTGAGTTCATGAGATGTGGAACCATCTTTCAAATTCAATCTAAACAGTCCATTACTAGTCCCCACATACAAACACTGTTTGTCATCATCCAAAGCCATACTATATACCGAATAATTCATCCTCTTATTTTTTATGTAGTAAGTCTGGGTCTGCCGAGAGGATTTAGCCAATAGTTTCAAACCGGCATCTCTTGTTCCCACAAACAGAGAATCTTCACTATATTCCAATATATCATATATACGCCGGTTGCTATTAATGGAATAGGTCTGGCAATTATTGTTCACTTTTTCTATGATACAACCGTCTTCCTGACCAATATAAAGTTTATCCGCATCTGCTGTCGAACGGCTGATACATGATATAGGAGCGTCAAATGTATTGATATTGCAAGTGAGCTTTATAGGTTTCGGAACAAGCGCATCCTTGCAGCCTGTCAAACAGAACAAGGCTAATATAAAAAGAAAGTACAAGCTTTTTTTCATATTTTACTCATTTAAGTGATATCGATTAAACAAAGGCTTTCTACAATTAATCAAAAAGTTGAATATCTGTTATGCTTATGCAAATATAATACGTTTTCTCAAAATCCGGAAAGCTCTTAACAGATTATTAGCTAATTCCTTAATATGCCTTCCATATACAAAAGAAGTTACGTCAAAACCCAGATGATTCTCTCACCCGACTTTTGACATAACTTCTCCTAAAATAAAAAAATATATTAACCTGATTTATTTCAACAATACTCCTATCTCACCGACAGCAGTTACTGCTTTGTTATTTATTTCGGTAACAGGCTCCAGTTTAAAATAACGGGCCGGATAAGTCTTTCCGAAACGTACAAAATAAGGAACAGGATTATGCATGATATTACTGAATTCACCTGTAGCGTCACACTTCATCCAATCCTTACCATCCCGGCTGACATAAAAGTTGTATTTATAGATAGTGCCAGTCAGATCCTCCTCCTGTGCAGGAGCATAACTGAAACCGGCTATTTCCACTTCTTTACCCATATCAACCACCAAGGGAGTTAAAGTTTCGGTTTTCCAAACAGTTTCCTGTTTTCCATCGATGGCTGCGGCTGCATCCATGCCCACTGTTTTCCAACCATCCACCGGGACATCACTCAAGGTTACTTTCATCGTTTTATCAACCAATGGTTCAGCATAATACAAGCCTATGTTACTGATATTGACGGTTCCACGAGCACCCGTAATTGTCACTCTAACCTTTTCGGCATGACTATCCGAGAAAGGCAACAACCGTTTATATCCCACCGTAGTTCCCTCACCCACATGATGCCATGCGCCATTGGCGAACACTTCTACTGTAAAACCTTCCACACGCTGGCCTTTTGTAATATCCTCCTGAATTAAGAAAGTATTAACAAGTGTATTCTTCCTCACCTTATATTCTTTCGTATCTCCTACTTTGGCTGTCCATATCCTATTTCCCTTCTCAACTTTATTATCAGCAAAGGTCTTTTTTATATATTCCGTCAACTCCTTGATACGTTTCACATCATTCTCGTGCATCAAACCACGTTTATCGGGTGGAATATTCAGCAACAAAACAGAGTTACAACCCACAGAACGATAATAAATATTCACCAAGTTGGCAAGTGAACGAACTTGATTATCCTGTTCGGCATGATAGAACCATCCCGGACGGATAGAAACATCAACTTCAGAAGGATACCAAAACAAATCCGATGCTTTAGATACCAATTCACGGCTTCCCAAATCCTTGGACATAGCATTTATGCCCAATCTCTTATAGACCTCATCAGAACCCGGATAAGAATTAGGCATCAAAGCCGTTGCACTCCATTCCGTGGTACGTCCCAATCCACCTTCATTACCTACCCAACGCACATCATCGCCCATGATAGCGGTAACTGCCTTAGGTTGAAGACGACGGATAGTCTTCAAAATAGCGTCCCAATCATATTCCTGCTTCTTTCCGTTAGGTCCTTCGCCGTTAGCTCCATCAAACCATACCTCGTGCACTTCTCCGTAATTGGTAAGCAGTTCAGTCAGCTGTTCGATGAAAAACTTATTATAAGCTTCTCCTTGTCCGTAACATTCCGCATTACGATCCCAAGGAGAAAGATAGACTCCGAATTTCAATCCATACTTGTCACAAGCTTTGCGGAGTTCCTGTACCACATCCCCTTTTCCGTTTTTCCATGGAGAAGAAGCAACAGAATGCTTGGTTGTCCGGGTAGGCCACAAACAGAAACCATCATGATGCTTGGCAGTAATGATAGCCATTTTGAAGCCACCTTCCTTCAGAGCTCTTACCCATTGTTCACAATCCAATTCGGTAGGATTGAAAATGGCCGGATCTTCTTTACCATCTCCCCATTCACGGCCTGTAAAGGTATTAATACCAAAATGAAGGAAACAAGTGAATTCCATTTGTTGCCATGCCAACTGTTGCGGTGTAGGCACCAAACGGGAAGCCATATCTATCTTCTGTTCCGTAGTCGCTCCTGCCGGAAAAGCTACGTGTTTCTCATAATACTCCTGTGCCTGAGTTCCCAGAAAAGCACAAAGTAAGGCTGCGGTTAGAATCGTTTTTCTCATTTTTCTTTATTACTAGGTTATTTTAATGGACGAATCATAAACTCAAACGTATGCTTCTCCACCGGAACACGATATGGCGGCAATACCCCCGGACCACAAGTCGCAGTACCTACCCCCGACTGTTCCGCATCTAAGTGAACATTTATAATCCCTGTTCTCTCAAGTTTATTAATATGAGTAGCTTTATCTACATTAGAATCCGTAAATGGAATAACACTGAACTGGAACACTTTATCCGAACGGAAAGACAAACCTTCTCCTGCCTCATCCGCCAATTCCATCCAACGCACATCCGTACGGTTTCCTGTAGCCTGGGGCTTCACATAATAATGGAACATACGTTCTGCATCTGTATGGTAAATTCCAATACATCCAGACTGATTACGGTCTATATAAGTTTCATGTTCACCACGTCCCAAATAAGAAACCTTGTTATAGGCATACGGCATTTCAAATGCCAGGCCCACTCTAGCCAATGAAGTAACAGCAGAAGTATCCGGCAGGAAAGTTGTCTTTACTTTTAATGCACCATTGCTCTGCAAAGTATATACAAAGGTAGCCATTCCCAACTTTACGCCTTTAGCATTCCATAATTCTACTTCCGCTTTACCACCTGTTTCAGATGCTTTGACAAAAGTAGCTTTTTGAATCATATTATCCAAACCTTCTTTCCTCCAAACTTTGGCTCCTCCTGTTTTTTCCCTGCTGTCATTGTCCGTAACAGGACGATAAAGGCTGAGAACTACAGGAGATGAAAGCATCTCTTTACCTTTATATATATAAGAGCGTAAAGCGCCGGTTGCAGGATCAATATCTATCTTCACCTTATCAGCCAATTTGATTTCCGGCGCACGATACCCTTTGTTGGCAGACAGTACAAACTGGTCATAGGCCACTTCGTCATGAGTTCCAATAAAGGGAGTTGCCTTATCAGGCGTCCAAGACAGATTCAAATAAGCCTCACGAATCGTAGAAGGCAACTTTACAGCACCCAAAGAGAATGTTACAGCCTCATGAGGGGCACAGTCTGCTTTTCGAGTTCCTTCTGCTATCACTTTCCCATCATCCCCCATGACCTGCCAGTGCAACGTATAGGCATTCAAATTGGTAAAGTCATACCAGTTCTTGACTTCCACTGTCAGCTTCTTAGGATCGGTCAGTGCCGATTTGATATATTGATACTCCTTCTTCACTTCAATGAGATGCGGATGCGGTTCGCGGGCTGCATTGACCAACCCGTTACAACAGAAATTGCCAAAGCTGGGCACATCCTTCGGACCATAATCCCCACCATAACTCCAATACCATTTACCATCCTTATCTATCTCGCGGAAAGATTGATCCACCCAATCCCAGATACAACCTCCCTGAACAATCGGTTCGGTTTCGAATACATGCATATATTCCTTTAATCCTCCGCCACTATTACCCATAGTATGCAGATACTCTGTCATGATGAAAGGACGATAGACTTTAGGTTCTGTCTGGCGGGCATAGGCCATGAGTTCTTCCACGCTGCGATACATACGGCAATAGATATCGGTATTATAATTCTGTTCGGCCCGTTCATATTGTACAGGACGACTTTTCTCCACTGACTTCATCCAGTCATATGTACGTTCGAAGTTAATACCGTTTCCGGCTTCATTCCCCAATGACCAGATGACGATAGCCGGATGATTCTTGGAACGCTCATACATACGTTGGGTACGATCCATGTGGGCAGGCAACCAAGTGGAATCTTTGGCCAATGAAGCAGGTCCATACCCCATGCCATGTGATTCAATATTAGCTTCATCTATCATATAAAGTCCATAACGATCACAAAGCTGATACCAATAAGGATGGGTAGGATAGTGCGAATTGCGGACCGTATTGATATTATGCTGTTTCATCAATTTGATATCTTTTTCCATCAGTTCCTTGCTTACAGTCCGTCCTAATTGGGAATGTTCATGACGGTTCGTTCCCTTTACCAAGACCGGCACACCATTGATGCAAAAACGTCCGTCCTTAATTTCCGAAGTGCGGAAACCTACTTCACATCCGGTAAGTTCCGTTACTTTACCTGTTACATCTTTCAATTCCAGGATCAGCGTATAAAGATTCGGATGCTCAGCACTCCAGACTTCCACATCCGGCAAACTTTGTTCATCCAACTTCAAGAAATGGCTCAATCCCTTCGATTTGATAGGATATTCACCTTGCAGAACCGCCTTACCGGTTTTATCTTCCAGTCGGTAAGCAAAGGTAGTCATGGAAGTAGAAGGTCCTTCAATGGTAGCTTCCAAACCGAAAATACCTTCTTTATATTGTTGTTTGTCTAAAGAAGAGGTTACTTTGTAATCGGCTATATACTGTTTAGGAGTGCTGTAAAGATACACATCACGTTCAATACCACTCAACCGCCACATATCCTGGCACTCCAAATACGATCCGGCACTCCAACGGTAAACCTCCAATGCCACCGTATTCTCACCTTTCTTCAATTTATCAGTGATATCCCATTCGGCCGGTGTCTTTGAACCTTGATTATAGCCCAACAGATGTCCGTTCACCCAAATATAGTAAAAAGAAATCACTCCTTCACAACAGATAACCACACGGCGGTCTTCCCAATCGGCAGGAATTGTAAAGGTACGTCTGTAGGAACCGACTTCATTCTCTTTATATGGAACTAAAGGCGGATTCTTTTTAAAATGGAACAGTTTGTCATCGAACTCATAGGTTTCGTTTACATAAATAGCTGTTCCATATCCTTGACGTTCCCAATTGCCGGGAACCTGAATATCCGCCCATCCTCCTGTATAAAACTCCGGTTTATAAAAATCCTTCGGACGGTTATCGGGATTCTTTACCCAATGGAATTTCCAACTACCGTTCAGACTCATGTAATAAGGAGAAGATTCATAATCTCCGTTACGGATATCAGATACGGTTTGATAAGGCCACACATAAGTATGAGGGGCCAGTTTGTTCAGTCCGACAGCATATTGGCTCTGCCATTCGGGTTGTTGTTGCGCCATTACTGGAAATATAACCAGAGCAGCCAAAAAATATAATAATGTATTTCTCATATATCTATTTATTCTATCATTACCTCATCAAAATAAATCCTTGCCTCTTGTCCGGGGCGTACATGGGTTGCAGGACACTCTCCGGCTCCTTTAGCAATAATCCGCACATAACGGCCAATTTCCTTATTCAAATCAAGTACCACATCCTCTTTGAAAGTCCCTTCACGGAAAATCTCTCCATCCGTGAACTGTTTACCGGATACTTTACGATAATCCCGATTATCATTTGAAACCCACACTTCAATATCTGCCGGTTTATGGGCTGCCATGCCATAATTCGTTATGCATCCCACTGATACAGAACGAAGCGACTCCTTCTTTTGCAAATCTATAGTAAAAGCGACAGAATCACTGCTTTCCCATGAATGCCATTCGAAATCCGACTGGCGCAAGCTGCCACGTATACCATTTACTAAAATCTTCCCAGCCTGTGTATTTCCTAAAACAGGTTTGGCGGTAGCCTTATTCCAAACCAAAGGCAATGTCAATGTTTTTCCCATCTGCCGACCTGCTCTATAAGTCGTACACTTTATAGTTTGTGTACCGGTCACCATCAACGGGTTCTTATATAGCGGAGACCGGTCTGTCGGCTCCTTACCATCCATTGTGTAACGGATTTCCACATCAGGACGTTCACATTCCAGTTTCACCTGTAGCTTTCCATTTACAGGGGTTACCGTATGTTGTATATTATACATGGAACAGGCAAACACAATTCCTTTAGCAGACAGATGCTCGTTGAATTTATCCATTGCTACCAAAAAACTTCTCCAATTTTTATGCCAAGGCTGTGTCCAAGCCACTTCGGCTAAAGCAGCCAGACGAGGGAACAGCTGATATTCCACATCTTCCGGTTTATTGCAAAACTCAGTCCACATAGAAGCCTGTACTCCCATCAGCAAGGAACGTACCTCCGGACTCCATTCTTTCTGTATCGGTTCATACCTATATACATCCTTCAATGTATTATTCCCAAAATAGGTCAAAGGTTCAAACCATTGCGGTCCCTGATAACGAATCAAATACATGATACGTGCAGGAGTCATGACAAACCTATGCCCTTGCTCCGCTGCCTTGACGGCAGCCTGACCATAGCCTCTCCAACCATAAATAATTGCTCCGTCGGGAATCCGGGTATTGGTCAGTTCATCCCAGCCCATGGCTTCTTTCCCTTTGCTTTGTACATATTTACTCATTCTCGCCATAAAATAACCTTGCAACGCTTCTTCGTCCTCCAAGCCTTCCTGTCGCATACGCTCCTGACAAAGCGGACACTCCTTCCAATGCGTTTTCCGAGCCTCATCCCCACCCAAATGAATATACCTGGAGGGAAACAGCTCCACCACCTCGTCAATCACCCCTTGCAAGAAAGTGAACACACTATCGTTTCCTGCACAGAAGATCACATCCGCATGATTTCCTCCCAATCCTGGAAGGACACCGATAAATTTATCGACCACAGGACAAGCCAACAACGGATAAGAAGCCAACGCAGCATTACTATGAGCCGGCATTTCAATTTCAGGAATCACTTCAACCTGATGTCGGGCGGCATACGCCACTATCTCACGGATATCCTCCTGTGTGTAAAATCCTTTTTCTACAGTCGGTTCACCCTGCCGGGGATTACGACGCTCCGGAAAAGATTTTCCAGGACGATCTACACGCCGTGAACCGATTTCCGTAAGTAAAGGATATCTCTTTATTTCAATACGCCAACCATTATCATCCACCAAATGCAGATGCAGAGTATTGATTTTCAACATTCCCATACAATCGATAATACGAAGCAGATTCTCTTTCGGAATAAAAAAGCGGGCCACATCCACCATCAATCCACGATATCCGAAACGAGGTTCATCCTTGATTGTCATAGCCGGCACGCTCCAATCCGCAGTTTCCGCCACCGCTGTGCCCTCAATGGAAGCAGGCAATAACTGACGAATAGTCTGCAAGGCATAAAAGAAACCTTTTGTATCTGAAGCTTTAACTATTATCTGCCTGGGAGTTATTTCCAGATGATACGCCTCACTCTTTAATGCGTCATCGGTGAGGAAACTGATTTTCCCCTTCTTTTCTCCAACCTTCACACTAGGAGTAAATCCGGCCGCCTGGGTAAAAAGAGCAGAGAAACAGCGTGCAACCTCTGCCTGCTCCTCATTTTCTACCGTAAAGTCTGTTTTTCCGGAGAAAGTAAAATAACCTGTACCCGGAGTAATACTCTCCGGGCAGGGAACAATAGATATAGATTGGATTAGGTTGTCAGCAGGTAAGGCCATAGTCGCAAATAACGACCATAGCAAAATCAAACAGGTGTATTTCATGATATATGCTATTTTTCTTATTCTTTGTCTCTATCGGGTGAAAAGCGTACCGGATCCTTATACTGCTCCTGCAATCTTGCCAATTCAGTCTTCAGCTCCGTCACAACCGGTTCATATTCTTTCTGACCATAAAGATTATGCATTTCCGTAGGGTCTGCCTGTAAATCATACAATTCCCACACATCAATATCGTTATAAAAATGAATTAAGGTGGGTTCTATCAATTCCATTTTTTATTTCTTGCATAAGGCAGCAGAA
>OLNP01002769.1_pt1 | contig 12321 bp, 11 predicted proteins | sample 1671951 | NCBI WGS metagenome assembly OLNP01 (sample SAMEA3136629, study PRJEB25190) | human gut metagenome | biome: human gut; feature: human-associated habitat; material: faeces | place: Austria | collected 2013
AATATTTTCCGTAAGTTCTCCTCCACCGGCATACATTCTTCCAAGACCGCATAAAATCTTATCAGAACATGTATAAAAATGATCTGTAATGTAATCCTGAAGTTTCCTTACCTGCAACTGCACCTGTTCATCTTCTGGGTCCATTTCTTTCATTTGTCCGAATTCAACAAATAATTGCATAAACTCATTTGCAACAGTAGCTTCATCGTCTTTCGTCCAGTTCTTTGTTTTCTCTTCAAACTCCTTATACTCAGAGGTTTGTCTTATACCGAAACATCATTACCCCATCTGCTCCTATACCCATCCTTTCTCCTTCTGAATTATTGATGCTCCGTTTACAATTTACTGATTTTCATTATATATCGGCATGATTACTTTAATTCTGAACCTTGGTTGGATGATTTGACGTTTACCATAAGTATAGGTAAATCTTTTTTACTAATAAAACAAGGTGGATCATCGAAATCCGACATGCTTTTTTCAAGCATCCTTCTCTGATCCACCTAGCATTTGTGTTTTATATAAAAAATATTAATACTTGAAATCTTCAAAGAAAAAGCGATATGCCACTTTTTTTGTACCATCAAAATTAATCAGTTCAATTTTTATATATTCGTCAGTACATTCAATATCATAATTTTTAGCTGACAGCTTCTCCCCTTGATTGCTAATTCTTGTTTTAAAGGAGATCATATGGACCTTATTAATGTGGTCAAAAATAGAGATTTCAACCTGAGTGTCACCATCAAATATTGTATCACCTATTTCTTCACCAACAATCACGTAATCTCCGGCATTAATACTCTCTCTAAACCATTCTTTTGTTGAATAATTAAAAAAATAATGAATTGCAGTATATGAGCCAGTAATCAATACCAAAACTATTAAAACAATAATAATACTTACATAAGCCTTTTTATTCACTTTTTCTCCTCTCTAATACAAATTCAGCAAATGCATCTCGTGCTGCCTTGGATTCTTGTATTTCTTTATGTCTTTGTCTTTTCGCCACCCCTTCCGGCACAATTTCATTATACACAAATAACAATGTTACAAAATCATATACGACTCTATATTTCAAATTCTTAGCTCTAGTCGATGAAGGAATATTTTTTATCCGTTTCACATATTCCGTTATCTCCGCATCTGGTTGTTGTGTAGCTGGTAATTCTTCAAACAACTTATTGATTAAACAATTACTATGCACCGAAGCATTTCTTATATCACGCACGCTACCCATTCAGCGTATATATCCCGTTTCGATTTTCTAAAGACCGCTTCATAATCCCCGCTCTGTATAATGTTCAAAACAGCATTCCAACCATAGGTTGTTTCTATGTACTCAATATAGGTATGTGCATATGTATACCCACGGCAATTTTAAAATGTCAACGGATTATTAGAACATGTTTCTTTATAGCTTTCTTTGCAAATATACCATATCCACCAATTGTATTCCATCTTCGTATATTGGATGATCGTAATTTTCTGTAAAAAAATGGGGAATGATACGCGAACGGACAAAACCACATTTTTCATAAAATGGTATTGTAAGTGGGCTATCTCCTGTTCCTACTTGCAGAATAGCATATTGTTCTCCGTATTTCTCAACAATAAAATCAATCAGGGCTTTTGCATATCCTTTCCCTTGATATTCCGGAGCAGTCGCAATATTTTTTATTTCAAGCACTCCATTTCCTTCATTGGTAACGACGCACTCGCATTTAATCCCATTATCATCTAACACATACATTCTGCCTTTATTAAGATAGCGATCTATCATATTTTCCTGCTCATCTGCCAATAAGAGCAACTCAAGATATTGTTTTTTACTTTCTGTGATTTCTATAATTTTCATCTTTTATCCTCATAAACGGGAAGTTATCAATCTGTTTCATCTTTTTTATATATTACGCCGTCCCATGCATAATATCCCGCGATATATTCATAATCAGGATATTCTTCTATCTCATATAATTTTCTCCCACTGTCAGATGTACAAATTACCACATTTGATATTTTATAATTTTCCAGTTTCGATGTTTGAGAATATCTTACTCCATTAAGATATATATAATCTCCTTTTTCAATTGCCTCATTTTTATAACTTTTATTGTGTGCAAAATAATATCGACCACAAATAAAAATAACAACAATTGTAAGTAAAATAATAATTAATGCTATTGATTTCTTTTTTTCTACCATCATTCTCATTAGCTTTCTCTTAACATTTCATAAAATTCCGATTTTCTCAATTCTCCAAACTGGAATTTGACGCTCTATTAATGCTATTAAACCCAATCAATAGCATTCTTTACAAGTTTGACAAATGGTTCACAGGTCAGATTTTGGGTAGTGTGTGCAGGAACGATACAGCAGATTTTTCCCTTGCCATAGGTGTGAATCCATACAGCAGGCTGAACGCCGTTCTTTGAAACGGTTTCTGCAAGAATCGTTGTATCAGCATTCGGAATCATTTTCATTACATAATGTTCGTCAAAATCAGGGAATGTGAATTTGCCAATGCCTTCAATAATCGGATGTTCTGCTATCGGTTTTACAGTAAGCGGACATTGTTCGGGATGAGTGATAAAGTTACTTCTTACAACATTTGTGAGGATTGCGTGATTTTCTGTGTAATCAGTAAGTGATGCGTGAAGCATAATCGTTCCCATACCATTCTGAATATCATTCAGAAATTTCTCCGTCCATTTTTCATCACACCAGATTGGAGTAGGAATCTGATCATTTTCAATAGGATCTTTGAAAGACAAAAACAAATCAAACTGCCCCTTGAAATAATCATTTGGATTCTTTGTGAATGTTACTTCATAATCTGCGTTAAACAGATAGTTCATCATAGGCTTGATGGAATCATCGTGATGCCAGTAATCGTGTACCAAAACAAATACTTTTTTACTCATAAGTTATACGTCCTTTCATCACCATTTTATGGCTACATTTTTGTGAATTCTCGTTTTTTAGATGTGCGTTAAATTCCGATTTGTAAAACTGTTGCATTGATTATATCAAAGAATCATGCTTGCAGCAATCTCCTTAAAACGAGAGGCAGGTGTGCCCTCCTGCCCCTCAAAAGGAAGGGAAGGTGAAAAATATATAGTCAACTGCTGTTTCCAGCAGCTATGAATCGTTACTTACCATAGAAGTCATGGTTTACTTCTGCTTTATAGTAATTACTACATGTTACCGGAGCATTATACAGTGTCGTGAGCATATAGCTTCGTATGTTGCGTACCTTTGTAGTATTGTTGCGAAGGCATGTCTTATCATGACTGCGAATTAAATCCAGAGCTTGCTTGCTATCTTCTAACAGTAATGAGAAAAGCATTTCAAAATTTTGCATGGGGACAATCTTCGTTTAATGAAAATATATTAAAAAATATGGAAATACGTCTTCCTGTGGATTCAAATGATAACATCGACTACACATATATTACAACATTCATACAAGCACAAGAAAAATTATCAATTAAGAGTGTTATTGATTGGAAAGATAAAATAATAAATACGTCAAAGAAATGTATATAAAAAATAGGACTTCCTCACTTTTATATCGGGAAGTCCTATTTCTTTAGCGTGTTCTTTTTATTTTAATATAATTTTGCTCCTGCTGGAATATGGTTATCAACCATAAGAAGATGAAGCTCCTCATCCTCTGAATCTTTCAAATTGTTTACTGCTGAAAGTAACATACCGCAAGATTCAATTCCCATCATTGCTCTAGGTGGAAGGTTTGTAATAGCAATCAATGTTTTTCCAACTAATTCTTCTGGTTCATAATATGCATGAATACCAGAAAGGATTGTTCTATCTACACCTGTACCATCATCAAGAGTAAACTGTAAAAGTTTCTTGCTCTTAGGTACTGCTACACATTCCTTAACCTTAACTGCTCTAAAATCTGATTTTGAAAATGTATCAAAGTCAACTGTTTCCTCAAACAATGGCTCAATCTTTACATTTGAGAAATCAATCTTCTCTTCAACGGTCGCAATCTGGTCGCAATTCTCTGTTGAATTACTCTTAGACACCTTATTTTCCTGCTTATCCGAGCCTAAACTCTTCATTGTCGGGAAGAGGAGCACATCACGGATTGCCTGTGAATCAGTCAACAGCATAACCAGACGGTCGATACCATAACCGATACCACCTGTAGGAGGCATACCGATCTCCAGTGCATTTAAGAAATCCTCGTCTGTATGCTCTGCTTCATCATCACCGGCTGCTGCATTTGCATCCTGTGCTGCAAAACGCTCACGCTGATCGATCGGATCGTTTAGCTCGGAGTATGCATTACACATCTCCCATGTGTTTATAAACAGCTCGAAACGCTCAACCTTACTTGGATCAGAAGGTTTCTTCTTGGTCAGTGGGGAGATCTCGATCGGATGATCCATGATAAATGTAGGCTGGATCAGCTTTTCTTCACAGAACTCCTCAAAGAACAGGTTAATGATATCACCCTTCTTATGACGTTCTTCATATGCAATATTGTGTTCATCAGCCAGTTTCTTAGCTGCTGCATCATCTTCTACCTGATCGAAGTCGATTCCGGTATATTTCTTGATCGCATCATTCATGGTCAGACGCTCAAACGGCTTACCGAAATCAATCTCGATTCCATTATAGGAAATCTTTGTGCTTCCGCAAACCTTTTCAGCAAGATAACGGAACATGGACTCTGTCAGTTCCATCATACCTTCATAGTCTGTGTATGCCTGATATAATTCCATCAGCGTAAATTCCGGATTGTGTCTTGTATCAACACCCTCGTTACGGAATACTCGTCCAATCTCGTAAACTCTTTCCAGTCCGCCTACGATCAGACGCTTCAGATATAATTCCAGAGAGATACGAAGTTTTACATCCTCATTTAATGCATTGTAATGTGTCTCAAATGGTCTTGCTGCCGCACCACCTGCATTTGCAACAAGCATAGGAGTCTCAACCTCCATGAAATCACGATCTGCAAGGAAGTTACGGATCTCTTTTAAAATCTGTGAACGCTTGATAAATACTGCCTTGCTCTCCTGATTCATGATAAGGTCTACATATCTCTGACGATATCTGACATCTGTATCTGTTAAGCCATGGAACTTCTCTGGAAGGATCTGTAATGACTTGCTTAAAAGTGTCATTTCTTCTGCATGGATAGAAAGCTCTCCTGTCTTTGTACGGAATGCCCATCCCTTTACACCATAGATATCCCCGATATCGGATTTCTTGAAATCTGCATAAGCTTCTTCACCGATCTGATCTCTTGCAACATACACCTGAATGTTACCCTTCAGATCCTGAATATTACAGAAGGATGCCTTACCCATAACACGCTTGAACATCATACGTCCTGCAATGCTAACATGGATCGGTGATGCATCCATGATTGCTCTTCTCTCGTTATAATCGTTGTTCAGCACTTCCTTCTTCTGTGCATCATCCAGTCCCTCTACGTCCGGCTCCTGTCTGCCTGCAAGAAGCTCTGCCTCATGCGCTGTATATGCTTCTTTTACATCTGTGCTGTGATAAGTCACATCATACTTTGTAATCTCAAATGGATCTTTGCCTGCCGCCTGTAAATCTGCCAGCTTCTCACGACGAACCTGTAACAGCTTATTTACATCCTGTGGCTTAGCCTGATTATTCTGCTTATTCTCTGCCATCTTTGTTTAATCTCTTTCTACTATATTGATTATTCTGTTTATTAGATTGCTCTCTTGATATCTAATATTCTGTATTTGAATTCTCCGTCCGGTGCTTCTACTATTACTTCTTCACCAACGCGCGCACCCTTTAATGCCATACCAACCGGTGATTCATCAGAAATCTTATTCTTCATGATATCTGCTTCTGTTGAACCAACGATGTGGAATACAACTTCCTCGTCAAATTCATAATCATATACTGTTACGGTACGGCCGATACCGACAACCTCTGTATCAACCTCATCTTCGTCAACGACCTCTACATTTTTCAGGATAGCCTCTAACTGCTCGATTCTTGCTTCGATATCACGCTGCTCGTCCTTTGCCGCATCATACTCAGCATTCTCAGATAAGTCTCCCTGCTCTCTTGCTTCCTTGATCTTGGCAGCAATCTCTCTACGTTTATTTACTTTCAGATCCTGAAGTTCTTCTTCAATTTTTTTAAGTCCTGTATAGGTAACTACCTGTTTCTTTTCAGCCATCGCCGACTACCTCCTAAACAATATCTGTGTTTTCCGTTAAGTTCTCACAAGTATCCTACATTATATTCCAGTTTCCCTGTAATGTCAAACCTGTATACAGAAAAAAAGAAGCCTTAAAGCTAAGACTTCTTTTTCTTCTATCAATGCAGTTGATGGGACTTGAACCCACACCCACGTAAGTGGACATGAACCTGAATCATGCGCGTATGCCAATTCCGCCACAACTGCATGAAAACGTGCTTTATCTCACGCACTCGTTTAATATAGCACGTCATCTGCTTCTTGTCAAAACAAATTTTGTAAAAACGTTAATTTTTTTATTCTGCCTCTGAAGCTGACTCTGTTGTTGACTCTGTGCTCTCTGCTTCAGTGGAACCATCTTCCGATGCATCTTCTGAACTTGCTTCTGTTGAATCTACCTGAACAGCTGTACCCATCAGATAATCAAGAACCTTTTCCTCTGTTGCATAGAATTTCAGATCGCTCGCTGAATATTTGGAGTTAATCGTATCCTCGTCTACTTCATTATCATCCATCAACTTCTGCTTATATGCATCAGTCTCTTTATCATTTGCGACCAGATCTTTTTCTAACGCGATCGAGCTGACAACGATCTTCTCCTGCATTACAGATTCAACTGTGCTCTGAAGATAGGAAACAAATGAGGCCTCGTCTGTGTATCCATAAAAATACTGTAGGAATGTCTGTACACCGATTCCATACTGAGAGGCACTGGATTCGATATTATCCATAACACTCTTTACATATGCATCAATCTCGCCTTCCGGATATTTGGTAAACGTTGTTTTCTCTTTAATTGCTTTTAACACATTAGCTCGGTCAGTATTGTCTGCCGATTTATCTGTATCCTTCTGAAGCTCATCCGTCAGATACTTGGTATAATCCTCTGTCGTTGTATATTTACCATCCGTAGCCGACTTCACAAGGTCATCTGTATATTCCGGTGTTGTCGTTATCTTGATATAATTGATCGTTACATCAAATTTTGCTTCCATACCGGCAACCGTTGTATCTGAATAATCGTCCGGATATGTGATTGTGAATGCCTTCTGTACACCGGGCTTTAATCCGATCATCTGCTCATCAAGTCCGGGTGCTAACGCATCCTTACCCATAACAATACTGGTTCCGGCTTCGTCATCGTTCTTTGCCTTTTCCTCGCCGTTGATGGTTTCAACGTAGTTGATATTAACATCGTCACCATCCTTGATCACGCTGTCATAATCCTTTGTTTCTACATTATTATCTGTACAAAATGAATTAATCTTCTCGTCAATCTGATCCTGTGTTACTTCTCTGGACGTTGGTACATACTCGATACCATCATAATCCTTTACTTCTGCACATTTTGCATACTGTCTGAATTCACTCTTTGTGCTTCCGCATCCGCTAAGCACCCCCATGCCGACAACCGCAGTCAGACACAGAGCCATTACCTTCTTCATTTTCATAATATAATCTTTCTCCTCAGAACTTCATCTTATTAATTCTTTATTTACAGAACTCTGTTTCGACATCTGCTCTAGTTTGCTTCTGTTATTGCTTCTGTTGTAGTTTCTTCTTCGGAACTCGTTGCTTCTGTCGCTGCTTCTGTCGTTGTCTCTGTCTTCTTACCATTATCAAGAAGGAAAGTCATAACCTTGTCAGCCAGTGTATAATACATCAGATCCTGAGATGAATACTGTTCCTTTACAGAATCCTCTGTTACGTCATTCTCCTCCGCGAGTTTCTTGATATAGGCTGTTTCATCATCCGAATCAATTGTAATATTTTCTGCCTTTGCAACCGCGCATACTACCTTTTTTTCTTTTACGGATTCCTGACAGATCTGATTCACATATTCTTTGAATGAATCTTCATCCTCATAACCGTAATAATATTGGATAAACGTTGCATAATCAATGCCATAATTACTTGCCTGCGATTTCAACTGTGTAATGATCTCATCTGCCAGACTACTTACCTCTTCTGCCGGAATATTCTCAATTGTTGCCTTATTGATAACATTTGTCATAACAACATTCTGTGCCGATGTAAGTGCAGTTGCTTCATTACTTGCTTTCAGCTCACTTCTGATGGATTCCTCATACTCGGCTGTTGTCTTATAAGAAGTATTCGCAGCTACCAGCGCATCATTATACTCTGCTTCCACAGGAATCTTGATATAGTTCAATGTAGTCTTGAATACAGCAGCTTTGCCATCCATATCATTGCCATATCCGTCCGGGAAGGTTACATTTACATCAAATGTATCTCCTGCCTTATGTCCCACGATCTGATCTTCAAATGTGTCGATGAGGGATTTTGATCCAAGTGTTACATCATATCCTGAACCGTTCGTATTACCACCATCAAATTCTACACCATCTACAGTACCTACAAAATCAATATTTACTGTATCTCCTGATTTTGCTGCACTTGTTTTATCCTCATTATATGTCGCACAGGATTCAACAAAATCATCTATCTTCTTCTGTACATCATCCTCAGTTACTTCTGCAGGAGCATACTCATATTCAATGCCCTTATACTCTCCCAGAGTTACTCCCTCCGCATACTTGGCAATATATTCATCAATTGTCAGATCAGCTTCTGTACTGTCCTCTGTTGCATCCGTCTGTGTCGCTTTATCCAAATTACCGGTCACATCTTTACCCTTATCTCCACAACCTGCAACCATGGATACTGTCATTGCCATTGCAAGAGCAACCGCAAATCCCTTTTTTAATTTTCTCATTGTACTTACCTCTATATTATTATAAAATTAGGTATCACCTATCATAGCTTTATATCACACTTTCTATTAAAAATAAAGCTATTTTACGCAATTCATAGAAATGTCACAAACTATATAACATTATCGTTATATCTTCAATTGTTTGCAATACTTCGACAGTATCCGGTCCTCCGAATACAATTTCCGACAATTTCACATATTATCAAGCACCGCTCGAACGTTAAATCACATTTTCCCATGCAACACAATATCTAGTATTGTTTCTTTATTTTTTTCTCAATATTTTGTACCATTTGATATAGACAAACCAGAATGGTGATGCTATAATGTGTAACTGTCGGGGACATAGAGTTACAAAATATTCAAAACGATTTTTTAGTCTCACAGATTTTAAATCGTTCATTTTTTTGTCTTTTTTTCGCGCACGACGCAATATGTTGGGGGTCGAGCAAATATTGCACTCAATATCTAGATAACCATTTTAGGAGGAGAATAGAAAAATGCAGGTAATCAAAAGAGACGGAAGAGCCGTATCCTATGATCGCAGCAAGATTATCGTTGCCATTCAGAAGGCAAATGCCGAAGTTGAAGACTGCGAAAAAATTTCTGAAGAAAAAATCGAAGAGATCATAGACGGCATCGAAGCAAAAAACAGAAAACGAATGCTGGTTGAAGATATTCAGGATATCATTGAACAAAAGCTCATGGCAGAGGGGAAGTTTGTTCTTGCCAAGACTTACATTATATATAGATACAGCCGTGAACTGATTCGTAAGGCAAACACAACTGATGATTCGATCCTCAGTCTGATCAAGAACAGAAACAAAGATGTTATGGAAGAAAATTCGAATAAAAACGCAACAGTTGCATCTACCCAGCGTGATCTGATCGCAGGCGAGGTTTCAAAAGATCTTACAAAGAGGCTCCTGCTTCCGGAAAAGATCTCAAAAGCCCATGAAGAAGGTGCGATTCATTTTCATGATGCAGATTATTTCTTACAGCCTATCTTCAACTGCTGTCTGATCAACATCGGAGATATGCTCGACAACGGCACTGTCATGAACGGCAAATTGATCGAGAGCCCTAAGAGCTTTCAGGTTGCATGTACGATTATGACACAGATCATTGCAGCCGTTGCCTCCAGCCAGTATGGTGGTCAGTCCGTTGATATCCGTCACCTTGGAAAATATCTGCGCAAGAGCTACAACAAATATAAAGCATTATATCAGGAAGAATTCGGAGACAGATTGGATGCTGATACATTAGAGGAACTGGTAAAAGAAAGGCTGAACGATGAACTTCGTTCCGGTGTTCAGACAATCCAGTACCAGATCAACACCTTAATGACTACAAATGGGCAGTCTCCATTTGTAACCTTATTCCTGAATCTTGATCCAAATGATGAATATATCGAAGAAAATGCCATGATCGTAGAAGAAATCCTCCGTCAGCGTTTAGAGGGTATCAAGAACGAAGTTGGTGTCTATGTGACACCGGCATTTCCAAAGCTGATCTACGTTCTGGATGAACACAACTGCTTAAAGGGTGGCAAATATGATTATATCACTCGTCTTGCCATTAAGTGTTCTGCAAAAAGAATGTATCCTGATTACATCTCCGCCAAAAAGATGCGTGAGAACTATGAAGGAAATGTATTCTCATGTATGGGTTGTCGTTCTTTCCTTTCTCCTTGGAAGGATGAAAATGGCAACTACAAATGGGAAGGTCGTTTCAATCAGGGAGTTGTCAGCCTGAATCTTCCACAGATCGGAATTCTGGCAAAAGGTGATGAGGATAAATTCTGGTCACTCTTAGACGAAAGACTCCAGTTATGTTATGACGCTTTGATGTGCCGCCACAGAGCTCTGGAGGGTATCACATCCGATGTCAGTCCTATCCACTGGCAATATGGTGCAATTGCACGACTAAAGAAGGGTGAGGTTATCGATCCATTGCTTCACAACGGCTACTCTACTCTGTCGCTTGGATACATCGGATTGTATGAAACTTCTATCCTGATGAAGGGTGTCAGCCATACAGATCCTGTCGGTGAAGAATTTGCTTTAAAGGTTATGAATAGAATGCGTGCAGCCTGTGATAAATGGAAGGCTGATACCGGACTTGGTTTCGGATTATACGGAACACCTGCCGAAAGCTTATGTTACAGATTTGCCCGTATTGATAAAGAGCGTTTCGGTACGATCAAGGATGTTACAGATAAGGGCTACTACACGAACTCTTACCATGTTGATGTACGTGAGAAGATCGATGCATTCAGCAAGTTCAGATTTGAGAGTCAGTTCCAGACGATCTCATCCGGTGGTGCAATCTCCTATGTCGAGATACCAAATATGCGCAACAATCTGGATGCACTTGCAGAAGTGGTTCGTTACATTTATGAGAACATCCAGTATGCTGAATTCAATACAAAGTCTGACTACTGCCATGTATGTGGCTATGATGGTGAGATTATCATTAATTCAGACGGCGAATGGGAATGTCCTCAGTGTGGTAACAAAGACCATGCAAAAATGAACGTTACAAGAAGAACCTGTGGTTATCTCGGTGAGAACTTCTGGAACGTCGGCAAAACAAAAGAAATGGCTTCCAGAGTATTACACCTGTAGGATTCAGGTCTGATGCATGTGGTTCAGCCATACCACAGATAAAGACATATACCACATACGATCAGAATATACCGGAATTTTTATAAAAACACTTGCTATATTGAAAAAATTGGTTTATATTAAAGCTATGCATAAAGTATTTACTTGTATGAACAGTTTACATCCGATTTTTAACTAAGTGCATTAATAATTTCAATTTGTATGGTCTGCATGTCGTAGAGGGCAATGCGGGCCATACTTTTTGTATGGGAGAAATAATAATTATGAATTATATGGATATCAAACGGTGTGATATCGCAAACGGAACCGGAGTTCGAACCTCTCTGTTCGTATCCGGCTGCACACACCACTGTAAAGGTTGTTTTAATCAGGATACCTGGGATTTCAACGCAGGTAAGCCTTTTACGCAAAAAGAGATCGATACGATCATTGAACTCTGTAAGCCGGATCATATTGTAGGTCTTACTTTGCTTGGTGGCGAGCCATTGGAATTCGTCAACCAGCAGGGTCTGCTTCCACTTCTGGAACAGTTCAAATCTACTTACCCGGATAAAACGATCTGGTGCTATACCGGCTACGATTTTGAAAAAGACGTTCTGGACAAGATGTATTATCAGTGGGATTTCACTCACAAATTCCTGTCCTATCTGGATGTTTTAGTCGATGGTGAATTTGTTGAAGAGAAAAAAGTTCTGGATCTGCGATTCAGAGGTTCCACAAATCAGCGAATA
>OLNP01002774.1_pt1 | contig 12300 bp, 6 predicted proteins | sample 1671951 | NCBI WGS metagenome assembly OLNP01 (sample SAMEA3136629, study PRJEB25190) | human gut metagenome | biome: human gut; feature: human-associated habitat; material: faeces | place: Austria | collected 2013
CTATGACCCTCTGCTTGTAAGGCAGATGCTCTCCCAGCTGAGCTATGATCCCATATATTTTGTCGTCTCTCTCGAACCGACTTCGTTAGTATAGCATTGGTTTCGTGGAAAGTCAACACCTTTTTTCAAATTTTTTAAATAATTTCTACAATTGATATTTAATTTATTAACTGGGTTGACCTCTCGGTCCTTGAAGGACGCAGTATAAGGCACTTAATTCTTCAGGCATCCGATACCCACGGAATAAAAGTCGGGTATCCTTTCCAGTGAATATGGAGAAGGTGTTGGTAATACTTAAGGGGCAAAATTCTGCGTTAGGTATTCAAAATTTGACTGTTTGAGGCGTATGCCGAGTTCCAAATTTTGAATGCCTGCTTTTAGCAGAATTTTGCCCCTTTAGTATTACCCGCCGACGGAACCTGAACAGGAAAGGATTCCTAACTTTTATTTCGGTCCGAGTAGCCATCGCCTGATAAATTAAATACCAATTCTATACGATTCCCTGAGCTGTCATAGCATCTACAACTTTTTCAAATCCTGCAATGTTAGCTCCGGCAACATAGTTACCTTCCATTCCGTAACGTTTTGCAGCATCGTCCATGTTGTGGCAGATGTTTACCATGATGTTCTTCAGTTTTGCATCTACTTCTTCGAATGTCCAGCTAAGTCTCTCGCTGTTCTGTGACATTTCAAGTGCAGATGTAGCAACACCACCAGCGTTTGCAGCTTTACCAGGTGCAAAGATCACACCATTCTCCTGCAGATACTGTGTTGCTTCTAATGTAGTAGGCATGTTAGCACCTTCGCATACAGCTACGCATCCGTTAGCAACTAACTGTTTTGCATCTTCAAGGTGAAGTTCATTCTGTGTAGCACATGGAAGAGCAAGGTCAACCTTAACAGACCATACACCGCGTCCTTCATGATATTCTGAATTAGGACGGTAGTTCTTGTACTCTGTCAGTCTTGCACGTTTTACTTCTTTGATTTCTTTTAATGCTGCAACGTCGATTCCGTCCGGATCATATACCCATCCTGTAGAATCACTTGCTGTTACAACTTTAGCTCCAAGCTGCTGAGCTTTCTGGATTGCATAGATTGCAACGTTACCAGCTCCGGAAACTGCAACTGTCATTCCCTTGATGTCTTTTCCGTTGATCTTTAATAATTCTTCTGTTAAGTAGAGAAGTCCATATCCTGTAGCTTCTGTTCTTGCTAAAGATCCGCCGTAGCTTAATCCTTTTCCTGTCAGAACACCTTCATACAGGCCTCTGATTCTCTTGTACTGACCGAACATGTAACCAATCTCTCTTGCACCTGTTCCGATGTCTCCTGCAGGAACATCTGTGTCAGCTCCGATATATTTGCAAAGTTCTGTCATAAAGCTCTGGCAGAATGCCATTACTTCTCTGTCTGATTTTCCCTTAGGATCGAAGTCAGAACCACCTTTACCTCCACCGATTGGAAGTCCTGTCAGTGAGTTCTTGAAGATCTGCTCAAATCCAAGGAATTTGATGATACCAAGGTTTACAGATGGGTGCAGACGTAATCCTCCTTTGTATGGTCCGATTGCGCTGTTAAACTGTACACGGTATCCTGTATTAACCTGAACCTGTCCTTTATCGTCTACCCATGGAACACGGAATTTGATCTGTCTTTCAGGTTCAACAAGTCTTTCAAGAAGAGCGTCTTTTCTGAATTTCTCCTCGTTAGCCTCTACAACAACTCTTAATGACTCTAATACCTCTTTTACTGCCTGGTGGAATTCTGGCTCTGCAGGATTCTTAGCTACTACTTTCTCCAGTACTTCATCAACATATGACATAGCTTTCTACCTCCTAAAATAATATACGTATCCTTTTCAAAAGCGTCCCTGTCCAACAATTTGTCCAAATACTGCGATCCAGCCGCCGGCTGTTTTTTCTACACGCTTTGGAATAAAAAAAGCAGATGACTTACGCCATCTGTTTTTCCCTGACGCCTTTGTCCTTTACTATTGTAAAGCAAACAAGTGTATCTGGCAAGATATTTTTTACAGTTTTTATTATTTTTTGCAACTTTTTACAAAACCCTTGCAGATTTTGCAAGGGTTTTGTGCTTTTTCTCATGTTATATTCATTTTTATGAAACAGATTGCGCTCTAAATTGCATTTATTATAATGCAAGGATGCTAATTTTCATCTCATTACCGGAAGTCTCAGACACCTGAACATTCATTATTTGAAGTATTTTACTCCTGATTCGAAGATCTTCATATCCTGTTCTCCGTAAATGTTCATTGCCACACTTCTGTTTCTTCTTTCTGAATGCGCCATCTTACCAAGTACACGTCCGTCTGGGCTTGTAATACCTTCGATCGCACAGTAAGAACCGTTGACATTCCATTCTTCGTTCATTGTGATATTTCCTTCCGGATCACAGTACTGTGTTGCAACCTGGCCATTTGCGAATAACTTGTCCAGCCATTCTTTATTTGCAACAAATCTTCCTTCACCATGAGATGCAGGGTTGGTGTATACTCCGCCAAGTTCTGCTTCTCTGAGCCATGGAGATTTGTTCGTTACTACTTTTGTATAGACCATCTTGGAGATATGGCGGCCGATCGTGTTGTATGTAAGTGTCGGTGAATCCGGCTGCTGTCCTGTAATCTCTCCGCTTGGTACCAGACCAAGCTTGATCAGAGCCTGGAATCCGTTACAGATACCAAGTGCCAGTCCGTCACGCTCATTCAATAATTTTTCTACCGCTTCTTTCATCTTCGCATTCTTAAATGCTGTTGCGAAGAATTTTGCTGATCCGTCCGGTTCGTCACCTGCACTGAATCCACCTGGGAACATGATGATCTGTGACTGTTCGATCGCTTTTTCAAATACTTCTACAGAATCAACGATATCAGATGCACTCATATTTCTGAATACTTTTGTGATCACCTTTGCTCCTGCTCTTTCGAATGCTTTCGCACTGTCATATTCACAGTTTGTTCCAGGCATTACCGGGATAAATACGGTCGGCTGAGCGATCTTGTGGTCACAGATATAAATATCAGATGTATCATATAATCCTGTCTCCACCTTCGCATCCTGTCCTTCCGCTCCGGAATTGGTCGGGAATACTTTTTCCAGTGTTTCTTCCCATGCAGATACTGCTTCGTCTAACGCAATCTTCACATCGTTATATTCAATAGCTGCGCTGTCTGTTACTTCACCAATTACAGTATAAGTAATTCCAAGTTCAGATACCTTATCAGCCGGTACTTCTGCGATGATATCTCCGAATGCCGGTGCAAATAAATCTCTTGCGTCTACATCGTGCTCGATCTTCACACCCATGCCGTTACCGAATGCCATCTTGCTGACTGCTGCCGCAATACCATGTCTGTCCAGTGCATAAGCTGCTACGATCTTACCGCTGTGGATATCTTCTGTAAATTTACCGTACTGATCCATAACTTTCTCGTATACAGGAATGTCGTAATTATCTGTCTCAATACGAAGCCATACCAGTTTATCTCCGGCTTTCTTAAGTTCCGGTGTGATAATGTCTTTCTCTTTTGCAATGTCCACTGCGAAAGATACCAGTGTCGGTGGTACATCGATGTCTTCGAATGTTCCTGACATACTGTCCTTTCCACCAATGGATGGAAGTCCGTATCCAAGCTGTGCACTGTAAGCTCCGAGAAGAGCTGCGAACGGCTGACTCCATCTGTGTGGATCTTCTGTCATACGACGGAAATATTCCTGGAATGTGAAACGGATCTTGCTGTAATCGCCACCTGCTGCAACAATCTTTGCGATAGACTCTGTCACTGCATAGATTGCTCCGTGATATGGGCTCCATGTTGACAGATATGGATCAAATCCGTAACTCATCATACTTACGGTATCGCAGTCTCCTGTTAATACCGGAAGCTTGGCAACCATTGCCTGCGTCTCTGTCTTCTGATATTTTCCACCATGCGGCATGAATACAGAAGCTGCTCCGATGGATCCGTCGAACATTTCTACCAGACCTTTCTGTGAGCATACATTCAGGTCTTTTAACATATCAAGCCATTTTTCTCTTACGTCTTTTACTTCTTCTCTTACGAGGATGCTGTCTTTTCTGTTCGGGATATCAACCGCTACGGTTGTCTCCTGGTGTGCTCCGTTGGTATCAAGGAATGCACGTGAAAGATTTACGATCTCTTTTCCTCTCCATGAAAGGACCAGTCTTGGATCTTCTGTTACGACAGCCACCTTTGTTGCTTCCAGGTTCTCTTCGGATGCATATTTCATAAATTCATCTACATCTTTTGGATCTACAACAACTGCCATACGTTCCTGTGATTCAGAGATTGCGATCTCTGTTCCGTCAAGGCCGGCATATTTCTTAGGTACTTTATCAAGGTCGATCTGAAGTCCGTCTGCAAGTTCTCCGATAGCAACAGATACTCCGCCTGCTCCGAAGTCGTTACATTTTTTGATCAGCTTGCTGACTTCTTCTCTTCTGAATAATCTCTGGATCTTTCTTTCTGTAGGTGCATTACCTTTCTGTACTTCTGCTCCACAGGTCTCGATAGACTCTTCTGTATGTACTTTGGAAGATCCAGTTGCTCCACCGCATCCGTCACGTCCGGTACGTCCGCCGAGAAGGATAATGATATCTCCCGGATCCGAAGTTTCTCTGATGACTGCACGTCTTGGTGCTGCCCCGAGTACTGCTCCGATCTCCATACGTTTTGCAACATAATTCGGATGATAGATCTCTTTTACTGCTCCGGTTGCCAGTCCGATCTGGTTACCATAAGAGCTGTATCCGTGTGCTGCTTCTCTAACCAGTTTCTTCTGTGGAAGCTTTCCTTTTAATGTATCTTTTACAGATACGGTTGGATCAGCGGCTCCTGTAACACGCATTGCCTGGTATACATATGTACGTCCTGACAGTGGGTCACGGATGGCTCCTCCGAGGCAGGTAGCAGCTCCACCGAATGGCTCGATCTCTGTCGGATGGTTATGTGTCTCGTTCTTGAAGTTCACAAGCCACTCTTCTTCCACACCGTCTACTTCGATCGGCACAACGATACTGCATGCATTGATCTCATCGGATTCTTCCTGATCCTGTAATTTTCCTTCACGTTTTAATTTTCTCATTGCCATCAGTGCAAGATCCATCAGGCAGACAAATTTGTCTTCTCTTCCTTTGAAGATCTCGCTGTGATCAGCGATGTATTGTTTGTAAGTCTCTTCCATCGGCTCTCTGTAATCGCCGTCGCCGAATGAAACGTCTGTAAGTTCTGTCGAGAATGTTGTATGACGGCAGTGATCTGACCAGTATGTATCCAGAACGCGGATCTCTGTCATGGAAGGATCTCTGTCTTCTTCTGATTTAAAATAATTCTGGATATGCTGGAAGTCCTTGAATGTCATGGCAAGTCCGAGAGAATCATATAATTCTTTTAACTTGCTTTCTTCCATATCTTTGAATCCGTCAAAGATTTTTACATCTGCCGGCTCATCAAATACGGTAACTAATGTCTCCGGCTTTTCGCCCTGTGCTTCTCTGGAATCTACAGGGTTGATGCAGTGTTCTTTGATTGCTTCAAATTCTTCATCTGATAAGCTGCCTTCTCCTCCATGGATCACATAAGTTGTCGCGGTACGGATGACCGGCTGCTCGTCTTCTTTGATGAACTGAATACACTGAACAGCGGAATCCGCTCTCTGGTCAAACTGTCCCGGAAGGAATTCTACAGAAAAGATTCTGCTTCCTTCTTCTGCCGGAAATTCTTCTTTATATAATGTATCTACAGGTGGTTCAGAAAAGATGCCATTACATGCTTTCTCAAATGTCTCATCGGATACATTTTCCACATCGTAGCGAATCAGTACACGAACACTGTCCACGTCTTTGATTCCAAGATAGCTACGGATCTCAGTCTTAAGCTCCTTGGCCTGTACATCAAATCCTGATTTTTTCTCCACGTACACTCTTTTTACATTGCTCATAAGTAATCCTCCATAAATGAATTTTTACACATTTTCTATTGTTAGTATAACACAACAATCATTATTTAATACAATTAATATATTTAAACACTTTTATAATCTGTACTTATTAATCCTTTATCATTTTCATTCCCGTCAATCCATTTTTACAGATTTACGATTCCTCTGGCTTTTTATAATATTTTTTAATAACGAACAATACGATCCATATCACTACCAGCACCGCTCCAAATACCTCACTGATACGGATCACCATATCAGAAAAGAATCCTTCCGGCAGCATCCGGATCATATAATCAGTCTCCGGATTGAATATCCATAGATTATTGGTAAAAAACAGTTTATGAAAAATCGTAAAACACGTCGTAAAATCTATACTGAAAGCAATGCCAAGCAGTACACCTATGACCAGCCATACACCAAGTGCGATCGAATATGCTCTGCAAAAAAGTCTCTTCCAGTCTTTTTCCCGCTTTTTAAACATCGTCAGTATGGCTGCAGCTACAATCAGGCAAACTCCCCCGACCTTAATACCTCCCAGGAACAGATTCCTGACATCTCGCATATGCAGCCGGTCTCTTTCATTGAAGAAATCCTGCTCTTTTCCTTCCACCGTTGTTACAACTGACAGCTTCTCTTCTTTTCCGATCAGATAGTTCATCATATGTTCTGTCACGTACATGACATGGTCGATGTTCATATCCAGATCTTCTGTCACTTCATATTTCTGGTATTCTTTTTTGTAAAATCTATAATGACTGTCTCCATATACTGCCGCCCAGATACTGAATGCAAGTGCTGCGATCACTGCACACATCATGGCCACAACCGATATGAGCGTTGTTAATTTCTTCAAGTTTTTTTCCTCCTGTTCTTCATTATTATAACACTTCTATTGTAAATACGGTTGTAATTTTCTTTCATTTCACTTATAATACAGTTAAGATTCATTAGGAGGACTTATCATGGATATTAACTATGAGTTATATAAAGTATTTTACTATGTAGCTTCCACCTTAAGCTTCTCGGAAGCTTCCAAGCAGTTGTTTATCTCGCAGTCGGCTGTCAGCCAGTCGATCAAGGCATTGGAGAAAAAGCTGGATCAGACCTTATTCATCCGAAGCACCAAGAAAGTACGTCTTACTACCGAAGGAGAGATTCTTCTGCGCCATATCGAACCGGCGATCAGCCTGATCAAGCGTGGAGAAAGCCAGCTTCTCGATGTCGGCGTACGCGGAGGACAGCTTCACATCGGAGCCAGTGATACGATCTGCCGTTATTTCCTGGTGCCTTATCTGGAACGCTTCCACCGGGAATTTCCGGGAGCGCATATCAAGGTTACGAATGCGACATCGATCCGCTGCGTAGAACTCCTGGAGACCGGACAGGTGGATCTGATCGTTGTCAATTCACCGAATTCCTATCTCGGAAATGTTCCGAATGTGAAAAAGATCAAAGATTTCCAGGATGTGTTCATTGCCAATGAAGCATTTAAAGAATTAAAAGGAAAGAAGGTTTCTTTCAAAGAACTTCTGGACTACCCGATCCTTATGCTGGACAGAAAGAGTACAACCAGTGAATATCTGCACAACCTGTTTCTTCAGAATCAGCTGGATCTGGTTCCGGAGATCGAACTCAGCAGTAATGACCTTCTGATCGACCTTGCCCGCATCGGACTTGGAATCGCATTTATTCCGGATTTCTGTCTTTCCCAGACAGCCGATTCGGATTCTCTGTTTATTGTTGAGACGAAGGAATCGCTTCCGGAACGCGAACTTGTCATTGCGCATAACGAGAAGGTTCCGGTATCCAAAGCCGCACAGGAGTTTTTATCTTATTTTTAATATGTTTACAAACTCTTTTTCCTGCCAAAGTATCCCTGGAGAACTACCGGTGTCTGCTACTTTTATTTACTTTCACATAAAATACCATGTGGCATATGTCCCTCATGGTATTTTTTTCTATCATATTGTTCTATAATATATTTTTCTATAAATAATATTTTTCTGATTCTGCTTACCTCTTATCCATCTGTTCTTCCTTCCAGAACCCTGCTATCTTTTCTTCGATATTTTCACTGTTACAGATCTGGAAATCATTCCACTCCCTCGGAAACACCTCCTGGCACCGCCGGTCCATAAAACGTTCATCCAAAAGTGCAATCACCCCTCTGTCCTGATCAGTCCGGATGACTCGTCCTGCCGACTGTAGCACCTTATTCATGCCCGGATACAAATAAGCATAATCGAATCCATTCAGATTCTTCCGGTCAAAATAATACTTTAAAAGTTCCCGTTCCAGACACACCTGCGGAAGTCCTGTCCCGATGATCATTGCCCCGATCAGTTTATCTTCCGTCAGATCAATTCCTTCTGAAAAAATACCACCCATCACACAGAAGCCGATCAGGCTGTGTGCTCTTTCCTGTTCGAATTTTTTCAGGAATTCTTCCCGTTCCTGCTCCGTCATATATTGGGACTGTACTGCAACTTCAATCTGTTCCTGCGGCAGTTCCATGAATGCTTCCCACACTTCTTCCAGAAATCGGTAAGACGGGAAAAAGGCAAGATAATTTCCTGTTCTTCCTTTTATCACACGCATCATATATTCTGCATACTTACGGTACATCTCCGGTCCGCGTCTGGTATACTTCGTGCTGACATCATTTCCCAGAAGCAGTAATCTTTTGCTTTGTTCAAATGGAGATTCTGCATAGATCGCATAATCATCCTTTGCCGCAGATAACAGTTTCTTATAATAATTAATTGGAAGAAATGTTGCCGAAAATAATATCGTACTATTTCCTTTTCCCATATATTCCTGCAGGCATCCCGCCGGATTGACACAGAACAGATGCAGGTAAAACTTTCCTTCTTCACTTAGTTCTGAATAAATCAGATAATTTTCATCCAGCCGGTCATGAATATATATGAAATTACGGATACCAAAGTAAAACTCCAGTACCCCTTTCCGTATTACTTCATCTTTACAATCTTCTATAAACTCTTCCAGCTTTGTCATCAAAGACAATAGCTTAATATACACATGTGACACACTATTCAGTATCTGGCAGCCGTCACATTCTCTTTTTAACTCCAGAAGCTGCTTATTGCAGCTCTCCAACGCCGAGACAAGTTTCGGTTCTCCGTATTTTACCAGCTTTTTGATTTTCAGAAAATCTTCCTTGCAAATACTGGTGCTGTACATGGTTCTCCCACGTTCGACCAGATTGTGTGCCTCATCGATCAGAAACAGATATTCTCCTTTGACACCGTCTCCGAAAAAGCGTTTCAGATGTGCATTCGGATCAAAGACGTAATTATAATCACATATAACCGCATCTACCCACTGCGATACATCCAGTGCCATTTCAAACGGACACACATTCCATTTCCTTGCCTGTTCTTCCAGCACTTCCCGGCTCATCTCATCTGTCGATGTGAGCAGTTCATAAACAGCAGCATTTACACGGTCAAAATGTCCTTTGGCATATGGACATGCATCCGGATTACAGATAGTTTCCTCACAGAAACAGATCTTTTCTTTTGCCGTCAATGTGATGACTTTCATCTTCAGATCCTGCTTCCTCAGGATCTCGAATGCCTGACTTGCCACCGTTCTGGTGATCGTCTTCGCCGTCAGATAAAAGATCTTTTCTCCCAGTTCTTCCCCGACTGCTTTCACCGCCGGAAATACGGCCGCCATTGTCTTGCCGACTCCGGTCGGTGCCTGGATAAATAATTTCTTTTTTCTCAAAATTGTCCTGTATACCGACGCAACCAGTTTCTTCTGTCCGTCTCTATATTCGAATGGGAATTCCACTGTTTTGATTGAAGCATTTCTCTTGGCTCTCCATTCCATCTGGTATCTTGCCCATTTTTCATATTCTGATACAAGTTCTTCGAACCATTTCTTAAGTTCTGCCCGGGTATATACCTCCTGGAATCTCCGGATTTCTTCGGTATCTAAATTACAATACGTCATCTGTACTCCGATTTCTTCCAGATTTTTCTGTTCTGCATAAATATAGGCATAGCATTTTGCCTGAGCCAGATGTAAAAGCTGCGGTTCTTTCAGACGTTTCAAATCCTTAAATACTCCTTTGATCTCGTCGATCACCACACGCTTCGGAAGTTCTATGATCCCGTCCGCTCTTCCTTCTACACTCAGGATAAATCCATCGCACGCTATCTGATACTTTAACTGGACCTCTGCACGGTACTCTGCCCCCTGCTGTCTCTGGATTTTCCGGTGTATCCGGCCGCCCTGCTGCATAGCCTCCTTATCTGCCCCGCCGGTCCGGTTGTCAATGTCTCCATGTCTCAATATAAATTCCACCAGATTCCGCACTGAAATGCGGATACATGGTTGTTCCAGATTCATGATCTGCTCTCCCCCAATCGTTCTTCATACATCGGTCGAACCGCTCCCGTCATCCCTGCGATCACATCGATCACCGTCATGATATCTCCGCTCCGGTTCTTCTGATAAGCATGGTAGCTTCCCTGAATGCAAAAACTCAACATCACGTTCATCGCCGTATCTTCTTCAAACTCCGGATATTTTTCAAAAATCATCTGCTTGATACTCCGCTCAATACTGTCCGCGAAATGATTTGCCTGACTACCGGAAAATAATATTGCCGTCAGAGAATTCTGAGATATATAGGCCATCAGAAGTTCCCTTGCGAATTCTGCCGGATGCTCCAGAAGATATTCCGGATGCTGAATACTGTTCGCAATCGACTGTACCACTTCTTCTTCCATCGCATCTGACAGATCGTAGATATCTTTATAATGTGCATAAAAGGTAGACTTATTGATCCTTGCACTTTCACATAATTCTTTTACTGTTATCTTTTCCAGATGTTTTCTGGAACGCAGTTCGATAAATGCATTCTTGATTCCCCGCTCTGTTTTCTCAATCCTAAGATCCATTTCATTTTCTCACTTTCCCGACACTTTTTCCCATTCGTCGGTTATCCACCCATTCGTCGGTTTTGTCGGTGGATACCTTCTCGCATTTCTCTTATAATATGATTATAGATCAAAAAAGCAACTACTGTCCATTATCTTTTCGGCAGTTAATTATTTACGTTGCATTTTTACGGAGGTTAATATGGATTTTTACGGATTTTACACAGGAAAAATATTCGACGCCTATGAATTTCTCGGCGCACACCCGGACAAAGACGGAACCACATTCCGTACCTTTGCACCTGCTGCATCACGCATTACAGTCATTGGGGAATTTAACGACTGGCAGGAATGGGAACTTAATAAAACTTATGACGGAAATTTCTGGGAATGTTATGCCAAAGGTGCAAAGCCGGGCATGATGTACAAGTACCGCATCTACAGACAGGACGGAAACTGCGTAGAGCACTGCGATCCTTACGGCTTCGGCATGGAACTCCGTCCGAACTTCGCGTCTATCATCCGCGACCTGTCCCATTACAAATTCAAAGACAGCAAATGGATGCAGAAGCGTTCAGTATGCAAGGACAAACCACTCAATATCTACGAACTGCATTTCGGCTCATTTAAGAAGCCTTCTGAAAAAGCAGACGACTGGTACACTTATGTAGAAATGATCGACATCCTGATCCCTTATCTTAAGGAAAATGATTATAACTATATCGAGATCATGCCGCTCAGCGAACACCCGTGTGACGAATCCTGGGGATATCAGAATACTGGATTCTTCAGCCCGACATCACGCTATGGAACTGCCGAAGAACTGATGAAATTCATCGATGCCTGCCACAAGAACGACATCGGTGTGATCATGGATTTCGTGCCGGTACATTTTGCCGTTGATCATTATGCACTGGCCGATTATGACGGAACTTCACTTTATGAATATCCACATCAGGATGTTGGTGTCAGCGAATGGGGAAGCTGCAACTTCATGCATTCCAGAGGCGAGGTTCGAAGCTTCCTGCAGTCTGCTGCGAACTACTGGTTAAGCGTATATCATGTGGACGGAATCCGTATGGATGCAATCAGCCGTATCATTTACTGGCAGGGTGAACCGGCAAGAGGTGTCAACAATAATGCAGTAGACTTTATTCGTGAAATGAACCGCGGATTAAAAACACTGCACCCGACAGCTATGCTCTCTGCCGAGGATTCTACTTCTTTCGAAGGCGTAACAAAACCTGCTGATCAGGGCGGACTTGGATTCGATTACAAATGGGATATGGGCTGGATGAACGATACACTTGACTACTTCCGCACCGCACCGGAATACAGAAGCCGCGATTATCATAAGCTTACTTTCTCTATGATGTATTATTATAACGACGATTTCCTTC
>OLNP01002775.1_pt1 | contig 12298 bp, 9 predicted proteins | sample 1671951 | NCBI WGS metagenome assembly OLNP01 (sample SAMEA3136629, study PRJEB25190) | human gut metagenome | biome: human gut; feature: human-associated habitat; material: faeces | place: Austria | collected 2013
CAATGCTCATCGGCGACGAGTTCAGCGCGCAGCCAGCGCAGGAAGCGAACCATGGCCACGCCGTCGCGAAGCATGGCACGGCGGAAGCCCTCGATCTCGGCGCCGGTCTTCACGGCCTTCATGGCTGCCACGGGCGACGGCAGCCCAACCACCTCGACCCCGCGCACGGCGTTGAACAGCGTGTGGCAAGTGGCGGCGGGGTCCATGAGCAGGCTGTACTCGCCGTAGGCCCTCAAGGCCCGGGCCACGTCGGCATACGGGGCAACGCCCACACCGACAGAGGCGAGGTAGGCGGATACCTCGGGCGAGAGTTTGGCCTGGTCGACGAATAGCGTCGTGCGGTCGCCCTCCATCAACAGGTAAGCCACGAAGACGGGGTTGCAGTGAACGTCGGTGCCGCGCAGGTTGAGCGTCCATGCAATGTCGTCGAGCGACGACATGAGCATGCCGCAGGCGTGGTCGGCGCGCAGGGCCGCGCGCAGCCTCGACAGCTTAGACACGGCCGTCTCGCCGGCCAGGCTTTCGGGGTAGATCTCAACGGCACCGCGGGGCAACGGCGGGCGCGAAGTCCACACCGGCGCCAGAGCGTCGAAGTTGGTGCGCAGGGTGATGCCGCCCCGGCTGCGGAGCTCGGCGGCAAGGGCATCGACCATGGAGGCAGGCGCAGCCATGCCGTCGATGCCGGCCGCCGTGCCACCGCTCACGGCAAGCTGACGGGCAATCCACTCGGCAACGCCGGGAGTGCCGTCGACACGCTCGCGCATGAGCACATAGCCGGTGCCGCGAAGGGCCTCCTCGGCAGCTATGAAGTAACGCGAGTCGGTCCACAGGGCGGCAGCGTCCAATGTCACCACCGCCGTACCGGCCGAACCGCCAAAGCCACTCACCCACTCGCGGCACTTCCAGTGGTCGGGCACGTACTCGCCGCAATGAGGGTCGGTGCTGGGAAAGATGAAGGCGTCAAGCCGCTCGCGCCTCATCACCTCCCGCAACTCAGTCAATCTGTTTTCAATGTTATCATCCATCGCGTGAAATTGTAAATTAGACTTTACAAAGGTATTACTTTTCAGAATTAATAACAAATTAAAGCCCATATAAACACACAGCATACACTTTTTTTTCTTAACTTTGCGCTGAATTTGAGTGACCAGGAACGTTTAATCATTATATAATAAAGATTATGGCATTTTTAACTAACGAAAAACTGACAATCGTAGGCGCAGCCGGCATGATCGGCTCAAACATGGTTCAGACAGCCCTCACCATGGGCCTGACAAGTGACATCTGTCTTTACGATGTGTTCTCACCGGAAGGCGTTGCCGAGGAAATGCGCCAGAGCGGGTTCGGCGATGTGAAGATCACAGCCACCACCGACCCCGAAGAAGCATTCACCAATGCCAAGTACATCATATCATCCGGCGGAGCTCCACGCAAGGCCGGCATGACCCGCGAAGACCTCCTGAAAGGCAACTGCGAGATAGCCGAGGGTCTTGGCAAGAACATCAAGCAGTATTGCCCCGACGTTAAGCACGTGGTCATCATCTTCAACCCGGCCGACCTCACCGGACTCGTTACACTGCTGTACTCCGGCCTGAAACCATCGCAGGTGACAACGCTGGCCGCCCTCGACTCAACACGCTTGCAGAGCGCCCTGGCAAAGAAGTTCAACGTGATGCAGAGCGAGGTTAAGGGATGCGCCACCTACGGAGGCCACGGCGAGCAGATGGCTGTGTTCGGTTCACACGTGACCATCGACGGCCGCAAGCTGACCGACATCATCGGCACCGACGAGTTCCCCGAGGCTGAGTGGGAGCAGATGAAGAAAGACGTTACACAGGGCGGTGCCAAGATCATCGAGCTCCGCGGACGCTCTTCATTCCAGAGCCCTGCCTACCTGTCGGTAGAGATGATACGTGCCGTCATGGGCGGCGAGCCGTTCAAGTACCCTGTTGGCACATACGTAAGCAACGACAAGTACAACCACATCATGATGGCCATGGCCACCACGCTCGACACCACCGGTGCACACTATGAGGTTCCGCAGGGCACTGCTGAGGAGAACGCCAAGCTTGACGCAAGCTACGAGCACCTCTGCAAGATGCGCGACGAGCTGGTTACACTGAACATCGTTCCGGCCATCTCGGAGTGGAGCAAGGTTAACCCCAACCTGTAATCAACATCCAGCAAGATAAAACAACTAAAAAATGGCGCAGGCATCACATTGCCCGCGTCATTTTTTGCCAACCGGCGCCGCCCAATTCGCCGCCCAAGTGCCCTAAGCCTCCTATGCTTCCTAGGCTTCCTAGGCATCCTAGGCCTCCTAAGCTTCCTAAGCTTCCTAAGCTTCCTAAGCCTCCTAAAAATCCTAAGCTTCCCATCCTCACTAGTCTTCCTAAAATCCCCTCTTCACTTCCTCCCTTTTCGGCTCTGCAGCCTCACACGCGTCATCTCCTCCCTTATGCCACCCCGCTCAACGAAGTCGCATTTCAGCCTCTCTATCAAACCGCGCAGCAACACATCAGCCTGATAAATCAGCGTAATAGCAATGTTAGCGATGGCAGTATCGGTGCGCACAGCAATAGCCTTACGATAAAAAACGGAATCATTGTGAGCCATGCAAGCCCTCCGGCATTGCTCATATTTATCCGAGCCAGGCAACCATAACTCAAGGTTGCGAACCCGCAGATAGTCCTTGTAGTCAAGTAGCAACTCCTGCAGACTGGCACGGGCCACATTCACAAGCTTAATGGCAGTCTCGCACGACGTCGCGCCGGCCTCAACGCCCTCAGCAATATTCTGCTTACCGCTGCGTGCAGCCTGCACCATCTGGTCGACAGTACGGTCACCCCGGCCAAGAAAGCGATGTGCAAAATAGTAAGTGACATCATATATACACTCACTCTTCTGGTACGCCTTCAACCGGTCATAGTTTTGTGTCAGCGGAATAAAGTCACGCTTCGGGTCAATCATAGGCTTGTCATTTATCGGTAGGTATTTTAGTAATATTCGCGCACAGAAGACATCGAGATGCCCAAAGCGCCTTATAGCACAGAGGAAACATCCGGCCATTTCAAGGAGCAAGCAACCCAACGCCCACTCAGCCGCCCCTCTCTCGCTCACAGGAGCCAAGGTAACGGGCGCCCCGCGCTTCCAAACAGTAGTCCTAAGCTTCCTAGGATTCCTAGGATTCCTAAGCCTCCTAAGAGCCCTAAGCCTCCTAAGCTCCCTAAAAGCCCCAGGCTTCCCAGGCCTCCTAAGCCTCCTACTCTACAGCTTCGCCATAAACCGCTCGCGGTCAACAATAAAGCGCAGGTGAGTTCCCTCGCCAATCACCTTGTCGTCCTGAAGAGCTATGACATTAAAGTAAAGCTTGCGGCCGTCAATCTTCTCGAGAGTGGCGCGAGCCCTCACCTCAGCCCCGACAGGCGACGGCGCAAGGTGTGAAGACGAAATCTGCCCGCCAACAGTAGTGCTACCTTCGGGCAACTCTGCTGCCACGGCAAGCATGGCAGCATTTTCCATCAATGCAAGCATGGCGGGTGTGGCTAATACCGGCATGTCGCCCGAACCAAGGGCGATGGCAGTGTTGGCGTCGCTGACGACCACACTGCTTGTGTGTGAAAGTCCTGTCTCTAACATAAGATAATATTCTAAGCAAACCCAAAATTAATAAATATCCCGAAAAGCGCAAAACAAAACGACACGCTTTTGAGGAAAATAAACTAATTTTGCAATATCAAACAAATAAACAACAACGCAAAAGAAATGGCACTGATAAAACCAATCAACGGACTGACACCCCATTGGGGTAAAGACTGCTACTTCAGCGAAAACGCCACCATCGTGGGCGAGGTGACCATGGGCGACGAGTGCTCCATCTGGTTTAACGCCGTGGTGCGTGGCGACGTGGCCCCCATAACCATCGGCCACCGCACCAACGTGCAGGACGGAGCCTGCATCCATGTGACCAACACCACAGGCCCAACTGTGATAGGCAACGATGTGACCATCGGCCACAACGCCACGGTGCATGCCTGCACCATCAACGACGGGGCCCTCATAGGCATGGGAGCCACACTGCTCGACGGATGCGAGGTGGGCCGCGGAGCCGTCGTGGCAGCCGGCGCCCTGGTTCTTCAGGGCACAAAGATAGGCGACCACGAACTGTGGGGCGGCGTACCGGCCAAGTTCATCAAGATGGCGCGCGAAGGACAGGCGGAAAGCTTCGCCCAACACTACGTGGAATACTCAAGGTGGTACCGCCCGGTGACGCCACAGCCCTGACAGGCTTGCGGCGCACACCGACAAGCACCGCCCATCACTTCAAGCCAAGCACTGTCCTGGCTGCATTGTTGTCGGGGTCTATCTCGAGAACCATCTCCCAGTAGACGCGGCCGCGGGCGCGCTGCTTGGCCACAAAGGTGTAGTAATAACCAAGGTAATGGCAGGCTGCCTTCATGCGCTCGTCGGCAAGGCTCGTGCGATCGGGCATAGCCTCGACAACGGCAATGAGACGTTGCGCATAAGGCACGCCAAGCCCCTTGGCCGACTCAGGGTCCTGGCCGTTGGCCAATGTAAGCTGGCGGTATAGGGCATAGTCGGCATTCGCAGGAAAACGCTCCGACATGACCGTCAGCACCGAGTCGGCACGGCGCCATGCCTCAGCGCGCCCCTCACCAGAAAGAGTGTCACCCTTCTCTATGTATATCTCAGCCAGCAGGTTAAGGTCGTAAGCAGAAAGCAGACTGTCTTTCTGGCGCTTGTCTATATAAGCCAAGCACGCAACCTCGGCCTTGTCGTAATCGCCAAGCTCCCTGTAGGCCTTCACAATCTCCTGCATGGCCGTGACCTTGTCTTTCTCTGTGGCATCGTCAAACGAAGCCACCTTGCCAAACATGTCTACAGCGTCGGCGTAACGCTGCTTGCCAAGGTAAGCATAACCGTAGTACAGATAGTCTTTCGACTGAATGTCGGCGGTGTCGGCATCATGAAACAGGAGACCGGCAAACTCCAGGGCCTCATCATATTTCTTCAAGTCGGTATAGTTCCAGAATGCCAGACGGTCAAGGGCCGCATTGCCCGGAAACCGGCCATGGCCATAAAGGGCCACGCCAAGGCTGCTGTCGAAATTGCCCAACAGGTAATGGTAGATGGCATAACTCACAAGGTCGTCGACATCCATGCTGTCCCTGTCGGCCTTGTCGTAAAAGCCGATGGCACGCCTCACGTCAGACCTCCGCTCGTAGGCCCGGGCAACAGCCAGCTCCACAGGGTAAGCGGGCAGGCAGTCGCGAATGGACGACATGGTCGAAACAGCCGCAGAAGAATCGGCATCGAGTGCCACGTCGAGGTAAGACAGGTAGCCGTCGGGCACAAACTTGTCGGCTGCGATGGCACGCCTGTACCAGTCGAGGGCCGCATCGCGGTTGCCCATGGTCAGCTGTATGTCGCCGCCGTGGATATATGCCGGCACATAAGAACGGTCGTTGGCTATGGCCAGGTTGATGTATTTATATGCGTTGGCACTGTCGCGCGTTACAAACGTGTAATACATCTGACCCTCAGGGCGCGAAAACGAATAATAAGCCTTCGCTATGCCGGTGATGACTTCGCTGTTGTTGTCAAACTTCTTGTATATCTTCTCTACGTACGGGTCAAGCACATTCTTATAATGAGAGTATTTGCGCACCACGCTGTCTAAGGCTGCCATGGCGGCCTCGGGGTCGCTCTGGGCCGACAAAGGCAGCGAAGCCGCAAACACGACTGCAGCCAATGATAATCTGAAGAACTTAATAATCATAACGCTTTGGAACAAACACGGAACTAAAAATCATACTGCAAACCGAGGTTTAACGTCTCGAGATGCTTTGTGCCAAGGAAATTGATGCCGGGCAAGTCAAACTTGCGCCACACATAAAGGGTCGGAGAAAGATAGACACTCCAATTGGGCGTGACATGGGCAGTGAGGCGCACGCCTACGTTGGCGCCAAACACAGTCTTGTTGTCAACAGGCTTTGCCAGCGCAGTGCTGTGGCCCTCGGACAACGACTCTGACTGATGCAGCGAAGCCGACTCTCCCCAAAGCATAAACAGCGAGGGGCCGGCATATGCCACGGCACTGAATACGCGCCCGGGCCTGTAGCCTCCCATAAGCTCGGTGAAATCGAGCGAATAGTCCAGCGACACTATGCCCATGCCATAGCGACGGCGCCATACGCCCGAACGCCACGTGCGACTGGAGTTGCCGGCGGCATCGGCAGGCGCATAATCGTAGAACCCCGTCTTGTGCAGTGTGGGCACCGACTCATAGTCAAACGATGCACGCACAGCCGACAAGCGGTCGATGCGGAACTCACCCCATAGCTGGGCGTTGAACCCCATGCCGGCACCGTCGAGCGCCGAGCGCGTATATCTGAGGCTTGTCCCCATGCCGGCACCGACACTGAAGCGGCTGTCGAGCACCCCGCTGACACGGCGCGACTTAGGCAAGCGGTTGGCCGTGGTCACGGTAAGGCCCATGTTAAGCGAGAACCCAGTGTCGGTACATCTCATGCTACGCTCTGCGTCTGAATAAGGAATGTCGTACACATACCATGCACCACGCGGTTCAACAAAGAACTGAAGGCCGGGCGACAACTGTGCCCAGGCATGTGCGCCCAACGCCCACGAGCCGTAAAAACGGTTAAGGCGCTCGGATGGCTCGTAACGCAATACACGGCCAAGTTCTCCGCCGAACAGCACATAAAAGCCGAAATGGGAATCCCATGAGAACCGCTTGGAAAACCCAAGGGGATTGACAAGGGCATCGAGGCGGGCGCCACCGTAGAACTTGTGGTACAGTTCGTCGTACGACGCGGTGCCGCTCATCACCTCCGACTTTGACGACAGGGCCGAACGCAATGAAGCCGTAAGCCGTAGACCGAGCACCGGCGACAACCACTTGCCGACAGACACCGACGTCTCGTGACCCACAGAGACGCCTTCGTCACCCGACGCGTCCATGAAATGTGGCCCGGCCGACAGTTCCATGAACCACGGCTTTCGCCACGACGAAGGAGTAGAGTCGGGCTGCAGGGCACCGTCGCCGTGCAGCTCACGCGCCAGCTTGCGACGCAGTGACTCGGGTATGGTATTGCCAAGATAATAGACATAGCTTATGCCGGCGCCGTAGAAAAAGTCATACTTACGCCAGTTGAGCGTCTCGCTGACATCCATCTGGTCGGTGCCAATGCCTACGTAAGGCTCGAATGTGATGAATGCCTGGGGCCCTGTGTATAACTTAAACTGTATGCCGAAGTGACCTTCCAAAGACTTGCGCCAGCCCGGCTTGTAGCGCTGGCGTGACAACTGTGCGCCAAGGCCGATGACGGACGACACGTCGAGCGGGCGCGTCGGGGCATAGCCGTCAAAATAAGAAGACAAGCTGAAAAGGTAATCAAAGCGTCCGCCTCCCTTTGCCAACATGAGGTTGTTGCCCTGCTGGTAGCCTAAGTCGCCGTGTAGCATCAATCTCAATGTGTTCAGGCGGTCCAACCGCTTGCCCACTCCGAAATGCACCGACGCCAATGCGCCGAACCCATAGTCGTCGGTTGGCGGCACCATCTTCTCGACACCGATGCCTCCCTCAAGAAACACACGGCTGTACCATGGTGAGCTAAGCTCTGACCCACGGTCAAGGTAACGGCGTTCCATGACATAGTCGAGGGCATTGAAGCCTGTCCCCTTGCCACCGCGCCTCGATGCCACGGTGTCGGCGGCGGCGCCACTGCCGGCCACCGGCCCCGAAGCTATGGAACCGACAGAGTCGGCCACGGTGCCGGGCAGCTTCCTTACGGCCGCAACGCCACAGCCATGGGCCGGCAAAAGCCCCGACGCCGAACCGGCCAACGCCATTGGGACAAAGCACGACCCAAATAGCATCACCACAGATACAGGAATATACATTAACTTCATCTTTCTATTTTGTCTCCTCTGTTTGTTTGTCTTGAACGGCTGGCGCTTCCGCACCGCTGCCGGAAGAAGGCGCGCTGCCGGAGCCGGCTCCGTTGCCGGCCGCCTTGCTGCGCGACGCTGCGTAAAGCATGTCGAACTTACGGCGGTAGGCATCGGCCTTGTCGTCATCGTATGGATATTTCTCACGAATGTCGTCGCTAACGTTTCCCTCGTTGGCATAAAGGCTCTTGTACTTAGGCTCCAGGTCGAAGCTGTGCTGGAAATAAGCCAGGAAGAACGGCGTACGGTCGGTGCCGGCAGCCTCTTGCAACTTGGCATGCCTCTCAAGAGCCTCCGTATATTTTACCGCTGCAGCGGGGTCGGTGTTCTGAAGTTTCATGAACTCTACGTCGGAAAGTTCCCTGAATCCGTCGTCGGCTATTCCCACGGGAGGCTCCTTGCCGGCCTCTTCGCTCCACAGCAATCCCTTCAGATACCACTTCTTTGCATTCGAATCGTCCATCTTGTCGACCAAGGCCTCTGCCTCCTGTCGGGTCTTGTCAAGCTGAGAATGGAGCTCCGAAAAGATGATGGCCCTGTTGTCTGCGCTCGACTGCATGACATAAGCATAAGCCTCATTGCACATCTTTTCCTCCTCGGGGGTGCACTGCCCCTGTATATACTTGATGAAATAACGCTCAAAGTGGATAAACTTTTCGAGCTTCGACGTTATTGAATCCTTGGGAGCCCAGTCTACAAGATACTGCGCAGTGTCGAGTTTCTGCTCCTGGAAATATATTATAGCCTGGTTGATGAGCATCTCGCGCAAGTTCTTGCGCACAGCCACGCCACCCTCATATTTGCTTGCTGGCACACGCCTGTCGGTGTAATCTATGAACGGGGCCAGTATTCTCGGGTCGGGCACGCCTCGCCTCATGCTGAGCAAAGCCATCCTGTTGGCCACGTACGGTGCGAAACGCAGCTTGTCGTATCCGGGCTGGGCGGTGATCTGGCGGTAAGCCATCTCCGTTATTGTGTCGAGCTCGGCCTTGTCCTTGACCGTGGCGAAGAGATTGTAATAATCTCCGTCAGAGAACCGTTTCTTCCCTGCGATGTAGTCGGGCTTGAAACTGTAATAAGCCTCGACAGCCTCGTCGGGAGTCATCACATGGTCGCGCTCGTATGAATAAGAGCACTTCATCATGCGCTGGCCCGCCAAGACGGGTTGAATGACAGAGGCGTAGAACGGCAAGTTGCGCAAAGCCAAGTTTACCCTGCGGCTGTCGGTCGTTGCGACAACGTTGCGAACCATCGACACAATGGCCGTGTCCGTGCCGTTGTCCTCGAGTTCGGCAACAACATCCTGCCACGTATACACCTTCACCGTCGGCGCAGGCAGCTGCACGTCGGCGCCCGGGCCGAGGCCGCTCTTTATTATGGACAATGCACGGGCTGCACGCTTGCCAGCCAGCGCCTTGTTGCTCTCATAGATGCCATCGGGCGAGGCCGACCCCTCGACACGCACACGGAACAGCTTGTCGCCATACGACTTGAGCTCGTCGATGAGCTTGCGGAACTCAACGTCATTCAGCGAATCGGTTGTGAGCCTGTCGGTGCCAACCTCGAAAGTAAGCATAAGGTTGCGTGGCACCGTGGTAAACTGCGACTCGGCCTCAACCTTGAAGTCAGTTATGTCGAGTGGCGCCGAAGCCACAGACAGGTCGAGGAACTTGAACGGGCGGAAAGCCAGGCACGACCCCGTGCCCTCGCCACCATTATTATAATACTCACGATGGAAATCCTCGAGCACACAGTAATAAACCCCTTTGTAGGTCTTGTCCTTGTCGGGCTTCTTGAACGTCACAGTGGTGTCCATCGAGAATGGCTCGCCATCGGCCAGCACCACGGCATCCTTGTAAGCAAAGGCCAGCGGGTCTTTGCCATAATAGTCAAAGCGCATGCGCCTGTCCTGCATCTTGTGGTATTCGCCGCCCTCATACACCATGGGCTCCAAGTAAGCTATTGTGTCTTCCGTCTGGCAGTCAATGGCCATGGGCTGTATGATGAGGCGCGAGTCGTCTTTGGTCCATCCTTCAGGCAACACTACGTTGACGCTAAACTGTGTCTCATAGCCGGTGTCCATGCTCGGCACCTTCTTGAATGTGGGCTTTATTATCCTACGGCGCCCGTCGACAATGATGTCGCGCAAGGCGCGCCGCATGCGCACCACGATGTCGTACCGCGTCTTGCCCTCGACAATCTCAAACACCTCGACCTCTTCCTCGTCGCAGAACACCACGACGGCCTGGCCTGCCATGACCGAGAGGTCGAACGAGCCATTGGGGCGCGAGTCTTTCCACGAGGCCCCGCTGGCAACGATGGCATTGTCTATCTCTGCGCCCGTGGCACCGATGGCGTTTACGGCAGCCACGGCCTCCACAAGGCTGTTCTTCACCTTTATCGCCCGCTTCAACGACTTGAACGTGGCATACCTTACCTGCGAGTATGTCTTGCCGTTGTTGGTCAACTTGGCCACTTGGCACGACACATGCATGGGTGCATCCTGTGCGGCCGCATTGCCGACGCCAATACACGACAGCACCATGGCGACAACGACAGCGTAGAATCTAAATACCTTTATCCCAAAAACCATGAAACTCATTTTAATATGTACACCACAGACACACCTATGCGCGTTGGCAGCAGGCAATAGCCGCTGGCGTTGGCCTGTGCCGTCCCGCCGTAGCTGTAGTCCTGGTCATAGTTGTCCGACTCAAAATACTCCTTCTGCCTGTAGGCCACCAATCCCACACCGGCGTGCAAATCGATGTTCACCCTGCTCGATAGTGGTATGACATAGCCAAACGTCAGGCCCAGGCCTACGGCATAACCGTCATACACCTTGCCCTTCCACGTGATGTCGTACTGGGTGCCCAATGCCCCGACGCCCACAAAATGGCGGTGCATGGGGCGCCCTGAGAAATAGTAACGCCACTCGGGCTGTATGCCGACAATCTTCATAGTCTTGCCCCAGGGGTTGTGGTTGCCAAAGAGGTTGAGACTGATGGAAGAGCGCTCGCACACCACCAGCTCGGCCCCTACGGACGGGGTCTGCAATGCATCCATCAACACATCTGTGCTCACAGCCACCATCTGCGCACGCGACGTGGTGCAGGCAAAAGCCATCAAGGCGGCAAAGACAAGTTTATTCATTTTTCTTTTTCAGTTATCTGTTTGTTATTTCCCGCCATAGGGAACGCCGGCGGCCGGCATGATTTGCTCAGGCCTGGGGTGGTCACTGCCCCCTGGCCTCTACGATATCCATTATGCCGGCGCCGCTCCGGGCTTGCCTCGCGGCAGACAAGGTGTCGAGGCCCATGCCGACAACCAGTTTCACATTGTACGACTTGCCTGCCTCAAAGGCCCTGCCGCCGGGCAGCCCAACTTCTTGCGGGGCCCCATGGTACACGTTGCCCTGCCTGTCTCTCAGCGTCACGGCCACCCGGTAGCGGTGCTGTCCGGCCCCTGCCGGGGGCACCGGAAGCATGATGCCCTGTCCAACGGCCATCTCGACAGGCTTGCCGTCGGCCACCTGCATGAAGTAATCGCCATGCTCAAGCGGCCTGTCGCCTGTGTCGAGCAGCAAGAAGTCTTCCATCGCCGCTTTGTCGGCCCAGTCAAAAGACACCTTGCCATCTTCATTGCCGTCGGCCATGTCGGCCACCGTCAGCCGTGCCTCGGCCGGCACCCCTATCACCTTGACACTGTCTATAGCCATGTCGCAAACGTCATCAAGCTGCCCGTCGGCGTCGGCCACGGGCTGGGCCGTAAACGTCAGGCGCATCAGCTTGTGCTCAAAATGCACCGATGGCACATTGCCCTCGTTGCCTGGCCGCCTGAAATAAATGGCGCTGAAAGCCTCCGGGTCGCTACCGACGGCCTTGCCGTATATCAAGTCTTCCTTGCCCGTAAGCCTGATGACTGCCACACGAGTGGAGTCGGTTGCCTCTACGTTGCAGGTGCGAGGATGGTATGCATAGAACGAATAGCTGTAAACGTCATCGTTCGGATAGAAATATGGGCCGTCGGCAAATGCCATGTCCGTATGCGTGGCGTCGGGCGAGCGCCTGGCGTTGGCGGCCACGTTATCCAGCAGCACCGTGCTGCCACCCCACCCGCCGTCGGTGGCCCATGCCAAGCCGCCGTCGGCCGACACACCGGGCAAGACGCCGCTGGCCAAGGCAAACACTCCGATGCTGTCGGCCTCAAACAAGCCGTCGGCACCCGACTCTATGCTTGCGCGCGTCAGGCCCGCAGCGGCAAGGCTCACCGCCACGTCGCCCTGGCTGTGGCTGGTGCCGCCGCC